>ENA-UOJO01004664-UOJO01004664.1-human-gut-metagenome-genome-assembly--contig:-P57-NODE-4664-length-11589-cov-7.927605_pt1 | contig 11589 bp, 9 predicted proteins | sample MGYA00242351_ERZ723898 | MGnify/ENA metagenome assembly ERZ723898 | reverse complement strand
AGCGGTGGCTCATTTCCATGACGCACATGCCGCTGCCGCGGTAGTTCAGCATCTCGTCGCGGATCTCTTCGAGCACAGGCTCCGGCATCATCGCGGGGCCAGCCGAGAAATTGTAGGTTCTTCCGTACTTCATAATATAATGACCTCCTGAAAATATCGCTAGAATTTCACCGGTTTTTTTCTGTAAATTTAGTATATACCCCCAACGGAAAAGAATCAAGCGGTTTTCTGAAAAAATTTTTTTGAGCCTGAAAATCTGTTAGCGTCCAAAGGAAAAATCGGCGGCCGCACCGTGGCGGCTGCCGGGACGGATTGGCGCGAAAATTTGGGATTTCCTGCTTCTCTGTAAATAATATGCGGGAAACTGCCCAAAAACGCAAGAAACAATTTGTGTATTCTGCTCACGGACAGAGGGGCGCTTTGCGTTTCTCGCTGGGAGACGTCTGGCCAGAACGCCGCTTTTCGTATTTGGCGCGCGTGGCGTTCCCGCCGCGGATGTGGCGTTCGGCCTTGTTTTGCTCCAAAATTTTTTTGACCTGCTGCCAGAGTGAACGGTTCACCTGCTCCAGCCGCTCAGAAAGATCCTTATGTACCGTCGATTTGGACACGCCGAAGTGCTTTGCCGCGGCGCGGATGGTGGCGCGGTTTTCGATGATGTACACAGCCAGTTCCTCGGCTCGCTGCTCTAAGTTTTCTCTCATGTGGGCACCTCCAAGCTGTGTAGGCTATCCCAATATATGCCTGCACACGGCCCAATATGCCCGCCCTGCAAATGCGATCCTGCGGAATAAAAACGCGCCCCGGTCATCCGACCGGGGCGCTGCGTTTGATTCCTTATTTCTTTTCGTAGCCTGGCTTGCCAAGCATCTCGAACATGTTGGTCTTGTAGGCTTCGACGCCGGGCTGGTTGAACGGGTTGACGCCGCTGATATAGCCGGACACGCCGCACGCAAACTCGAAGAAGTAGATCAGCGCACCGACCGTTTCTTCGCAGATGCGCTCCACGCGGATCTCCGTCACAGGCACGCCGCCGTCGATGTGCGCCTTCTTGGTGGCCTTCATGGCGACCTCGTTGACGTAATCCATCGTCTTGCCTGCGAGGTAGTTCAGGCCGTCGAGGTTGTCCGCATCGGTCGGGATCTCGACACGCGCGCGCGCCTGATCGAAGAAGACGACCGTCTCCTGTAACATCCGCAGGCCCTGCTGCATATACTGGCCCATCGAGTGCAGGTCCGGCGTCAGATCGACAGACGCCGGGAAGACGCCCTTGCCGCTCTTGCCCTCGGACTCGCCGAACAGCTGCTTCCACCACTCAGCAAAGAAGCGGAACGCCGGCTCATAGGCCGCGAGGATCTCGATGTGCTTGCCCTCGTCGTACAGGCCCTGACGGCTCATCGCATACTGCACCGCCGCGCTGTTCAGGCCTTCGCGCAGAATCGCCTCGCGCTCCTGCGCGGCGCCGCGCATCAGCGCCTCGATGTCGATGCCCGCCGCCGCGATCGGCAGCAGACCGACCGCCGTCAGCACGGAATAGCGTCCGCCAACGTTGTCGGGCACGACGAACGTCTCATAGCCCTCCTGCGTGGCAAGCGTCTTGAGCGCGCCGCGCGCGCGGTCGGTCGTGGCGTAGATGCGGCCCTGCGCACCGGCTTTGCCGTACTTTTTCTCAAGCAGCTCCTTGAAGATGCGGAACGCGATGGCCGGCTCCGTCGTCGTGCCGGATTTGGAGATGACGATCACGGAGAAATCCCGGTCGCCGATCATGGCGATCGTCTCGCTCAGCGCCTCACCGGAGATGCCGTTGCCCGCGAAATAGACATCCGGCGTCTTCTTCGCGAGGGCGTTGTAGTTCGGGCTCTTCAGAAGCTCTACCACCGCGCGCGCACCGAGATACGAGCCGCCGATGCCGATGACGACAACGGCCTGCGAATCGCTCTGGATCTTCTTTGCCGCCTGTTGGATGCGGGCGAACTCTTCCTTGTCGTAGTTCACCGGCAGGTCGACCCAGCCGAGGAAATCATTTCCCGCGCCGGTTCCGTGCAGCAGCGTGTCGAGCGCCGCCTTGCCCCGTGCCGTGTCCTCTGCGGGCGCGAAGCCCTTCGTTCCGTTCAAATCGATTCTGACCATACTTTTAAAACCTCTGATCTATGATAGATTTCGTTTTTTGAAAATTTGAAATAGAAAAGTGCAAAGGCAGCACCACATAAACTGGAAGACCATGTCAATGCGCTCGCTGCTGTCACTCAATGCTTTTCTGCGTCACGCCGGAGCATCGCCGCGCCGACGACGCCCGCGTCGTTGCCCATCACCGCGGGCACGACCGCGCCGCGCTCGGAATAGAAGCACTTTTCCGTGACCTTGTCCTGAAGCGGCCCGAACAGGAACTCGCCAGCGCCGCACAGCCCGCCGCCGATGGCGAGAACCTCGGGGTCGAGCATATTGAAGATCGATGCGCAGGCCGCGCTGAGATGCTCGACATAGCGGTCAAAGACCTCCTTCGCCGCCGGGTCGCCCGCCTTGGCGCAGTCGGTCACGAGGCGCGCGTCAACCTTTGCTGCGTCGCCGCCGGACTTTTCTGCCAGCATGCTCTCCGGATGGGCCTGCATGGCGCGCCGCCCGTCGCGGGCCAGCGCGCTGGCCGCGCAGTAGGCTTCGATGCAGCCGTGATTGCCGCAGGTGCAGGCTTCGCCGCCCTCGACCAGATACGAATGACCCAGCTCCACGCCGTGGTTCATGCCGCCGTTGAACATCTTGCCATCCAGAATGATGCCCCCGCCAAAGCCCGTGCCCAACGTGAAGAGCACCGCCGTCTTGCAGCCGACGAACGCACCCTTGTAAAGCTCGGCCAGCGCCGCGCCGTTCGCGTCGTTCGCGATGTAGACCGGCACGCCGGGAAAGCGCGCCTGCATGATCGCCCGCAGCGGCACGTCGTGGAAGCCGAGGTTGTACGCCGCGATCACCACTTCGCCGCTCCGGTCAATGCTGCCGGGCACGACGATGCCGATGGAGCCGATCTCCGTCACGCCCTGCTCCGCCAGCATGGCGCGCAGCGCTGCCGCAAGCTTGTCCGCCATGTCCTCTGCCGTTGTCTTAGGGAAGGGAATGCTGCCGTGCGCCACGATCTCCAGCGCCTCATTCACCAGGCCATACTTGATGTTCGTGCCGCCGATGTCGACGCCGATCTCAAACATGATACCGTCTCCTCCTTCTTATTCATCCTGCCCGTCCGAGAGGCCGAACAGGCGCATAAAATTCCCATATAAAATCCGCTCGCGCAGACTGTCGCCGAGGTCATACGTCAAAAACTGCCGCACCATCTCCTCCGGCGACCACATCGGGAAATCCGTCCCAAACAAAAAGCGCTCCGGCCCGAATGTCTCAAACATCCGCATGACCATATCGTGCGGGATCATCGGCGTGGTCGACGATGTGTCGTAGAAGACGTTTTCCGGCTGCGGATGCGCCAGCGACCGGTCCCAGGCGTTCCAGCCGCCGAAGTGCGCCGCGATCACGATCAGATCCGGCACCTGGCGGATCAGGTTCGTCAGCCGCTCAGGGCTGGAAAAATCATAGCGGTTATCGCCCATGTGCATCAGCACCGGCAGCCCGCGCCGCGCGATGGAGCGATACGTTTCGATGCCGGAGGGATCGTCGATCGGGAGCTTCTGAAAATCCGGATGGATCTTCAAGCCCCGCGAACCCAGCGCCTGCAACTCGTCGAGCACCTCTTCATATCCGTCCATGCCGGGGTAGATGGAGCCGAAGGAAATGCACTCCGGATGCCCTTTCCGCGCCTCGGCCAGAAATTCCACAATGGAGCGCACCTGCTTCGGCACAACCGCCGAGCTGCTGATGACATACCGGCTCACGCCGGCCTTCTCTTCCTCCGCGACGAGCCGCTCCATGCTTGCCTCGCAGTACATCTCTGCTCCATAAAACTGCCCGATCGACCCCGCGGCCTTCACGGCCAGCTTTTCCGGGAACACATGGGCATGCACATCTGCAATTTTCATCTCTCAAATCGTCCCAAACCGCATAAAATCGCCTGAACCGGGCTGGTTCACACTATTTCTTAGTTTATCACACAATGCAGTTCGTTACAATCGCCCAAATGGAAAAAAGCCGCCGCTTTGTTTGTCCAAGTCTGTGGATTTTGCCGCAAACCACCCGTTGAAACCGTGGGCAAAAGATCCGTCCACGAATCTTATTCGTAGGGAAGGCCCATCCTGTAGCGTTCCATCGTGTGCTTGAACAGCTCCGCCGAAGAGGGCGGGGTATAGGTGATGGCGTTGGCCCCGGCGTCGATCGTGCGCAGGATGCTCTCGTCGCTTGGCCCTCCGGTTGCCATGATGGGCATGTCCGGATACTGCGCGCGGATCTCCGCGACGATCTCCGCCGTGGCGCTCCCGGCAGCGACGTTGAAGATGGCCGCGCCGTCGTCAATGCGGCGGGCATAGTCCGTCCCATGGTTTGCCACGGTTACGACGATGGGGATGTCGATCGCCCGGCGCATCCGCGAGATGACGAGTCCTGACGTCGGCACATTGACCACAACGCCCATCGCGCCCTGCATCTCGGCATACATCGCAAGATTCACCACGCGGTGCCCCTTCGTCAGTCCGCCGCCCACGCCCGTGAACACCGGGATGTCCGATGCCATGAGCAGCGCTTCGTTGATGATCGGCTGCGGCGTGAACGGATAGACCGCGATGACCGCGTCGGCATTGATGTTTTTAATGATAGCGAGGTCGGTCGAGAAGACCAGCGAACGGATTTTCTTCCCGAACACCATGATCCCGCTGCACTGCCACGTCACCTCCGGCACACGCAGCGCCGTCTGGCGGAGCGTACCGTTCACGCTCGGCGCGTTTTTCTTCGGGATGACCACCTCTTCCGGCAGCTCCAGCGTCTCCGGCTCATAGGCGGTCTGGTGATGGTGTAACAGCAGTCTGCGTCTCGGCATGGGCTTCGTCTCCTTCTTTGATGGTTTTATTCAGTTTATCAGAGAGAATCCGGCTGTTCAAGGTGCAAATTGTAAATTTTTGTTCAAGATTTTCGGATTTTCTGTTTTTGCTTGCGTTCGCTCCCGGTTTTGTGGTATAACAGGTACAAACAGAACCAAAGCGGAAAGGAAGTGACATCATGCGGCCAGACGAGGTGCTCGATACGCTGCAAAGAGCGGGCTTTGAGGCGTGGTATGTCGGCGGATGCGTGCGCGACACGCTGCTCGGCCGCCCCATCCACGACTGGGATGTCACGACCTCCGCCCTGCCGGAGCAGGTGCTGGCCCTCTTCCCACGCACGGTCCCAACCGGCTTGCAGCACGGCACCGTCACCGTCCTGTCGGACAGCGGCCACGTCGAGGTCACAACCTACCGCGCCGATGGGGACTACCATGATGGCCGCCACCCGGACGGCGTCCGCTTTGTCCGCTCGCTGCGCGAGGATACCGCCCGGCGCGATTTCACCGTCAACGCAATGGCGATGGATCAGCGCGGAAACATACGCGATTTCTACGAAGGCCGAGCTGATCTCGCAGCGGGCATTCTGCGCTGCGTCGGCGCGCCGGAGCGCCGCTTCCGCGAGGATGCGCTGCGGATGCTGCGCGCGTGCCGCTTTGCCGCGCAGCTCGGCTTCGCCATTGAACCCGAAACATGGGCAGCACTGCTGCGCTGCGCGCCGCTCTGCAAGCAGCTCTCACGCGAGCGCATCACCGAAGAAGTTACGAAAACGATCCGCTCACCGTCCCCGCAGTGGGCCGCTGCGATGATCCGCTGCGGCCTGCTCACGTCCTGCTGCCTGACCGGCTCAAATGACCTCTCGCAGCTGTCCGTGCTCCCGCCGACGGCGGAGGCCCGCTGGGCCGGATTCGGCCTGCTTGTTCCGGAACTGGATTTTTCTGCCTTCCGCCTGCCTGCCAAACTCGTCAAGCTCTGCCGGATGGTGCGCGCCCACTGGCCCGCGCCGGAGGAACGCCTCGGCTGGAAGCGGCTGCTCGCCGCCGAGGGCGAAGAGGCCGCGCGGCTGCTCGCCGCGCTGGCGCAGACGGACGCCGTAGACAAAATTCTCGCCTCCGGCGACTGCGTCAGCCTGAAGACGCTGGCCGTCTCCGGGCACGATTTTCCGGATCTCCGCGGCCTGGCGCTCGGGCAGCTGCTGAACCGCCTGCTCGAGCACGTGCTGCAATGCCCGGCGGACAACAACCGCGAGACGCTTCTGGAATTGGCGAAAAATATCGAAACCGCATCTTGAAATTCCAATTCTCCGGCGCTACAATACGTCCGTATTATCCGCCGGAAGAAGGGATCATTTTGATCGGACTGGGAACGATCATCAACGCCGGGGCCATCGTTGTGGGCGGCCTGCTCGGCTTACTGCTGAAAAACGCGCTGCCCCAGCGCATCTCCGACACGCTGACAAAGGCCATCGGCATCTGCGTGCTGTTCATCGGCCTGTCCGGCGCACTGCAGAACATGTTTACGATCGAAGACGGTGCGCTCTCCGTCGGCGGCACGATGATGACCATTTTCAGCTTCATCGGCGGCTCCATCCTCGGCGGCGCGCTCGACCTCGAAGGCCGGCTCGAGCGCTTCGGCGTCTGGCTCCGAAAGCGTGCAGGCGCGGATGGCGACTCTGGTTTCCTGAATGCGTTCCTCACCGCGTCGCTCACGGTCTGCATCGGGGCGATGGCCGTTGTCGGCGCGATCAACGACGGGCTGTTCGGCGACATCTCGCTGCTCGTCACAAAATCCATCCTCGATGCGATCATCATCATGGTCATGTCCGCGACGATGGGCAAAGGGTGCATCTTCTCGGCCATCCCGGTCGCGCTCTTTCAGGGGCTGGTGACGCTCTTCGCCCGGTTCTTGCAGCCGGTCATGACTGCGCAGGCCACGAGCAACCTCGCCCTTACCGGCTCGATCCTGGTCTTCTGCGTCGGCGTCAACCTCGTCTGGGACAAGCAGCATCTCAAGGTGGCCAATATGCTGCCTACGCTGATCTTCGCCGTTGCGCTGGCCTTTGTACTCTGAAGACGAGAATCCCCGCCCGAAAACCTTTGAACTGCCCCCCACTTATTAGATATAGTATATCATACTGTCTTACAAGTGGGGGGCAGTTCATTTCGCGTGGGGATTTTCCTGTTTTCCGGCCAGCGTTAATTCGAAACACTGGCTGAACGAAGCGCGGTTTCGTACTGGCTGTCGTTGACGATCATCAGCAGCCCCGGCGCGCAGCGCAGCAGATGGTGTATCGGCACACCGGCAGATTCGACTGCTTGCAGCACGGGCGGGATGGCGTCCGACGTGCGGCAGATCGCCGCGAGCACCGCAAGATTCTCCCGCAGCGTGACCTCCGCCCCCGGCAGCTGCACGCGCAGATGCGCGGCCAGCGTGGCCGTTTCGGCGCCGCTGCCCATGTCCAACAGCACGGTCGTTTGCCCGAGCGTCTCCGAGAGGCAGAACGGCTCCTCGCCCAGTGCCCGCAGAGCCTCCGCCGGTGCGCCGGGCGGCGCACCGTGGATGCGCAGCATCGCCATCCGACGCCGCCCCGCAAACCCTGCGATGCCGGATGCGCCGTCGTGCCTCGTCCGGATGAGCGTGCCGGGCAGGTCCGGGCGGAAGGTGCTGCGGATCTGGAGCGGGATGTGCCGCACACGCACCGGCTCGACCGCGCTCTCATGCAGTACCTGCGTCCCGACGCGGGACAGCTGCCCCAGCTCTTCAAAGCTCAGCGCCGGGATCGGCTCCGCCTCCGGGACGATGTGCGGGTCGGCGGTGAGGACGCCGGGGACGTCCGTCCAGTTTTCGTAGATGTCCGCGCGGAGCGCCGCGGCGGCCAGCGCGCCTGTCACATCCGAGCCGCCGCGTGGGAACGTATGGATGCGGCCATCCGGCAATGTGCCGTAGAAGCCCGGCGTGACGATCTTCCGTCCGTCGGCCAGCGAGGCCAGCAGGGCATAGGACTCCTCCTCGCGCACCTGCCCGTCATAGTCAAAGCGCAGCCATTCCGCCGCGTCCACAAACGCGAAGCCGAGCAGCTCCGCCATCAGCCGCGCGGCCAGATATTCCCCGCGCGAGGCGAGAAAGTCTTCCTCCGTGCGGCTGTTCAGGGAAGCGTAGATCGATTCCAGCTCCTGTTCGAGCGGCATGTGCAGGCCGCAGCCGTCGCGGATGGCGAGAAACCGGTCACATACGCGCCGCCAAAGCTCCCAGCAGGGAACGCCGTAGCGCAGGTGCGCGTGGCACAGATATAACAGGTCTGTGATCTTCTGATCGTCCGGGTGCCGCCGCCCCGGCGCGGACACCACGACGACGCGCCGCGCGACGTCCGCTGCCACGAGATCCCGCACCCGCAAAAACTCCGCCGCACCGGCGAGAGAGGAACCTCCAAATTTACATACCTTCAGCATGGCATTTTCACTCCTGTCGTTTTCGGCGGCGCGGACGCCGCCTGTGCCATTCTATGATGGAGAAGTTTGAACAGTTCTGTCGAATGGGAAAATGGGTTCGGGATGATTTGCAGGGGCGGGCATTGCCCGCCCGTTTTACGATTTTCCGCCGCACCATGTAGGGGCCGATGCCCACATCGGCCCAAAGGCCCCCTCTACCAAGAGGGGGCTGGCCGAGCGGAGCGAGGTCTGGGGGAGCTTGAAAAAACTTCTCCCCCTCTACGAAGAGGGGGAGCGGGCGGACAGGGTCGTCCGCCCCTACAAGGTGCAGTGAAGGCCGGAAGGCACAGGCCATCTTTTTCGTGAAAAAAGTGCTTTACTTTTTGGGGGTTCTATGGTATCTTAAACAGGATGGCGCACTAGCGCCGGAAACCCCTCTCTCAGTTCTGGGACAACGCCGGATTTTCACATCGGCACACACCTGACCCACCACTTAGAGCGCGGGAACATGTATTATTTTGAAAGGTGGAAACACAACTATGATGCGCAAAGAAGAAAAGACCGCGATTATCGAAAAGTACGCGACCCATCCCGGCGACACCGGCTCGCCCGAGGTTCAGATCGCCGTCCTGACCCATCGGATCAACGACCTGAACGAGCATCTGCGCGAGCACAAGCAGGACAACCACTCCCGCCGCGGTCTGCTGATGATGGTCGGTAAGCGCCGCAGCCTGCTGGACTATCTGGCCAAGAAGGACATCAACCGCTATCGTGCGATCATCGCGGAACTGGGCATCCGTAAGTAAGACGCAGGAGGGAGGCCCATCGGGCCTCCCTTTTTCTAGGGTGTATCAGAAAACTGTCAATACGCCCGGACAGCGGGCCTTTTTGCGCTGCGCCGCGTCGTTTTTTCTTGAAATACGCCAGTATTCCTGCAAAAAAATGTCTTGCGCAGCACGAAAATTCCTCGCTGCCGGTCACATCGCCAGTTTTCAAATACACCCTACGTCATCCATCCAAAGCGTGGGAGCTTCATTTAGCAGTTGAAAGAGGATCGGAGCGCCGGTCTTGTTTCAAGTGCTAAACCTCCCACGCACCGCCACATTTTTATCAGGAGGTTTTTATGGTTACCAAGAAACAGTACCCCAACCACCACATCTTTGAAACCGACATCGGCGGCCGTACCTTCACGGTCGAGACCGGCAAGGTTGCAGAGCTCTGCAACGCCGAGGCCATCTGCCGCTACGGCGACACTGTCGTGCTCGTGACGGCTGTTGCGTCCCCGCTGCCGAAGGCCGGCATCGACTATTTCCCGCTGACCATCGAGGTCGAAGAGCGGATGTACGCCGTGGGCCGCATCCCCGGCAGCTTCAACCGCCGCGAGGGTCGTCCGTCTGAGCGCGGCATCCTCATCTCCCGCCTGATCGACCGCCCGATGCGCCCCCTCTTCGACGAGGAGCTTCGCAACGACGTCGTCCTGACCAACACCATCCTCGCGCAGGACTATGACAACCCCGTCGAGATCGTGGCCTCCATCGGCTCGTCCCTCGTCATGGCCTATTCCGACATTCCCTGGAACGGCCCGACGGCTACGACCAACGTCTGCTACCTCGACGGCAAGTATATCGTCAACCCGTCTCAGGACGAGCGCAACGCCTGCCAGTGCTTCGTGACCATCGCGTCGACCCACGAGAAGGTCGTCATGATCGAGACCGAGGCCAAGGAAATCAAGGAAGATATCCTCATGGAGTGCATCAAGCTCGCCCATGAGACGAACGTCAAGGTCGTTGAATTCATCAACCACATCGTCGACACGATCGGCAAGCCGAAGTTCTCCTTCGAGAAGGCTGCCGTCAACCATGAGATGCTGGATGATCTCATCAACTACGGCATGGACAAGATCGAATACGCCCTCGACACCGACGACAAGAACGTCCGTGAAGAGCGCCTGACCGCCGCCGTCGTCGACTTCAAGGAGAAGTTCGGCGAGAAGTACGGAGAGGACTTCGACGTGCAGATCGACGTGTGCCTGTACAAGATGCAGAAGAAGGTCGTCAAGAAGTGGCTGCTTGCGGGCAAGCGCGTCGATGGCCGCGGCCCCGACGATATCCGCCCGCTGGACGCCGAGGTCGGCGTGCTGCCGCGCGTGCATGGCTCGGGCCTGTTCACCCGCGGCCAGACGCAGGTGCTCTCCGTCTGCACGCTCAACACCCTCTCCGCCTGCCAGAAGCTCGATACCATCTATGATGAGACCGAGAAGCGCTATATCCACCACTACAACATGCCGCAGTGGTCCACCGGCGAAGCACGTGCGGCTCGCTCGACGTCTCGCCGCGAGGTTGGCCACGGTTCGCTGGCTGAAAAGGCGCTTGTGCCGGTGCTGCCCTCCGTCGAGGAGTTCCCGTACTGCATCCGCGTCGTGTCCGAGGTCGTGTCCTCAAACGGCTCCACGTCGCAGGCTTCGATCTGCGGCTCCACGCTGGCGCTGATGGACGCGGGCGTGCCGATCAAACGCCCGGTCGCCGGCATCTCCTGCGGCCTGATCTCTGACAAGGAGACCGGCGAATGGAGAACGTTCACGGACATCCAGGGCGTGGAAGACTTCCACGGCGAGATGGACTTCAAGGTCGCCGGTACGACCGAGGGCGTCACCGCCATTCAGATGGACCTGAAGAACGACGGCCTGACCATGGAGATCATTGCGGACGCACTCGAGCGCTGCCGCAAGGCCCGTCTTGAGATCCTCAACGAGGTCATGATCCCGTGCATCGCCGCGCCGCGCGCGGAGGTCTCCGAGTTTGCGCCGAAGATGCTCTCCATGAAGATCGACGTGGACAAGATCCGTGAGGTCATCGGCAAGGGCGGCGCCACCATCCAGAAGATCGTGGCCGAGTCCGGCGCGCAGGTCGACATCGACGATGACGGCACGATCCACATCGCGTCTCCGGACGCCGCGTCCTGCGCAGCCGCGAAGAAAATGATCGACGACATCTGCTTTGTCCCCGAGGTCGGCAAGCTGTACTACGGCAAGGTCGTCCGCATCCTGCCGATCGGCGCGTTCGTCGAGATCGCCCCGGGCAAGGACGGCATGATCCACATCTCCAAGCTGGAAAACCGCCGCGTGGAGAAGGTCGAGGATGTGCTGAACATCGGCGACATGACCTGGGTCAAGGTCACCGAGATCGACGAAAAGGGCCGCG
>ENA-UOJO01004660-UOJO01004660.1-human-gut-metagenome-genome-assembly--contig:-P57-NODE-4660-length-11598-cov-4.298189_pt1 | contig 11598 bp, 9 predicted proteins | sample MGYA00242351_ERZ723898 | MGnify/ENA metagenome assembly ERZ723898 | reverse complement strand
AAACATTGTACAAACAATAACAATCATAGTATGAGCTGCGGTAATATGGAAAAGTGGTTTAATAGTAGGGATGAAGTTGAAAAGTACTGGGAAGATGTTGACAATAGTCACTATAAGCAATGGCAAGAGGGAAAAATCACGATAGAGGAATATTATAAAATATCTCCGTATGGTTATGAATGTTGGTCTTGTAGTTATTGTGGCAAGTGGACAGGTAATTTCAAATATGATTAAAATTATAACTAGACATAATACAAATAATTAGTTAATTTAGTATTTATAAAGTGAAAAGAAGTTAAGGAAATTTGGCTTCTTTTTTGTGTGTAAGAAAGAAGCAAAAAACAACTAAGAATAAGGTTAAAAAGCTTAAGGCAAAGGAAAAATATTATGTTCGTATTCGTACATATAAAACAGTAAATGGTAAAAAGGTATATACTTCTTGCTCAAAGGTGAAGAGCGTTAAGACGAAATAAAATCACGCAGGGGCGAACATTGTTCGCCTCTTTTTTATGATTAAAAAGTTACAAAAGTGTTACAAATATTAAAATTCGGTATCGTGTTAATTTGCACTTGACAATACCACTGTACCCTTATATAATGTAATCAATGGTGATAATTCCACTTAAATCCCATAGATTTCAAGTAAATCCCATTAAGATTACATCAAAATTCACGAAAGGAGCAGAAGTTATGCGTTTGTTTGTAGGTACTTTAGACGGTTATAAACTTGATTCTAAAGGCAGACTTTCTGTTCCGACTAAGTGGAGAGAACGCCTTGGAAAAGAGTTTTATATGGTAGCTGTTACCGTAAGGGGTTGTAAATGCCTTACTCTTTATCCTGTTGAACATTTTGAATCAACATATGATGCAATGCAGCAGGGTACTGAAAATCAGAAGTATGATGCCACTACAAGCTTTCTTGATAATGCAGAAGAGGGCGTACTTGATGCCCAGGGCAGATTTACCGTCAACCAAAGACTTAAGGAAGCTTCTGCTCTTACAAATGAGTCAACAGTTGTATTTAAAGGTAAAGGTGCTGTAATTGAAATTTGGAATACCGACGAGTATGAAAAAATTTATAACACTTATGACCATACACAAGGTATTTATGACTTGATGGATAAAGTCAAGGGGAATGAGCAGTAATGGAATTTGTTCACAAAAGTGTGCTTTTTGATGAAGCAATAAAGGCACTTGATTTAAACAAAAATAAAATTATAGTTGACGGCACGGCAGGCGGCGGAGGTCACAGCGGTGAAATTGCAAAAACCGCTAAAAGAGTTATTTCAATAGACCAAGACCCCGACGCAATAGAAGTTCTTAACGAAAGACTCGGAAATAAAGAAAATGTAACTATCGTTCACGATAATTATTCAAATATAAAAAACATTGTTTCAAATCTTAATATTGATAAAATTGACGGCCTGCTTCTTGATTTAGGAGTAAGTTCGTTTCAGCTCGATACTGCCGAGAGGGGATTTTCTTTTCATAAAGATGCCCCGCTTGATATGAGAATGAGTAAAAGCGGACTCAGTGCATATGATGTTGTAAATAATTACGATGAAAAAGAACTTGCGGATATTATTTACAGATACGGAGAAGAAAAATTTTCACGAAGAATCGCGGCAAATATAGTTAAATCAAGAGAGAAAAAGCCTATTGAAACAACTTTTGAGCTTGTAGATATAATTAAGGCATCAATGCCGCAAAGGGCGATGAGGGATTCACACCCTGCAAGAAAAACATTTCAGGCTATAAGAATCGAAGTTAATGCGGAACTTGATGTGCTTAAATCAACACTTGAAGACGCATTTGAAATTCTTGCACCGGGCGGCAGAATTGCTGTAATTACTTTCCATTCATTAGAAGATAGAATTGTAAAAGAGCAGTTTTCAAAATGGTGTCAAGGTTGCACCTGTCCAAAGGAATTCCCGGTTTGTGTATGCGGAAATAAGCCGAAAGGCAAAAGTTTTAAATCAATTTCTCCGTCTAAAGAAGAACTTGATGAAAACCCGAGAGCAAGGTCATCACGACTTAGAATTTTTGAGAAATTTTAATTTGAATATATAGGACTATAAAAAACGAGGAGGAGTAAAAAATGACTAATACAGGCGATTTCAGGCGCTATTCATACAGCACGGAAGCCGCATATGCCGTGCAGGCGTTTAACTATCAGCGTACTTCGGCAGCTCCGTCTTATGTTCCTACGCCAAAAAAGGATTTTAAGGTTAGAGAAAGAAGCCAAAGAAAAAGCAAAGCCCAACTTCTTCACGAGCAGAAATTGAGCTTAAAAAAAGCTTTGCAAATTTCAGTGGTGGCGGCTTTGTGCCTTACTATGCTTTTTGCAGTGCTTTATACTAATGCCAAAACTAACGAATTAACACACGAAATTTCAGATTTGCAAAAAAATCTTTCTGTTTCACAAAGTGAAAATACACGCCTTAACAGTGAGCTTGACAGCCTTGTGTCAATGAATATGATTGACCAATATGCTGTCGAGAAACTTGGTATGACTAAAATGAAATCCAATCAAATTAAGTATATTGATGTTTCACAATATAAGCAGAAGCGTATGGCTGCGGCACAGGCAATTTTGAATCAAAAGCAGGCGCAATCCAAGGCTGAAAAAAAGACTGCCGCCAAGTAATAATATATATTATTACAGCGTAAATCTATTATGAGAGTTAAGAATATTTACTTAACTCTCATATGTTATTATTAAATAAGATAACAATTGCGAGGGAGATGATTAAAAGTGAATACATCAAAGAGAATGCTGAAAAGAATTTTGATAATGTCGTTGGTAATCATCTTTCTTATGACAACAACAGCGGTGCGAGTTTTTTATTTAACAATCGTCAGGGGCGAAGAACTTGCACAAAAAGCTGAATCGCAGCAGCTTAAGGATACAGAGATTTCCGCAATGCGCGGAACGATATACGACGCTAACGGAAATGTTCTTGCACAGTCGGCTTCGGTATGGAATGTTTTTATCGACCCGCTGAATATTAAAGACGATGAAGAAAGGCAACTTATCACAAATGAATTTGCCACTCTTTTCAAATATGACGACGAAGCAAAAAAAGAATTTTACGAAAAAACAACTCATCAAAATCATTATGAGTTAGTTGAAAAAAAAGTCGAAAATAACATAAAAGAGAAGCTTTCAAAATTCGTGTCGAAAAATGAACTCGGTGATTGCATAGGAACGGAGCAAACCACCAAAAGATATTACCCTTACGGTTCGCTTGCTTCAAGTGTTATCGGTTTTACCGGTTCTGATGACCAAGGTCTTTCCGGAATAGAAGCTTACTATGACGAAGATTTAACCGGAACAAACGGAAGAATCATTACAGCAAAGGACGCTGTTTCAAACAACATTGCAAACGATTATGAAACAAGTATTGCGGCTTCTGACGGTAATTCGGTTGTCCTTACACTTGACCAAACAATTCAGTATTACCTTGAAAAAGGTTTGAAAGAAACTATGAATGAATATCAGGCAAAAGGTGCTTACGGTGTTGTAATGAACTGTAACACAGGCGCGGTGCTTGCAATGTCATCAATGCCTGATTATGATTGCAATAACCCTTATAAGCTTACATATAGCAAAAATAAAAAAGCTATTAAAAAACTTACCGATAAAACGGCTAAGCAGGAAGCTGAAAGTGCTGCGGTTCAAAATCAGTGGAGAAACTTTACGGTATCGGATACTTATGTTCCGGGTTCTGTTTTCAAAACTTTTGTCGCATCTGCCGCTTTGGAGGAAAATGTTGTAAATTTAAACACAACATATACTTGCACAGGTGCAATCCAAGTTGATAAGTACCGTATGAAATGCCACTATCATCCCGGCCACGGAACAGAAACGCTTACACAGGGACTTGAAAATTCGTGCAACCCGTTTTTTATCACAATAGGTCAAAAATTAGGTGTTCATAACTACTTCAAGTATTTTGACGCTTTTGGATTCACACAGAAAACAAATATAGACCTTCCTGGTGAAGCTTCACCGCAGTATTACAAGGAAGACCAATACGGTATAGTTGAACTTTCATCTGCATCATTCGGTCAAACAAACTCTCTTACTCCTATTCAGGTATGCACCGGCCTTTGTGCTATTGCTAACGGCGGTAAGCTTTTACAGCCTTACCTTGTTTCAAGTATTGTTGATTCAAACGGAAAAACTGTCAAAAAAACTCAAACTAAAGAGATTAGACAGGTAATCAGTTCCGATACATCAAAAAAAATGCGTGCTATGATGAAATCTGTTGTAGATAACGGTACAGGTAAAAACGGTTATGTGGCAGGTTACAGTGTCGGCGGTAAAACGGGTACATCCACTAAGCTTGGTGAATCAAAAGAGGGCGAGGGTGATAAGTACATTGTTTCATTCGCGGCTATTGCTCCGAGTGATGATCCTGAAATTGCAATGCTTATTATTGTTGATGAACCTAATCAGGATTTAGGCGGCGGTGCTCTTTGCGCACCGATTGCGGCTCAAGTTACACAGGAAGCTATGAATGTTCTCGGTATCGAGCCGAAATATGATGAAAAAGAAATGAAAGACCTTTCTAAAGAAACACCTAATGTTGTAGGAGAAAGCCTTGACGATGCAAAAGCTGCTCTTAAGGAAAATAACCTCAACTATGTTGTAATAGGTGATGAGTCAACTGTAACAAGGCAATGCCCGTCAGGCGCAGATGCAATTCCTAACGGCGGTACAGTTTATCTTTATACAGATGAAAGCGAAAAGGAAACTGTAAATGTTCCTGATTTTACAGGTCTTACGGTTACGGAAGCTAAAGACCTTGCTTCAAGCAGTTCTTTAAATATTCAAATTGCCGGTAACAGTATGTCGAGCGGTACGGTAGTTGCTTACCGCCAGAGCGAAGAAAAGCAGGCAAAACTTGAAAAAGGCACAGTTGTTACAGTGACTTTCAAAAATACACAATCAGTTTTAGACTAAAATCAATTTTGATTAAAGATATGGGGTTTTAAAATGAGGCTTAAAGATTTATTAAAGGGAATCAATGTTCAAAATGAATTTGATGATGTTGAAGTTTTGGATGTTACACAGGATTCGCGTCTTGTAAAAGAGGGTTCGCTGTTTATATGCATTAAAGGTGCGGCATTTGACGGCCATTCGGTTGCAAAAGAAATGCTTGATAAAGGTGCTGCTGCGGTAGTAGTTGAACACGATCTTGGAATTGATAAGCAAATTATTGTCGAAAATTCAAGGGCTGTGTATTCACCGATATGTGCAAATTTCTTCGGCAATCCGGCTGATAAATTAAAACTTATAGGTTTAACCGGTACAAACGGTAAAACAACTACAACTTTTCTTATTAAGCAAATTCTTGAAAATGTAGGCAAAAAAGTTGGCCTTATAGGAACGGTTCAAAATATGGTGGGTGATGAAATTTATCCTGCAAAATATACAACTCCTGACCCATATGAACTTCAAAAGCTTTTTTCACTTATGGTAAAAGCAGGCTGTGAATATTGTGTTATGGAAGTTTCGTCGCAGGCTCTTGCTCAAGGCAGAGTTAATGGACTTCGTTTTGCACTCGGTGCTTTTACAAATCTTACACAAGACCATCTTGATTATCATAAAACTTGGGAAAACTATTTTGCTTCAAAAAGAATACTTTTTGAAAATTGCGATATTGCAGTTACCAATGCCGATGATGAACACGGCTTGAAAATAATTGACGGGCTTGAATTTGATAAAGTAGTAACTTATGCTGTTGATACAAATGATGCAACATATACCGCCAAAAATGTCAAGTTTAAAGCAAGCGGCGTTGAATACGAAATAGTATCTAATGATTCTATCGGCAGATGTACTTGCCCGATTCCCGGTAGATTTTCGGTTTATAATTCACTTTGTGCCACAACTTGTGCGCTCGCTCTCGGTATTGATTTTGATGATGTGCTTTCAGCTGTATCAAAATCGCAGGGTGTAAAGGGCAGAATTGAAGTTGTGCCAAGCAATAGGGATTTTACAATCATTATTGACTATGCCCATTCACCTGACGGACTTGAAAATATTATTACTTCCCTTAAAGAAATTGCAAAAGGCAGGGTAGTTACACTTTTCGGCTGCGGCGGTGACAGGGATAAAACAAAAAGGCCTAAAATGGGCAAAATTGCCGCTGAACTTTCTGATTACTGCATTGTAACATCAGATAATCCTCGCAGTGAAAACCCAAGCGCAATTATTGATGATATTCTTGTCGGTATGAAAAATATAAAAACTCCTTATAAAGTTATTGAAAACAGGCACGAAGCTATTGAATATGCAATAACTCACGCAAAGAAAGATGATATTATTCTTCTTGCAGGTAAGGGGCATGAAACTTATCAAATCCTACCAACAGGAACAATTCATTTTGATGAAAGAGAAGTAATTGCCGAAGTACTCGGTAAAATGAATTAAATTATGGAAACTTTAACTTTAAAAGAAATTGCTAATGCACTCGGCACTCAAACAAAGTTTGATACGCAGGTTAATGCTGTTTGCATAGATACGAGAAAAATTACAAAAGGTTGCCTTTTTATTTGTATTAAAGGTGAACGATTTGATGCCCACCAATTTGCAAATGAAGCCTTAAATTTGGGCGCGGCGGCTGTTATGATTAGTGAAGATATTGAAGTGGCAGGGCCTTATGTAAAGGTTGATGATACTGCAAAAGCACTTCTGTCACTTTCTGGATATTATCGTTCAAAATTTGATATTCCCGTTGTGGCACTTACCGGCTCGGTAGGCAAAACTACTACCAAGGAATTTACTCACCTTGTAGTTAATTCGCAGTTTAATGCCATTAAAACACAGGGCAATTTGAATAATGAAATAGGACTTCCGCAAATGCTGTTTCAAATTGACAGCAGTACCGAAGCGGCGGTAATTGAAATGGGTATGAACCATTTTGGCGAAATTCATCGCCTTGTTACAGCAACAAAGCCAACAATTGCGATGATAACAAATATCGGTGTATCGCATATTGAAAATCTCGGTTCAAGGCAGGGCATACTCAAATCAAAGCTTGAAATTCTTGACGGACTTAAAGCAGGTTCACCTTTTATTATAAATTGTGATAACGATATGCTTAAAACGATACTTGATAATGATGAAATTATGCAAAAGTATAATGTAATCACATTCGGTATTGAAAGCGACGCTCAATTCAAGGCAGTTGATATTAAGGAAGAAAACGGTTCAACTTCTTTTGATGTTAAATACTCAACTTCGAAAATCATTGATGAAACCGATGGGCCGACAGCTCAGTTTTCTTTGTGGTCGCAGCATATATCAATTCCTACAATAGGTATTCATAATGTTTATAATGCACTTGCGGCTTTCACAGTCGGCATAACTCTCGGTATTGATTCCAAAAAGGCGGCCGGAGCTCTTGCAAACTATGTTCCTGCAGGAATGAGGCAGAAAAGCGTAAATGTCGGCGGTATAATTTCTATTGAAGATTGCTATAACGCAAGCCCAGATTCAATGAACGCGGCAATTAAAACACTTGCTAATGTAAATGCAAATAAAAGAATTGCTGTTTTGGGTGATATGCTTGAACTCGGCGATTTTTCAAAAAAAGCACACGCAGATGTCGGCAAAATGGTTGCCGATAATAATATAGATTACCTTTTGGCTTACGGTAATGACGCAAAGTACATCGTTGACGGTGCTAAGCAAAACGGTATGAAAAATGCCTTTTATTTTGATAATAAAGATGAACTTTCAAACAAACTTTTTGAGCTTGCACACAAGGGTGACGCAGTTATATTTAAAGCGTCAAGAGGTATGAAGCTTGAGGATGTAATAAATAATGTGTACAACAGGTGGGAAAAATAAATGAACAGTACAATTGCTTTAATAATCAGTGTAATAATAGCTTTCGGTGTAACCGCAGGTCTTGGATTTGTAATAATTCCGTGGCTTCGCAAATTAAAATTTGGGCAAACAATTCTTGATATAGGCCCAAGCTGGCATAAATCAAAGCAGGGTACACCTAATATGGGCGGAATTATGTTTATTATCGGCATAGTTCTTTCATTTGGAATTACTGCTTTAATCTATTATCTTTCAGGCGGAGAACTTGAAAGCGACTATTCTTCAATTATGAATGGTCGTGAATTGGTTCTTCTTTTCGGTGGGCTTCTCTTGGCTCTCGGCTGCGGCCTTGTAGGCTTTATTGATGATTTCACTAAAATTAAGCTTAAAAGAAATGAGGGCCTTTCACCAAAGCAAAAAACACTCGGTCAACTTATCGTTACTTTAGGATATATCACTACTCTTTGGGTATCACATAATACAAGCTGGTATATTCCTTTTATCGGTACAGTGAATTTTGAAAAAAATATATTTACGGCAATTGTATTTTGGATTTTATCTTTGTTTATTATATATGGCTGTGTCAATTCGGTTAATCTTACAGACGGTATTGACGGACTTTGCTCAAGTGTAACAACTACCGTTGCAATTGCGTTTATTGTTATAAGCTATATTCAGGGTTTTGCAGGCCTTAATATTTTTGCAGGCGCACTTTTGGGCGGAGTTCTCGGTTTCCTTTGCTGGAATTGGAATCCTGCTAAAACCTTTATGGGTGATACAGGTTCGCTGTTCCTCGGCGGAATGGTTGTAGCTCTCGGTTATCTTTGCAAATGCCCGATTATTCTTCTTCCAATCGGTATTGTTTATGTTTGTGAAACTATGAGTGATATTATCCAAATAGGATATTTTAAAATCACACACGGTAAGCGTATATTCAAATTGGCAACTATTCATCACCATTTTGAAATGTGCGGCTGGAAAGAAAAGAAAATCTGCGTTGTATTCTCAACAGTAAATGCAATCGGCTGTGCAATCGGCGTGCTTCTTCTTTACTTCGGCAATTTTGCAAAATGATTTTATTTTAAATTTTAATTGAAAGGAGTGTTCTTGTGCCAAAAAATGATAACGAGCAATTAGTTGTTAAGCCAAGCAAATGGAAAAATTTTAAAGACACCTATTTTCTTGTCGGCAGTATTGATATTCCGTTTTTGGGGTTAACAATAGCACTTTTAACAATCGGTTTAATAATGCTCTTTTCAGCGTCATATCCGTATGCGTATTATTATAAGGACAGTTCATATTACTATTTTATTCGCCAGCTTATTTTTGCAGTTGGCGGTCTTGTGGGAATGTTTTTCTTTTCAAAACTTAACTATAAGGTACTGAAAGCTTTATATAAAGTCATATTTTTTGTAACAATAGGTTTTTTGATAGTTGTATTATTTTATCATACTGATTTTGGCGATTTTAAACGCTGGATACCAATCGGACCGGTTACTTTTCAACCGTCTGACCTAGCTAAATTTACTATTATATTAAGTCTTTCGGTTTATATAAATGACCATTACAGAAAAATGAATTCGCTTAAATACGGTATTGCAATTCCGGTTGGAATTATATTGATTTTCTGCGGCCTTATTTATCTTGAACATCATTTGTCTTGTACAATTCTTATGTTTTTAATCGGTGCTACTTTAATGTTTGCCGGTGGCACAAATTGGAAATTATTTGCATTTGGACTTGCAATAATCGCACTTGTCGGCTTTCTTGTTGTAAGCTTTCCTAATCTTATTGAAAACTATGCAGGCGCGCGTATTGAAGCTTGGCTTGATAAGGATTTTGATCCTACGGGTGCAAGGTGGCAAACAAATAATTCGCTTTACGCAATCGGCTCAGGCGGATTTTTCGGAACAGGCTTGGGCAATTCAAAGCAAAAATATCTTTATGTTTCAGAACCGCAAAATGACTTCATTTTTTCAATTGTGTGTGAAGAACTTGGATTTTTCGGTGCGGCTGTAATAATACTTCTTTTTGCGGCACTCGTAGTCAGAGGTTTGATAATCGCGTCAAGGTGTAAGGATAAGTTCGGCTCACTTCTTGTAATCGGTGTTGTAGCACAAATCGGTTTGCAGGTTGTGTTTAATATACTTGTAATTACAGACACACTTCCTAACACAGGTATTGCACTTCCGTTTTTCTCATACGGCGGTACAGCTATATTTATGCTGCTGCTTGAAATCGGAGTTGTGCTATCGGTATCGCGAAAAACAAATCAACAAAAGGTATAGGTAAATCAAATGAAAATATTATTTGCAACAGGCGGCACAGCCGGCCATATCAACCCGGCACTTGCTGTTGCCTCATATATCAGAGAGAATTATCCTGAAAGTGAAATTATGTTTGTCGGCACGGCAGACCATATGGAATCACGCCTTGTGCCAAACGCAGGTTTCGATTTTAAAACTATTAAAATTTCAGGTTTTCGCCGTTCATTTGCACCAAAGGCAATTTTGCATAATATTAAAACTGTTTGCCAGCTTATAACATCAAACGGCGAAAGCAAAAAAATTATCAAGCAGTTTAAGCCTGATGTCGTTGTAGGATTTGGCGGATATGTTTCGGGACCGGTGCTTCAAACAGCGGTTGATATGCACATTCCTACTTGTATTCACGAGCAAAATGCTTATCCAGGTATTACAAATAAAACTCTTGCCAAAGAGGTTGATAAAGTAATGCTTACGGTTGAAGATGCAAAAAAGCATCTTGAAGCAAAAAACGAAGTAATCGTAACAGGTCTTCCTGTTCGTGGCGAACTTCTTAATGCACGAAAAGATTTATCACGAAAGAAGCTCGGTATTCCTAATAATAAATATCTTGTTCTTTCATTCGGCGGTTCACTCGGCGCAAAGCCTCTCAATGACGCCATGTATGATATTCTTCTTGAAAGTGCCGAAAATGATACTTATTATCATATTCATTCAGTCGGTACTAATGGCAGTGAATTTCTTGATAAATTTAAAGAACAGGGTTTTACCGAGGGTGAAAAAGGTTTAATTAAAGGCAATGTTGAAGTTAGGCAGTATATTGATGATATGGATACCTGTATGTCTGCCTGTGACCTTGTAATCGGCAGAGCAGGCGCATCAAGCCTTTCTGAAATCGAGGCTATGGGTAAGGCTTCAATCTTAATTCCGTCACCGTATGTGGCAGAAAATCATCAATTTCATAACGCTATGGCACTTGTTAACAGAGGAGCCGGCTCGATTATTGAAGAAAAAGATTTAACTTCGCAGTCACTTAAAGAAGCAATTGATTCAATGCTTTCAAACCCTGCCAAGCTTATTCAAATTGAAGAAAATGCCAAAAATATGGCTATTACCGACGCAAGAGAAAGAATTGCAGATATTATTATTTCACTTGCCAAATAGGTAAATAACAAAATAATCACTTTTGCATAGTATAGCGTGCAGAGGTGATTAAATGGAATATTTTAAAATTAACGGCGGCAAAAAGTTATTTGGAGAAATATCGGTTCACGGAGCCAAAAATTCTGCTTTACCAATTCTTGCATCAACACTTCTAATTAAAGGTGAGAGTGTTATACATAATTGCCCCGATTTAAGCGATGTAAAAGTTACACTTGATATTCTTGCATCCATTGGTTGTAAAGTTAATAAAGAAAATGATACTGTAATAATTGCTGTCAATCTGCTCAACATCGGTTGCTGTTCCCGCCGATTTACTTTCCAAATTGA
>ENA-UOJO01004659-UOJO01004659.1-human-gut-metagenome-genome-assembly--contig:-P57-NODE-4659-length-11598-cov-4.755003_pt1 | contig 11598 bp, 7 predicted proteins | sample MGYA00242351_ERZ723898 | MGnify/ENA metagenome assembly ERZ723898 | reverse complement strand
GTCCACCGGCACCTTGGCTTCTATATGTATCTATTTCAAGATCGCTTTCGTTGATTTTTACATCTACTGCGGTTGTTTCTGGCATAACTAATACCGTGGCAGTTGATGTATGAATTCGACCATTTGTCTCTGTCTTCGGAACACGTTGAACACGGTGGGATCCACTTTCAAATTTTAACTTTGAATAGACATCTTTCCCTTTAATTTTAAATGAAACGAAGGAAAATCCCCCCAAACTTGTAGGAGATTCATCGATAAGTTGCATTTTCCAATGATTTTTTTCAGCGTATTTAACATAAATTCTATAAAGATCACCAGAGAAAATATTTGCTTCATCACCGCCGACAGCACCACGGATTTCCATGATAACATTTTTACCATCATTTTCATCTTTAGGAAGCAATGAGATTTGAATCTTATCATATAATTCTTCCATTAAATTTGATTGCTTTGTGTATTCTTCAGAACCTAAAAGTTGTAATTCAGGATCTTTTTCCATCTTTAATAATTCAGCATCTTCCTTGTTTTGTTTAGCTTGGAGATATTGATTATATAGATTTACTGTTTCTTCAATATTGCTATGTTCAATATTTAAACTGCGAACTTTATCAGAATCTTTTAAAATTTCATCATCTGTTAATAATCTATCTATTTCATCATAGCGTTTTTTGGTAATTTCAGCTGTGTCTAATACATAATCTTTTTCCATTATCTTTTCCTCTTTCTACTATTAGGGTTTACATTGTAACGTCTTTTAATTTTCTTTTCTTTTTCCCAAATTTCTTTATCATACCAATGAGTTTTTATATTCATATAAGAATATTTGTAAAACTTATCATTGATGTGCATAGCCATATAAATATATGACATTCCTAAGAAGATCAAAAGACCTATAATGGTATATTTTGCTCCTTGGCTTAATCCTTCTGGACTATAGGACAAAGTGTAGTTTATAAATTGATTTTCTTCGTTGCTATTAATAGATTCAAATCCGATTAATCCGCCTTGTGAGCGATACATTTTAACATTTTCTGATGTTGCTTTTCCACCTTCAATATATGAGCGTGTTAAAGTCCAACCATTATCGTATGGAATATTCAAGACTGTATAATGTAATTTATCTTCAGTGAAATCAGTAGTAAACTTTAAAGTATTTGCGTCACGATAGGTGATATTGTAGTGTTTATTCTCTTCAAGTTGCTTATTTGTATCTTCAATGTATTGAGAATAATATGAATATTGAACTGAAGGTTGTGGGAACATATTTGTGAGTGAAGTTGTATTATTTCCACGAATATCACCCATGACAAATCCAACTATCTTTTTCACTGGTCGATCTGTATAAAATCCACGGGCATATTTCCAGTCATAAGAACCATCATAGGTATTAACATAATGGTGATCATAATTGATTATTTGATCATCTTCATCGATTAGGAAGAATTTTAAATTGAAGCCGAATTTAGCATTAACACTGACATAGCAACCGGAATCCTTATCATCGCGATTAGCTCCAGAGCAGACAGGAGTATTGAAATTCATTACGATTCTTGTCCAATAAGGAAGATAACCATTGATGACATATTCATTTCCATCTTCATCTATAGGAGTTTTGCTATGGGATTTATCAAGATCATTCCATCTTGTATAAATCATATCGCTTTCTATTTCAGAAACTTCATTATAGCTTCCATTTTCAGTTCCTAAAATATGACTTCCATCAGAAGACCAGTCAGGAATTCTAACTTCTAAATTATAACTTGCATTTGATAAAGTTCTTGTTGCTTTTGAATAATAAGATGAAGAATTGTTCAAAGTATCATTTTCTCCAGAAAGATGATTAAATGTTTTTGCATCTTCAGATTTTAAAGTCTTTAAATCATCGCTATTGATTATTCCGTATTTTAAGTAAACTGTTTCATTTTTATTTTCATTTACATAACTTGTGGACATAGCACTAGAAGAAATTAATGTGTCATATGTAAAGAATGTATCGATATAGCGAGTATTTAAATATAATTTGTGATTTGTTTTATTCTTTTCAAGAACATTTTGTAAATTTTTTAATTCTTCATCGCCATTTGCATCAAGTGTTGAGACATCGACAAAACCATAAGGAATGTTGACATCATCTGCTTTTAATAAATAGTATTTAATGCCTAATATTGAATCAAGATTATATCTTTTTTCATTGACACTCATCGACCAAGAATCATTGTAATTAATTCTTGACCATCTTAACATATCTCTTAGATCAGTAGCGTAGTTAGTGTTAAATGTTGATATACCATTGTATCCGATGTTCATTTGATAGTTATTGGCACCGCGATCTACGGTAGAATCAAAAATTCTAAAGAAAGTTGTATCGTAATTATTTAAGGCAGAGACTATTTCTCTTTCTTGTGAAAGATTGTTGATACCTCCAGCTAAATCTTGATATCTTTGAACTCCTTGACCAACGATTGTCGCATTTCCTTGAATTACAGCTTCTAAAGCAACTAAAGCCAAAACAATATTTGGAAGTTGTTGCTTTTTGAACATTGTGCGCATGATAACATAGCAAATTAAAGAATAAATAATTTGATATATGACAACCCAGTTTCGACCATCAGGATCATAGAATGTATTGGTATTGTTCTTTTGAATATTATCGGCTAAGAAATATGTGATAATCATCATGGTAATTGAAAAGACAATACTTATATCTAAATAGTATTTAGGCATTTCTTTTCTGTTTTCAAAGTGAATTAAGAAAAAGACAATCATCCAGCAAGAAGCCATAACTTCCCAACGGCCATATAAAGCAGAACCACCGAAAAATACGTAATAGGCAAAAGGAGTAAAAAGCATTAGCATTGTGCCAAAACATCCGACAAGATGAGACCATTTTTTGGTTCTTATTGAATCTAAAATTGAAGGAACAAGCATGAGCATTAAAGGAGTGAAAACAAAGATTGAACTCATAGTGTTGTTATACCATCTTGGACGATATAAATTGCTAGAGAAACAATTGAAGTTCATAAAGAAGAACGATGATAAAGGATAAGCGGCTTCATAACTTGTTGGGAAAACAAACAATAATTTTAATAAGGATAAAGAATCTTTAGCATCGAGTAATTGTTTGAAATAATTTGAACCATTTCTAATTGAAGAAATATTTAAACCGACTTTTAATGAAGGAATCCAAACAACAGCTGTGATCATTACGCCAGCTAGATATCCTAAAACACCTTCAGCAAAAATTCTTAAAGTTTCATTTCCAGAACGAGTTTTCCAAGTTTGAATTACTCTGAAGAAAACGTATACTATACTGGAAATCAAAAAACATATCATGAAGAAATAATTGGTAAATCCTAATAAGCAGATAGAAATTATCAAAACGATATTTCCTTTTTTGCTCAGTACTCTTTCAATTCCCCATAAAAGCAAAGGTAAAAAACAAACTACATCAAGGAAATGGAACCAGAGATTATAGAAAACATATCCGCAGAATGCGAAGGCGATAGCTCCGATTCGTTTTGTTGATTCTTGCATTTTGAAATAAACACCATTTGAAAAAATCCTTGAATTTGTGAAATCCAATTTCTAGGAAAAATTAAATATATAAGAGTCCAAGGAGAAGTTAAATTATAAAAAGAATAAGCCCCAATATTGTTTACACCGAGAAATCCTGATGTGTCCCAAAGAGGAAAAACTCCTGTTTGGAAGAAATAATGCCAATCATCATAAGCATTATAAGCAAAAGGAATCATTTGTAAGACATAATCACCACCCATAGGAACGGTAAACATATTTGTAAAATATGTTGTGGCGAAACATAAGAAAGACAATACAAATAAAATAAATCCTATTTGGCAATATTTATTTCTTTTAATTTTATCCCATTGTCTTTTTAACCAAATTTGGCCTTCTTCAAGCCAATGAGGAATATAATATGGAATTAAATCTTGAAAAAAGTATTTAATTGAATTGGTATTCATTATAAATCTCCTTTTTTTGTTTAGCTATGCTATGGGTGATATTTTAACACAAAAATATATCGCTGTTAAGTGACTGGAGAATCTAACATATTACTTATTGTGAAATAATTAGCAGTAAAATATTTAAAAATCTATTTTATTGTTAAGAATTTGTAAATATGTTAAAATAAAAAGACGGAGGTTAATGATGCCGATAGATTTAAAATTGGACTCCAATAAAGTTTTTCATAAAGTTTTCGAAGGAACAAAACCTGGTTATAATGCTACACAAGTTGATACATTTTTAGATATTGTAATTAGTGATTATGAAGCAGTTGAAGCTTATGTTCAAAAAACAGACGAACTTATTGATAATCTCAATAAAACTAACAAAATGTTAAAAGATCGTTTGACAACAACTGAAGCTAATTTAGCGGTTTTGGAAGAAAAAATGAAAAATATTTCTGATAATGAAAGCGTATCTATGGCTAATTTAGATTTGCTAAAAAGAATTTCAACTTTAGAACAAGCTCTTTTTAAAGCAGGTATTAACCCAAGCAATATAAAATAATAATAAATCCGGTCCGGATGACAGCTAGGAAACTAGAGGAAAGTCCATGCTCGCACTTTCTGAGATGAAAGTAGTGTTTGTGCCAAAGGAAAAAATAACTTTGGGCAGGGAGGAGTCCCTGACGGCGGAAGATTTCCTGAAATGGAATATTCTGTAACGCTCCACAGTGACGAATCAGGTGGAAACATCTGGGTGAAACGCGGAAAGCCCCTCAAGCGAGAAACCTAAATTTTGGTAAGGGAAGTCAAAAGCGGGAATCAAACTGCAATTGGCAAGCTTCGGCTTAGATAAATTGTCGTCCTCGACAAAACATGGCTTATAGGATCGGATACTCATTTTGGAGGCTACTATGAATTTACCTAATAAAATTACAATTTCACGATTAATAATTGCGGTGATTATGATATTTTTCGCTGTATTTCCTTGGGCAAATGTAGGTGCTTCTAGTATATTAACCACGTTAGGTAATACTGGCTTTACTATTCTTGATTTAATTTTAGCAATTCTTTTTGTTGTTGGTTCAGCAACTGACGCAATTGATGGAAAAATTGCTAGAAAATATAATTTAATAACAGATTTTGGAAAATTTTTTGATCCTTTAGCAGATAAATTCTTAGTAAATTCGGCTTTGATTTTTTTAGCATGCTATGGAAGAATTCCAGCTTTGATTATAATTTTGATGATTGGAAGAGATTTAGCAGTAGATGGAATAAGATTTATGGCTGCTTCTAAAGGTGAAGTGATTGCAGCTAATATATTTGGAAAGTTAAAAACTGTATTTCAAATGGTAACTATTCCATTTGTTATGTTAAATGGTTTTCCATTTAATTATTTATTTAAGGAACATACATATATATTCTTAGATGTTTTGTTGAGCATTACTTGTGCCATGAGTCTTATTTCAGGCTTTATCTATCTTTATAGAGGAAGAAAATACATACAATGTGCCAAGTAGATATTTTAGATTTGTTCCACAAAATGGAAGAAAAAGGATTATTTCTCTGCTCTGTTGAAAGTTTAACAGGGGGACTTTTTGCTTCTACTATTACAGGAATTCCGGGTGCTAGCCATATTTATAAAGGTTCTTTTGTAACTTATTGCAACGAAATAAAAAATATTATAGGTGTACAAAAAGAAACTCTTGAAAAATATACAGCTATTTCTAGAAAAACTGCCGAAGAAATGGTTATTAATGGCGTAAAAAAATTAAATTGCAATGTCGGAGTTAGTTTTACTGGTAATGCAGGTCCTGAACCTTCAGAAGGAAAACCGGTAGGACTTATATATATTTCAATTTATTTAAAAGGAAAAATTTATACATATGAATTGAATATTGTCGATGAAAGAAACAATGTCAGAAAAAAATGTGTTGAATTTGCTTTAGAAAAACTTTATGAATTAATTGGATAGTTTTGTAAAAAAATATTGAAAAATTGCTTTTATAAAATAGGAGATTAGAATTATGGCAACAAAGAAAACAAAAAGCGTAGAACTTGATGATTCTTCAGCTGAAGAAAGATTAGAAGAAACATTAAAGAAGATTGAAGTTACATTTGGTAAGGGTTCTATCATGAAACTAGGTGATAGAGCTGTTGTTGATGTCAGTGTTATTCCAAGCGGATCTATTATGCTTGACAATGCTTTAGGTGTTGGAGGATATCCTAAAGGAAGGATTATAGAAATTTATGGTCCTGAATCTTCAGGTAAGACTACATTAGCATTGCAAGCTATTGCTGAATGTCAAAAAGCAGGAGGCAGAGCTGCATTTATAGATGCTGAACATGCTATTGATCCTGAATACGCTAAGGTACTTGGTGTAGATATTGATGAATTAATTTTGTCTCAGCCAGATTCTGGTGAGCAAGCATTAGAAATTGCAGATATGTTAGCTTCCTCTCAAGCTATTGATCTGATTGTTGTTGACTCTGTAGCAGCCTTAGTTCCGAAAGCAGAAGTTGAAGGAACATTAGAAGATAATAATATTGGTCTTCAAGCTCGTCTTATGAGCAAGGCGTTAAGAAGAATGGCACCAGTTTTAAATAAATCATTGTGCACAATAATTTTTATTAATCAAATTCGTGAAAAGATGAGTACAATGCCTAGTTATGCGCCAGGTGGAAATGAAACTACTTCTGGTGGCCGTGCATTAAAATTTTATGCCTCAATTCGTTTAGATATAAGAAGAACAGAAACTTTAAAGACTTCTGATGGCAGTGCTTATGGAAATGGCGTAACTATTAAAGTTGTAAAAAATAAAGTGGCTCCACCATTTAAAACTGTAAAAGCTTCTATTATTTATGGAAAAGGTCTTGATCATATTACAGAAGTTACTGATATCGCAATCGCTTTTGGTCTTATTAAGAAAAGCGGAGCTTGGTTCTCTTATGGAGAAGAACGAATAGGTCAAGGTAAACTTAATGCAGTAGCTTATGTTCGTGAAAATCCTGAAGTTGCTGAAATTTTAGAAAAGACTATTAAAGAAAAATTAGCTGCAGGAGAAATACCTGATTTTAAAAAAGCTTAAATTAAAATATTAATTGATAAGGGGGTGAAATCTGATTTGATTTTCATCCTCTTTTTTGTTTATTTAAATATCTATTTATTTAATTATAAAAAAGGGCTATAGTTTATCACTATAGCCATGAGCAAAAGGAATTTTTATGTAAGAATTAATTTGCAATTTTTAGAAGAAGATTTCTCTTCTTAACATATAAAGAATTTGTTTGTAAATTTTATTGGATTTTTTTAAAAAAAATTACAAATTCACTTTTTGGGAATGATTTTAATAATTCCCTCTATTAAGATAACACGAAAAGAATTTTTGTTCAATAAAAACATCAGGAATTCTTGTAGAAGATTCATAAGCAGCCATGATAAATAGGTAAATAAAGTTAAAAAATAGGTTGTAAATTGTATTATCAACTAGACCTATCAATTCAACTGCTAATAAAAATATTAAGAAAAATAATTGATAAGGATTTTTCTTTTTAAAAGCTAGAGTAAAAATATTGACCAAATGGAAAAAGTAAAAAGCTAATCCAAAACTTCCTCCCATTACTAATGTCGTGACAACTGTATTATCTAAAAGCCTAATATATCCTTTATCGACTCCTAGAATATTGCTTAAAGCGTTGATTGAAGGACCAAATACTGGCTGTTTTAAAAATAATTCGATTCCAAGTTGATGGGCAGGTATTTCCCCTTTTAAAAAAGTTGATAAATATCTTAAGCTAGAAATCATGACATCGACGAATGTATCATTGACAAAGAACAATATGGATAAGGCAATTCCAAAAACGAATATGGAAAAAATAATGTAATATGGACAATATTTATAATTTTTAAAAGTAAAGAAAATTAAAGGAATAATTATACATATTGTACAAAGAATACCACTGACAGTTCTCAATTGATAAATGGCAGATATTAAAATAGCAAGTATAGGAAGATACCACCATTTTTTTTTGCTGAAGAAAAATGAGATAAAAGGCAAAGTAATTACTAAAATTGAACTTGCCATTGTTGAAGATTGAATCCAACCTATATTTATTGTTGTTCCAACATTCTCATAGCCTATTCTTCCATAGAAAATAAAAACTTGAAGAGATATCAGAGTTGCTAAAATGATTAGACTTTTTGAAAAATATTCAAAAACATTATCACCATATAAAATAGGAACAAAAATTAGATAGAATAATAAAATGAAAAATAAACCTAGTAAAAAGTACAAGGATTCTTTATATATAGGAGTACCAAAGGAGAATTGAATAATTAATGAAATTACAAATATTGCATAAAGAGGTATTAAAGATATTGCAATTCGCCCAAAACGAAACTTTGGTCGTCTTATAATGATAAATAGAGTCAACGAAATAACAATTGTGCACGCAAAGATAAAAAGCCCTAAGTCGATATTATTGAAACTAATAGGATTATAAACCATGGCAGGAACTAAAAGAACTAATGATAAATATCCTCTGCCATCTTTTCCAAATAATGGCAAAAAGCATAAAATAGCTGAAATGATAGCGGATGGTATATTAAAATTTAAAACCCAACCGATTAAAGATATTATTCCTAATGTTATAGGAAAAAATATAGAATCAACATATTTTTTTGCATATTTCATGCTTTTATAATATCATAATTGAAAATCAAAAACTTTATTTATATCTTAACTTAATTTAAGAAGTGCAATGAAATCAAATTTAAAAAGATAAATAAATATTTTAATAATGATATATTTATTTAATTTCATTTATAGAAGACATTTATTATGCAAATAGTTTAATATTTGCTAGATTTGGTTTATCCATATTTAGTACTGCATTTTGGTAGAAATAAGATTCAAAGTAGGTAACATCTTTTTCTTTTTCTTTATCGGCTAAAATGTAATTTCCAGTATTTTTATCGTAAACGTAATAATCTTTGCTTCTTCCAAGGCCTTTAGCGGTAGCAGTATAGCCATTGCAGGAAATATTCAATTGACCACAAATACCACTCCAGTAATATTTGTTGGTATAATTTCCAATTCTTATAGAAGCATCAAGATATGGATGGGCTTTATAGTTTGGAGTTTTTTTTGGATCTGACAATTTCATTCCAGCGGTAACAAATGCAAAGTCAGGTTTGATATATTCAATGAAATTAGTTTCGTTTGAACCATTGGAAGCATGATGAAGAGCTTTGAAAATAACAAAGTCTTCAGGTGAAGTTAAATTTGGATAAACTGGCATGAATCTATTGCATTCAGCTTTTTCCATATCACCAGCCATGAATAATTTGGTATTTTTATATTTAATCATCGTAGCAACGGATTGGTTATTTTTACTCGATAATGTATAGCCTTCGTGCCAGAAGAAATCGATTGAAAAATCATCATCAACTTTTAAAGTATGTATTTTCATTTCTGTATTGACGAGCTCTAGAATATTATAGACTTCAACATCTGGGAATTTGGATGATACATTATTGACAATTTGATCGTTAGAAGAATGATCTCCAGTTATCATCATATTGATATTGGTTAAATTTTGGAAAGGATTTCCTGAAGTAATGCCACCATAGTGATCAGAATCTGGATGGGTGATAATCAAAAGATCTAAGACGCCATCAAGAACATAAGTATCGATTACTTTTTTAACGTTGCTGGAATCAGAAGCGGTTCCACCATCGATTAAAATATCGAAGTTTTTATAAGTTATTAAATTTGAATCGCCGTAAGTTCCAACCATTTCTACACTATGAATTACAAAACCTTCGGCATTATCATCAGTTTCATAAACCATTGAAAATGATTCGAAAGAGATATTTTCTTTTTCAGAAACTAATTTTATAAATGTATAGTTTTCATTAGAAATATCTAAGATATATTGCTTTGAGCCATCTAATTCAATAGTTTTTATTTCAATAAAACCTTTTCCCTTTTCTGCTCCATATACTTTTAATGTTCCAGAATTTGAATTTGTGTTTAAAGTAATTTCTTTGATTATTCCATTTGATTCAATTAAAGCCTCTCCTTTTTCATATATTGTTAAATTTGAGGAGAAGAATGAATTGGTAATTGTAATTTTTGTATTGCTATCTAGTTTATGTTCTTCCTGATATTTTTTATCTTCTCCTTCTTCATATGATGAGAAAACATATTCAGATTCGATAGTGTTTTGACCATAATCTTTAACAAATACAGCTGTTATGATTGAATTTTGTGTTATTAATAAAGAAGATTTGTTATCATAGAAATTTTGTTTTTGGCCATTGAGGAAAAGATATTTAATTTTGTATCCTTCATCAGGTAAAATTGTTACATTTATTTTTTCTTCGAAATTTATATTTGAATATTTATTTAATTGAATAGAACCATTTTGTGATGATTGTACTTCAACAGTATATGTTGCCGCCTTATAAGATATCAATGAAGGATTGACAAATAATATTTGACCATTTCTATTTTCAATTTTTCCTTTTAATTCAACGAAATAATCAGGATTGAGATTTTTCTTAATAGATTTATTTTCTACGACAATAGATTTGCTTCCATCGCTTAATGTGATGTAGTTATTATCAATGCTTGTAACTGTACCTTTAATAATATATTTATTTTCATCAATTCCTGTTAGTGAAGCTCCGATTTCTAAAGCTTTTTCAATTGATATTTTTTCATATTTTGGCTCTTCAACATAACCAGTATGTTTGATTTTGATAAAATAAGCATTAGTATCATAATTGCTAGGGTTTTCAATTCGGAAAGAATCGCTGTCGTTTAAAGTATAAGTATATAAATATCCAGAATTATCACCATCGGTTAAATATGTCTTTTCGCCGGTTAATAAATTTCCATCTGAAATATCATCATATATTTTTAAATTATTATAGTATCCATATAAGTGAACACTTATTTCAGCTATGGTTCCTATTTTATCAGATTTAATATATCCACCATTTTTTTCAATTGTAAATTCTGTTGGATATGTTTCATTTAAATATACACCATTCATCTCCAAATAAGGATGCTCGTTAACTTCATCGGGAAGAATTTCAATGGTCGTTTCAACTAAAGGGAGTTTATTTAATATTTCTTCTTTTTCATAATTGCAATTATTGCAATAAATTCTTTTTTTGCCTTCGGAAATAGGAGTAGGTTCATCGATTATTTCTTCGTTTAAATCATGAGATTCAATATCTTTTTTTTCTCCACAATCTAAGCACTTATGAAAGTGATATTTTTCATCAAATTCATAATTTTTATTGAATTTATGTCCTGTGGCATCTACTTCGATATTTTTTTCATATCCACATTCACATTTTAATTTCTTTTCTCCTTTTTCGGTACAAGTAGGATTTTTTATAGTTTCTTCTTTAAAATTATGTTCGACTTTTGTTGATGTTATCTCGTTGCAAATTTCGCAAATATTCCAATGGTATGAATCATCATATCTTGTAACTTCGCTGTGGACATGTGGCTCTTGAATTCTGCAGCCTGTAAGGCTTGCAAGGAAGATAATAGAGCATAACACTGATTTAAATTTTGATTTCATTTTTTTCCCTCTCATAATTGAGATTAACATT
>ENA-UOJO01004654-UOJO01004654.1-human-gut-metagenome-genome-assembly--contig:-P57-NODE-4654-length-11601-cov-4.036116_pt1 | contig 11601 bp, 5 predicted proteins | sample MGYA00242351_ERZ723898 | MGnify/ENA metagenome assembly ERZ723898 | reverse complement strand
CGTTTCGGACTTGAAATGCTGAATCATTTTAGGATAACAGCCTATTCCAAATTAGGTTATAAAGGTTATAATAACTTTGGAATTTCTGTGGGTTATGTATTCGGCGGTGGCAGAAAAAAGGTACAATAAAAATTTCACATAACACAATATATTGAATCTTATGAAAAATTCTTCATGGAAAATGCCTCTATTTATCTCGTTAATAATCACAGGATTATGCTCTTGTGAAAAAGAGCAACTGCACACAGAGCAAAAACTAGTCGGAAAAACTTTCAGTACGCAGAGTTTTTCTCTAACTTTTATAAGTCATGATTCAGTTTCTTTTCAAACCAAAAACACTTTATATATTTTGGAGGGCAAATCAAAATATGAAATAAATAATGATACGATTGTAATAAATAGCCCTTATGGAAAAAGACTTGAAGCCAATGAAACAACTGATAGTTATATATTAAATTTTACCGGTTATTTAAAGAATGACAGAATAGATAAAGCCACATTTGCCATCATTGGTCCATATGAAAAGGAGCAGTATTTTGGGTACGAAATCACTCTCTTTATGGAATAAAAGAAAATAGCCAAGATACCAGTCCATCTGCTAGAAGATGGACTGGTATTTTACTTTCAAAAATATTATATCCGATTGCAAGCATTGAATCTAGGAACAAACGGCATCATTAAGATAAAATATGCTTGTATAAGGTATTATCTTTAGTCTAGATATAAATTCCTGCCTTGGTGACAGAAAGTAGCTAAAAAAAGCGCAAATGTAAATGCAGCGGCATTTATTTGCAAACACACAAGATACTTATAATAAATCAGGTGCTAAATCCAGATTTGAAATAGCGTTTTCAATTTTTGGATTTTCTGTATTCCCGTAAAAATAACCCTAAAATAACGCAAGGAAATAAATCATATAATCAGTATTATGTTTAATTAGATTTTAGAGAATTATCTCTCCTTTTTCTCACACATGCTTTTATGAATTTTGTTTCTTTTCAATGCTATCCAGTTTATTTTATTGATTACCCCCTAAGTCTTGATGAGCTAAAAAATCTTTTAAGGAAAAGCTATCGACTATTCTCAAGACTTGCTTTCTTTGTATCAGTACTTTTTTAATGCATCATTACTTTGACAAACCTGCGGCATAAAAATAATAAACCTTCGTCATAACAATGAGCAAAATTTTTCTCTTCAATGATTTAGTAAAACATGAATGATATTTTGGTGTATAAGCATAAAAAAATCCGCAAGGCACAAAACCCTGCGGATTTTTTTATTTTATTTGAGTATTGAATTACATACCCAATTCTTTAGTCAAATTATCATAGTCAGCTTTATTCAGCTTCCAGTAGATATTCAGCAGATAGTTACCCCACAGCTGTTTTTTGTCTGGAGCTACTTCTTTAGCTTTTTTGTAGTAAGGTTCAGCTTTAGCATACAAATCTTTGATTTTGCTTTCGTTTTCTGCATATTTAGGATCTTCCATAGCCAATGTAGCATTCTGTTCTACCAATTCCTGAGCTGGGAAGAAGTAGCAGTCACCCATTTTAGCATAAGCTTCTGCAGTCAGATTACCACCTTTAGCAACTACTTTTTCCAAAGTAATGATAGCGTTTTCGTAATCTTTGTTTTCGTACTGCAGTACACCTTTTACATACAAGTAATATTCAGTTTCGTTTTTAGCCAACAGACCGTCGATTGTAGACAAAGCTTCTGCTACTTTACCTTTCTGAATGTAATAGTCCATCAGGTTACCTACGAAATAATCCTGTGAAGGGAATCTTTCGCAACCTTCCTGGATAGCAGCCAACCACTGAGTTGAGTCAGCATTTTCGCCTTTACCAGCAACTTCAGCAATACACATCAAGGCTCTGTAACCTTCTTCCTTGTGAGTTTTACCGATTGTAGCATATTTCATCACAGCATCTTTGTCTTCCAAAGAGTTAGCAGCCAAAGCAGCGTAGCAAGCAATCAGCGGAGTCAGGGTGTCGTTCTTAACAGCTTCTTCTCCTTCGAAGATTGGGTTGTTAGCAACGTCAACATACAAACCGAAGTATTTCAATGCGTTAGCATAGTTACCTGCATTGAAGGCATCAGAACCACCGTTAGTCAACTGAGGACGCAGTGTTGCCAATGTCTTAACCATTTTCTTTCTCAGTTTTGGTTTTTTCAGTTCACCGCTCTTTACTTTAGCCTGTTCCAGTTCGTCAGCTTTCAGATAGTATTCGTAAAGCTTAGCCAAGCTGTTGTACAATTTAGCAGTATCAGCAGTAGCACCACCACCCGGCAAATAAAGCTTCATATTTTCTTCATCGTACATAGCCTTCTGGAGGTCACCTGCCAACATCCAAGTGTTTGGGTCGTTTGCTGTTTCAGCGTTAGTCAAAGCAGGTTCTAGAGTAGCTGCTGCCTTCGCTGGGTCGCTTTTCTGTGATTTGGCTTCTTTTACTACACTTACCTGAGCTGATACGTAGCAAGCAGAAAGCAGTAAAGCCACTGTAAATAAAACTTTTCTCATAACTGTGTAATTTTAAGTAATACAAATTATATTATTTATAACTCTATTTTATTCGTTTTCAGGCTGTTCTACGGTTTCGGCCTCTTCTCCACCGTTGTCTGCATCAGTCAGCTCTTCGTCTGCCGGCAGGCCCGGTCCTGGAGGAATGACACCTTCTGTATCTACATCCGAATCGGTAGATTCAGGGTCCGAATTTACCTTGCAGACTGAACCAATCTGGTCGTTGCGTTTCTCAAGGTCAATCAGACGTACACCCTGAGTAGCACGGCCCATCACGCGAACGTCAACCATCTTAAGACGAATGGTGATACCTGACTTGTTGATAATCATCAGGTCGTTCTCGTCGGTAACAGACTTGATAGCAACCAGTTTACCTGTCTTTTCAGTGATATTCAGTGTCTTGACACCCTTACCACCACGGTTTGTGCAACGGTAGTCTTCGATGTCGGAACGCTTGCCATATCCGTTTTCAGAAACAACCATGATGGTTTCTTTCTGCGGATCCTTGATGCAAATCATACCGATTACCTCGTCGCTGCCATCTTCGTCCAGCGTGATACCACGTACACCGGTTGCCGTACGTCCCATTACGCGCACTGCGCTTTCGTGGAAGCGGATGGCACGACCGTTACGGTTAGCAATCACGATTTCGTTGTTACCATTGGTCATACGTACTTCGATCACCTTGTCGTCTTCGCGGATGGTAATTGCATTTACACCGTTCTGGCGCGGACGAGAATACTGTTCCAATACAGTCTTCTTGATAACACCGTTCTTGGTGCAGAACAATACGTAGTGGCTGTTGATGAATTCCTGGTCGTTCAGGTTCTTCACACGCAGGTATGCAGTTACAGAATCGTCCGACTCGATGTTGAGCAGATTCTGGATGGCACGTCCCTTCGATGTCTTGTTGCCTTCCGGAATTTCGTACACCTTCAGCCAGTAGCACTTACCTTTCTGGGTAAAGAACAGCATGGTGTTGTGCATTGTAGCCGGATAGATGTGCTCGATGAAGTCCTCATCGCGTGTCTCACTACCCTTCGAGCCTACTCCACCACGGTTCTGTGCGCGGAAATCAGCCAGCGGCGTACGTTTGATGTATCCCAGATGCGAAATGGTGATAACCATCTCATCGTCAGCATAGAAGTCTTCCGGATTGAAGTCTTCCGAAGCGTAAACGATTTCAGAACGGCGCTTGTCACCGTACTTCTCTTTCACCTCGAGCAACTCATCCTTGATAACTTTCTTACAAAGCTCGTCGTTCACCAGAATTTCCTCGAAGTAAGCAATCTGCTTCATCAGTTCCTGATATTCGTCGTGCAGCTGGTCCTGCATCAGTCCGGTAAGCTGTCTCAGACGCATTTCAACGATAGCTCTTGCCTGAATTTCAGTCAGTTCGAAGCGAGCCATCAAGTTGTTTACCGCCTCGTTCGGAGTCTTGGCAGCACGGATGATACGGATAACTTCGTCGATATTGTCTGAAGCGATGATAAGTCCCTCCAGGATATGTGCGCGTTCTTTTGCCTTGCGCAAGTCGAACTTCGTTCTGCGGATAACCACCTCGTGACGGTGCTCAACGAACAGACTGATTAAGTCCTTCAGATTCAGCAGTCTGGGGCGGCCGTGAACCAGCGCAATGTTGTTCACACCGAAAGAAGTCTGCAACGCCGTCATCTTGAACAGCTTGTTCAGCACGACACTGGCATTGGCATCACGTTTCACGTCAATCACGATACGCATACCTTCGCGGTCCGATTCGTCGTTTACGTACGAAATGCCGTCAATCTTCTTCTCGTTAACCAGCGATGCGATGCTTTCGATAAGCTCCTTCTTGTTGACGTTATACGGAATCTCGTTCACCACAATCTTGTCGTGAGTAGAATGCGATTCGATTTCGGCTTTGGCACGCATTACTACCCTTCCGCGTCCGGTTTCGTAAGCGTCGCGAACCCCGTTGATACCATATATATATCCGCCTGTAGGGAAATCGGGAGCCTTTACATACTGCATCAGTCCCTCGATGTCGATGTCATTGTTGTCGATATAAGCGATACATGCATCCACTACTTCGGACAAGTTATGCGTAGGCATATTGGTAGCCATACCAACGGCAATACCCGATGCACCGTTCACCAGCAGGTTCGGTATGCGTGTAGGCATTACGGTAGGCTCCTGCAGCGTATCGTCGAAGTTGTTCTGGAAGTCGACAGTTTCCTTGTAAAGGTCCTGCATCATATCTTCGCCAATCTTTTTCAAGCGGGCTTCTGTATAACGCATTGCAGCCGGACTGTCACCGTCAACCGAACCAAAGTTACCCTGTCCGTCTACCAGCGGATAGCGCATAGCCCAGTCCTGAGCCATACGGACCAGTGCTCCGTATACAGACGAGTCACCGTGAGGATGATATTTACCTAATACTTCACCTACAATTCTAGCTGATTTTTTATAAGGTTTGTCGGCAGTATTGCCCAGCTCCATCATACCGTAAAGGATACGTCTGTGTACCGGTTTGAATCCGTCTCTCACATCCGGGAGCGCACGGGCCACGATAACAGACATTGAGTAGTCAATATACGACGACTTCATCTCCTCACCGATATTGATTTTTATAATTCTGTCTTGTTCTTGCATGTAAACAAATATTGGTTATATAATCTTAGGCTTATTGAAAAACCATGCTAAATTACGATATTTGGCCGATATACGAAACAATTCGGTTAAAAAAGTGCTCTTTGTTAAGGGTTTTTAAAAAACAACTTTCATGGGTTGCAGGATGTCTGCTCTGGTATGCATTTTGTACACTATACTTTATAAAAAACTGAAAAGGAGAAGCAACTTTTCATTCAGTATAATAAATAATGATTATCTTTGTTCGAAATTTTAATGAAACACCGAAGGAGAGAAATAAGAATGATTAACAATCTGTTTACACAACACCTGACTGATGTTTTGCAGTATAGCAAAGAAGAAGCAGAACGGTTGTGCAATGCTGCAATCAGTCCGGAACATCTGTTATTGGGACTAATCCGAGACAATGACAACTTGGCAGTAACGATTTTAAAAGAAAATAATGTAAGTGTTTTTAGTTTGAAAGAAAGCCTGGACGATCTTTTGCGCAAGGAAAGTATCCAGCAGAAGATGCCGGATTCTCCATCTGATATTACTTTTGACGATAAGGCGCAGCGCATCCTTAAATTCTGCTCTTTGGAAGCACGGATGCTGCATAAGGAACAGGCCGAAGCCGAACATTTGTTGCTGGCTATCTTGAAAGAAAATACCAGCGAGGCTTCTAAATTACTGAAATCCAAAGATTTGACATACAAGAGTGTAAAGGATGATATTATGACCGAACAAAATACACCAAACGAGACTGATGAGATGGAAGAAGAACTGGAAGACGTGTCGATGGGCCTGAATTTTGCCGACGACGAAGATGAAGAAGAGGCAGATGACCCGTTCGCACGCAAACAGGAGTCGCAGGGCGGCGAGAGCAAGCGTAAGACTGCGACTGCCGAAAAGTCAGGATTTGGCAATACGCCTGTATTGGACAAATTCGGCGATGACATTACGGCAAATGCCGCTGAAGGCCGGCTGGACCCTGTGGTAGGACGCGAAAAGGAAATTGAACGTCTGGCTCAGATTCTGAGTCGCCGCAAGAAAAATAATCCGGTCCTTATCGGTGAACCGGGCGTTGGTAAGACTGCCCTGGTTGAGGGACTGGCTCAACGCATTGTATCACAGAAAGTTTCACGCGTACTGTTCGGCAAGCGAATCATCTCGCTCGACCTGAACGGAATGGTGGCCGGAACCAAATACCGCGGACAGTTTGAAGAACGTATTCAGGCTGTTATCAATGAACTGAAGAAGAATCCGAATATCATTCTGTTTATTGATGAAATCCATACGCTGGTTGGCGCAGGCTCTACGCCTGGCAGCATGGATGCAGCCAATATCCTGAAACCGGCCCTGTCATCGGGCAGCTTGCAGTGCATCGGTGCCACTACACTAGACGAGTACCGCAAGAGTATCGAAAAAGACGGTGCATTGGACCGCCGTTTCCAGAAGGTACTGCTGGAAGCTACCACCATGGACGAAACGCTGCAGATTCTGAAAAATATCAAGGATAAATACGAAGAACATCACTTGGTGAGCTATACCGATGAAGCGCTGGAAGCTTGCGTGAAACTGGCCGACCGCTATATTACCGACCGCAGTTTCCCCGATAAGGCTATCGACGTAATGGATGAAGCCGGAGCTCGCTCACATCTGGTAAATATCTCTGTACCAGCCGAAATCGAAAAGCAGGAAGAAGAGATTCATCAGTTGCAGGAGAAAAAGGTTCAGGCCGTACGCCAGCAGAATTATGAGCTGGCTGCCAATTTCCGTGATCAGGAAAGACAGGCCGAGGAACGGCTTCAGGTAATGAAAGATGAATGGCAGGAAAAACAGAAGGAAACCCGTCAGCCGGTAGATGTGGCAGAAATTGAAACCGTGGTTTCGATGATAAGCGGTGTGCCTGTGCAGCGTATGGCCGAAGCAGAGCATATCCGTCTGCGCCGCATGAAAGACGACCTGACCAGCGCTGTTGTGGGCCAGGACAAGGCGATAGAAACACTGGTGAAGGCTATCCGCCGCAGCCGTGTGGGACTGAAAGACCCGAACAAGCCTATCGGTACCTTCTTGTTCCTGGGACCTACCGGTGTGGGTAAGACACATCTGGCCAAGGAACTGTGCAAGCTGATGTTCGGCAGCACCGATGCGCTTATCCGTATAGATATGAGTGAGTATATGGAGAAATTCACCGTTTCAAGACTGGTGGGAGCTCCTCCCGGATACGTAGGTTACGAAGAAGGCGGACAGCTGACCGAACGTGTGCGCCGTCGTCCCTACTCGATAGTGTTGCTGGATGAAATTGAAAAAGCGCATACGGATGTATTCAACCTCCTGTTGCAGGTGATGGACGAAGGTCGTCTGACTGACAGCTACGGCCGTACGGTAGACTTCAAGAATACGGTGATTATCATGACCTCGAATATCGGTACCCGCCAGCTCAAGGAGTTTGGCAAGGGTGTAGGTTTTGCGGCACAGTTGCGTACAGACGACAGTGAATACTCGAAGAGCGTCATCAACAAGGCGCTGAACAAGTCGTTCGCCCCCGAGTTTATCAACCGTCTGGACGAAATCATCACCTTCGACCAGCTGGACGAAAATGCTTTGCAGAAGATTATCGATATCGAGCTGAAAGGATTGTACAGCCGCATTGAAGCTATGGGCTACAAGCTGGAAATTGATACAGAAGCCAAGGCATTTGTGGCAACCAAAGGATACGACCTGCAGTTCGGTGCCCGTCCGCTGAAGCGTGCTATCCAGAATCATTTGGAAGACGGTTTGTCGGAACTTCTTCTGAATGAAACCCCACAGCCGGGTGCTACCCTGCATGTACGCCTCAATGCTGACAAGAATGACATAGAAATGGCAGTAGAAGCATAACTAGAGTTTTATATCAGACAAAATGTCAGACGGAAACGTCTGGCATTTTTTTTGTTTCTGTATGAGCGTATTTAAAACTGAAAAACAATAAAAACTATGGATATGCAAAAAGGAAACATTGGGGTTACCACAGAAAACATATTCCCCATCATCAAGAAATTCTTATATAGTGATCACGAAATATTCCTTCGTGAGTTGGTGTCTAACGCTGTAGATGCTACACAGAAACTGAAAACACTGGCTTCGAAAGGTGATTTCAAAGGTGAACTGGGTGATTTGACCGTACATGTTAAGGTAGAAGGCGATACAATCGTTATTTCCGACCGCGGTATTGGTCTTACAGCCGAAGAAATCGATAAATACATCAACCAGATTGCATTCTCTGGAGCTAACGACTTCCTTGAAAAATATAAAGACGATGCAAATGCCATCATCGGTCACTTCGGTCTGGGATTCTACTCGGCTTTCATGGTAGCCAAGAAGGTAGAAATCGTAACCAAATCTTATCAGGAAGGTGCTCAGGCTGTGAAATGGAGTTGCGACGGAAGTCCGATGTTCACCATCGAAGATGCCGACAAGCAGGAACGTGGTACAGACATTATTCTGTATGTAGACGATGACTGCAAGGAATTCCTCGAACCCTCACGCATCCAGTCACTGTTGTCTAAATACTGCCGCTTCCTGGCTGTGCCTGTAGCCTTCGGCAAGAAAAAAGAATGGAAAGACGGCAAGCAGGTTGATACAGAAGAAGATAATGTTATCAACGATACCTGTCCTATCTGGACCAAGAAGCCTAGCGAACTGAAAGACGAGGATTACAAGAAGTTCTATCGCGACTTGTACCCGATGTCGGATGAACCGTTGTTCTGGATTCACCTGAACGTGGACTATCCGTTCAACCTGACCGGTGTGCTGTATTTCCCGAAAATCAAGAGCAATCTGGACTTGCAGAAAAACAAGATTCAGCTGTATTGCAACCAGGTATATGTAACCGACTCGGTAGAAGGCATCGTACCTGACTTCCTGACATTGTTGCATGGTGTGATCGACTCACCGGATATTCCGTTGAACGTATCTCGTTCCTACTTACAGAGCGACTCTAACGTGAAGAAGATTTCTACTTACATCACCAAGAAAGTAGCCGACCGTCTGCAGTCTATCTTCAAGAACGACCGTGCCGACTTCGAAGCGAAATGGGATGATTTGAAAATCTTCATCTACTACGGTATGCTGACTCAGGAAGACTTCTATAGCAAAGTAGAAAAATTTGCCTTGCTGAAGGATACTGATAATAAGCACTATACACACGAAGAGTATGCTACGCTTATCAAGGATAACCAGACAGACAAAGACGGTAACCTGATTTACCTCTATGCCAACAACCGTGACGAGCAGTATGCTTATATCGATGCAGCCAAGAACAAGGGCTACAGTGTGCTCCTTATGGACGGACAGCTGGATGTGCCGTTCATCAACATGCTGGAACAGAAACTCGAAAAGAGCCGCTTTACCCGTGTGGACAGCGATGTAGTAGACCATCTGATTGCTAAAGAAGATGCCAACAAGTCGGAACTGGAAGGCAGCAAGAAATCGGTTCTTTCGAGCGTATTCCGCAGTCAGTTGCCTAAACTGGAGAAAGTGGAATTCAACGTAGAAGCACAGGCTATGGGTGAAACTGTATCTCCTATCATCATCACACAGGCCGAATACATGCGCCGTATGAAGGAAATGGCATCTATCCAGCCGGGAATGAGTTTCTATGGCGAAATGCCTGCTATGTACAACGTGGTATTGAACTCTGACCATAAACTGGTAAAACAGATTTTGAGCCAGACAGAAGAGGCTTGCAATGCCAGCCTGCAGCCGGTAGAAGCTGAAATTGCTACATTGGAAAGCCGTGCAAGCGAACTCCACAAAGCTCAGGAAAACAAGAAAGCTGACGAAATTTCTACAGCTGAAAAAGATGAGCTGAGTGATGTAGAAAGCAAGCTGACTGCCCAGAAAGAACAGAAAGAAAAGATTCTGGCCGACTATGCTGCCGGTAACAAGGTAGTACACCAGCTTATCGACCTGGCATTGCTGCAGAACAATATGCTGAAGGGTGAAGCGCTGACTAACTTCGTGAAGAGAAGCATCGAACTGATTTAAGTTCCGATGAAAACGTAGACAATTGCTCATTATTTTTATACTTTTCCTTGCGCTTTTTTTATATATGAAAAAAAATAATGTATATTTGAAAAAATCACTTTTCAATGTATAATCTTTAACTGATAATAAGCATGAAACGATATACGATGGTCCTGCTTGCCATATTGTGCGGGTGTATGCCTCTTATGGCGCAGAAAGTAGGACTGGTACTGAGCGGAGGTGGCGCAAAAGGACTTACGCATATTGGAGTGATCCGCGCGCTTGAAGAGAACAATATTCCGATAGACTATGTGGCAGGAACTTCGATGGGAGCCATCATCGGTTCACTTTATGCCATGGGATATTCTCCCGATGATATGGAAGCGATGATTAAATCGGACGACTTTAAGCGCTGGTATTCAGGGGGTATAGAGGAAGGTTACATGTATTACTTCAAGATGAATCCGCCGACTCCCGAATTTATCAATATTCGCGTGTCGCTGAAGAAAGGCGCCAAGCAGGGGGCTAAAAAAGCGTTCCGCCCCATGTTTTTACCTTCTAGCGTGGTGGACCCTATCCAGATGAATATCGTCTTTCTGAATTTGTATGCACAGGCTACAGCTACCTGCCGGGCAGACTTCGACAGTTTGTTTATCCCTTTTCGTTGTGTAGCTTCGGATATCTATAACAAGCGTCCCTTGATTATGAAAAGCGGCGACTTGGGTGATGCTGTGCGTGCGTCCATGAGCTTCCCGATGATGTTTAAACCTATCGAAATAGATTCTATCCTGGCTTACGATGGCGGTATCTACGATAATTTTCCTGTCAATGTAATGCGTAAGGATTTTAATCCTGACATTATCATCGGAAGTGTGGTTTCCAGCAATCCCGGGAAACCGAAGGAAGGTGATGTGATGAGCCAGCTGGAAAATATGGTGATGCAGAAGACGGATTATTCTATTCCCGATTCGCTGGGTATTCTTCTGAGTTTTAAATACGAAGATGTCAATTTGATGGACTTCCAGAAATACGACAGGTTGCACGATATAGGTTACAAGCGTACTATGGCTCTGATGGATTCCATTAAAGGCCGTATTCCCCGGCGTATGGACCAGAAGTTGCTGCGTGTCTATCGTGAACGGTATAAAAAGGAAATGCCGCAGTTCCGCTTCCGGAATATCGAGATAACGGGAGCCAATAATCAGCAGAGCCGCTATATCCGCAAGGAATTTCATGAGAACAGCGATAAGATCTTTACCATGGAGGATGTGAAGCGCGCATATTTCCGCTTGCTTTCGGATAATTCAATCTCAGAAATCATTCCACATGCCGTATACAATCCTGCCGACAGTACATTCGACTTAAAACTGAATGTCACCATGACGCCGAACCTGTCGCTGCGTATCGGCGGAAATCTGGGGACAAACAAGTCGAATCAGGTTTATTTTGGGGCCACATACCAG
>ENA-UOJO01004652-UOJO01004652.1-human-gut-metagenome-genome-assembly--contig:-P57-NODE-4652-length-11602-cov-20.899195_pt1 | contig 11602 bp, 8 predicted proteins | sample MGYA00242351_ERZ723898 | MGnify/ENA metagenome assembly ERZ723898 | reverse complement strand
GTTGTGTCAACGTTTTTCTTTCACCTTGCATGTTTTCCTCCATAAATTCCGATTTGTTGAACTAAGCCGAGTATACCACACGCGCGGTCGAATGACCACTCATATATATGAGAATTTGCCCGAAATGCACCCTTCTGGTATAAAGTCCAGTGCGCGGCACCTTGCCAGCGGTGGATACACTTCGGATATGAAAAAGTCCCATGCCGACACCGTGACGGTGCAGACATGGGACTTGATGCTTTTTCGGCCTGGCCGGGCAGCCGGAACCGATCCGGACAGGCGTTTACAGAGTCTTACACGCCCGAATAGGCGGAGAAGCCGCCGTCTACGGGCAGGCAGATGCCGGTGATGAACCCGGCGGCGTCGTTGTTCAGCAGGAACAGCAGTGCGCCGACGAGGTCTTTTTCACTGTCGCCGAAGCGGCCCATCGGGGTGGCGGCAAGAATCTTGCCGGTGCGGGCGGTGGGGGTGCCGTCCTCGTTGTAGAGCAGCTTTGCGTTCTGCTCGCTGGCGAAGAAGCCCGGCGCAATGGCGTTGACCCGGATGCCCACCTTGCTGAAATGGACGGCCAGCCACTGGGTGAAGTTGGTCACGGCGGCCTTGGAGCCGGAGTAAGCCGGGATCTTGGTCAGGGGCAGATAGGCGTTCATGCTGGAAATGTTCAGGATGTTGCAGCCCTCGCGGCCCACCATCTGGCGGGCGAAAGCCTGGGTCGGCAGCAGGGTGCCGATGAAGTTCAGGTTGAACACCATCTCCACGCCGCTCTCGTCAAGGTCGAAGAAGGTCACGGTGTCGGTGTCAAGGTCGCCCATCTCGAAGTATTCCTTGTCGGTGTTGGCGCGGGCGTTGTTGCCGCCGGCACCATTCACGAGGATGTCGCAGGGGCCGAGGTCTGCCAGCACGTCTTCGGCCACCTGCAGGCAATTGGCCTTGTTCATGACGTTGCAGGTGTAGCCGCGGGCTACGCCGCCCTCGGCCTCGATCGCGTCAGCCAGCTCCTTGAGCTTTTCCATGTTGCGGCCCAGCAGGGCGACTTTTGCACCGGCCCGCGCCAGCGCTCTGGCGAAGATGGAGCACAGGGTGCCGCTGGCACCGGTGACAACGGCCACCTTGCCGGTGAGGTCGGTGTTCAGAACGTTCTTTTCCATAACAGATCTCCTCTTCGTTGCTTAAACTTTGCCTGCGCCCCTGTCCAGGATCTTATCGAACCGGGAGAAGAAGGTAGCGGCGGTGACGGTGGCGGCGATGATGTCGCTGACCGGCTCGGCCAGGAAGACGCCGAACACCGGGTCCGCGACCACATGCGGCAGGATGAAGATGAGGGGGATGAGCAAAATCAGCTTGCGCAGGCAGGCCAGCAGCAGGCTGACCTTGGCCTGACCCAGCGCCATAAAGCTCTGCTGGCAGGCGATCTGGACACCGGTGGAGAAGATGCCCGCCATGTAGATGCGCATGGCCCAGGTGGTGTAATCGATCAGGGAGGCATCCGAGGTGAAGATGCCCGCCACTGCACCGGGAACCAGCATCATCAGCAGCCAGAAGATGGTGGTGTAGCTCAGGCAGAGGGTCAGCTGGAAGCGGAATGCCTGCTTGACGCGGTCTTTCTTGCCTGCGCCGAAGTTGAAGCTCATCACCGGCTGGCCGCCCTGGCAGATGCCCGAGATGGGCATGGTGCACAGCTGGGAGGCGCTGGTGATCACGGTCATGGCACCCACGGCCACGTCACCGCCGTAGCGGGCCAGGCTGGAGCTGAAGCTGATGGACAGCAGGCTCTCGGTGGAGAGCATGACGAAGGTGGAAATGCCCAGTGCCAGCACGGGCATGATGATCTTCCCTTCCAGCTTCATGTCCTCTTTGCGGATCTTGAGGATGGTCTTGGGGCCGGTGAGGAAGCGGATGACCCAGATGGCACCCACTGCCTGGCTCAGCACGGTGGCAATGGCAGCACCCTTTACGCCCATGCCCAGCCCAAAGATGAGGATGGGGTCCAGCACGATGTTGATGACCGCGCCGATGACGGTGGTCAGCATACTGATCTTGGCAAAGCCCTGCGCAGTGATGAAGGTGTTCATGCCAAGCACGATCAGCACGCAGATGGTGCCCAGAATGTAGATGCGGCTGTAAGCCAGAGCGTAGGGCAGGGTGGTGTCACTGGCACCAAACAGCCGCAGCAGGGTGGGTGCGGCGGCGTAAAAGACGATGGTCAGGACAATCGAGAAGAGCAGCAGCATGGTAAAGCTGTTGCTGACGATCTTTTCTGCCTGCTTCTTGTCGCCCTGGCCCATGGCGATGGCGGTGCGGGGCGCGCCGCCGGAGCCGATGAGCATGGCAAAGGCGTTCAGAAGCATCAGGATGGGGGTAAACAGGCCCACGCCGGTCAGAGCCGCCGCGCCGATCCCCGAGATGTGGCCGATGTAGATGCGATCCACGATGTTGTACAGCAGGTTGACCACCTGCGCCACAACGGCGGGGATCATCAGCTGGAGCAGGAGCTTTTTCACGTCACCCGTGCCCATATCCTGCTGTTTTTTCTGCGTTTGTGCCATGGAAAGTGTCTCCTTTGGTTTGAGCGAGACGGAGAGGGCTGCCCTCAGAACGTCAGGCCGAAGTTCATCTCGTAGTAGTTGCCTGCGGCATCACGGTAGGCGTAAGCCTTGCCGTTCTCGTCCTTCATGCTGTCGGGCATGTAGGCATCCTTTGCAAAGCCGGGCACGTCGTTGGGGCTGATGCAGACACCGTCCGCGTTCACAGCCAGCACCTCGTCGCCCTTGGGCAGGGTCAGGGGCAGCTTGCCAACGGGAGCAAAGCGGCCGAACATCACATCCAGCGTTGCGGAGGGGTAGGTGTCAAAGCCGACGGTCAGAGCGTCGGAGACCTTCTCCACATTGCCGACCTCCCAGGCCAGCGGGCAGTTGATGTTGGAAACGACCTTGCCGCCGTGGGCGTGGACCGCAGCAGCGATACCGGCCAGACGGTTTGCGCCCACCAGAGTGGTCTCCTTGTGGGTCTCGGTGGTGGGTTTGCCGCTCTCGTCCACGTTGCAGACAGTCTTGTCCTCGCAGATGTCCAACTCCAGGTAGCCCGGGGTGGCGTTGAAGTATGCACCGGACTGGGGGCTGACCATCAGCAGGGCCACCTGGGCCTCATCGGGGGTGTCCACCAGAGTGACATTGCCCAGCATCTCGCGCAGGGCCTTGGTGGCGGCCTCACCGGCCTCGGCACTCTTGCCAAAGGCCTCAGCGTAGACCTTGGTGCCGTCCTTCAGGGGCAGGGTGCCGTCGTTCTTCAGCAGGACAACGGACTCGCGGTGCACGCGGGAAGCTTCCTCCCAGTCGGCCTTGGTGGCAACGACCTCGGCGGCCTTCCTGGGGTCGGCGTAGGTGTCCTCGAACATACCCTGACGGAACAGCTCGGTCAGGGTGCGGCTGACAGCGCGGTTCAGGCTGGCATCGGTCAGCACCAGATCTTCCTTCTTGAAACCGGCGGGCACCGCGTGGGTGTCGTAGTAGTCGTTGGTGCCGCGGGCGTAGCTCTCCTCGCCCAGCTCGTTGTCCAGCAGGCCGGAGATCAGGTCCACGCCGCTCTGGGTGACAGCATAGCCGATGCGCTCAGGCTCGTCCAGCATGTCAACGCCCCAGCACATATTGTGGACGATGCCGGTGTCGGAGTTGATGTAGCCCTTGAAGCCCATCTGGCCGCGCAGCAGGCCGTCGATGAACACCTTGTTGTAGGCAAAGCCGTAGGGCTGGAGCTCGATGGGGTTGCCGTTGAAGTCCTCCTGCGGAGCGCTCTTCTCGGCGCTGGGCTTGGAGTAGTAGGGCATGATGGACTCGGCATTGTGGCGGATGGCTGCGCGGAATGCCGGGATGTGGTACTTCTGCAGGGAGCCGGGGGTGGCGTAGATGTTCCACTGGCCTGCTGCATAGTGGGGGTCAAAGCCGTTCTCACGGGCACCGCCGCCGGGGAAGTGCTTCACGGTCATGGAAACACCCTCGTGGGTAACGCCGTTGCTGCCGCCCTGGATGCCGGGGATCAGGTGGTCGAAGATCTCCTCAATGAGCTCCGGGTCCTCGCCAAAGGTGCCGAAGGTGCGCTGCCAACGGGGGTCGGTGACGCAGTCGGCCATGTACATGTAGCCCTTCTTCAGGCCGCAGGCGTTCCACTCGCGGCGGATGGTGTCGGCGAACTTGTCGATGATGTCGATGCGGGCGGTGCCCTTGACGGCCGCTGCGATGCCCAGAGTGCCGGGCCAGGTGGCGAAGACACCGGCGGCATCGTTCATGCCGAAGACGACCTCACCGTTCTCGTTGCGGCTGTTGGACATGACCTGCATGGGCACGAAGTGCTCACAGGTCTCGGTCAGGTATTGCAGCTGGTTCAGATAGTCGGCCAGATCTTCGGGGGTGGGGTTCTCGCGCAGGATGACGTGGCGGTTGAAGCACTTTTTGACCATGTCGGAGGTGCTGGGCAGCGCCTGATGGCCGAAGATGCTGTCGGAAACGTCCACCGGTGCCTCATCCAGCAGGCCGGAGTCATCGCCCACGGGCTTGTGGCCGTTGGCGGCCAGACGGGGCGAGGGGTACTTGGGGCCCATCCGCCAGTCAGAGGTGAACAGCTGGCCGATCTTCTCACTGGTGGTCAGGGTCTGGACATAGGCTTTGGCGCGCTCTTCCGGGGCAAGGCGCCAGTCGTTGACGGCGCTGACGGTGCCGGTGCCGTCGATATCCTTGAAATAGAGGCCGTCCTGTTCGATGACCCGGCGCTCCACCGTGCCGATGGTGGGGCCGTTTGCGTTGACATAGCGCTGGACGCGCTGGGATGCTTTCGTTGCCATGTGATTTCTCCTTTTTATTTTACGCCGTCTGCGGTGGGGTTCGTGATACCTATATTATAATGGCAGACCCCAGAAAGGGATTAGAAAAATTTTTGGAAAAATCCGCACTTTCCTAATATTCTTTTCCATGCAGGTCCATACAGGCGAAGAAAACTGGCAATGTGCTGTACTAGTATATCAATGATGTGTGCAATTTGACCAATAGGTTTTTGGAAAGTTGTGAAAATTGCTTCAAAATAGTAAAATCGTCCTGTTTTACCTCAAAATATTACTAACAGAATTTCAAAATATCGTTCATAATAAGGACATAAAGTCCCGATGTGCCGCACAGTGGCAGGTGCGGTTTTCAAACGGGGCAAAAACGGAGAACGCCTTGTTTACAAATTAAGGAGAGAAAACGAAATGGCAAAAACGAGAAGTCTGCCGGATAAGTACTACGACAAAGACTACGAGCACAACGGCATCCACCGCGTTCCGCTGTGGCGCATCGCATGCTTTGCACTGAACAACACGGCTACCAACCTGTACATGATGATGATGGGTTACGCTACCTACTACCTGATGGGCTGGGTCGGCGTCGGCATGATGCTGGCCTCTTCCCTGAGCATGATCATGCGTATCTGGGACGGTGTCACCGACCCGTTCGTGGGCTTCATGGTCGATAAGACCAACGGCAAGTTCGGTAAGAACCGCCCGTTCATCGTCATCGGCAACATCATTCTGGCCGTGACCAGCTTCATCCTGTTCCACGTCACCCACCTGCTGCCGCAGGCAGTCCGCTTCCCCTTCTACGTTGTGGTCCTGATGATCTACTATCTGGGCTACACCTGCCAGTGCGTCGTTACCAAGTCTGCACAGTCCTGCATGACCAACGACCCCAAGCAGCGCCCCATGTTCGCTTCCTTCGACGGCGTGTTCAACACCGTTCTGTTCGCTGGTCTGGCGGTTGTGTTTGCGAACATGGCAAACAGCTACAAGGATGTCGGCGGCTATGCTTCCACCCAGTTCTTCCACAGCCTGTGGGTCATGACCGCCATCGTTTCCGGTATCTTCACCCTGCTGGCTGTCATCGCCATCACCCCGAAGGACCGTCCGGAGTTCTTTGGCACCGGCAAGCCGGTCAAGGTCGGCCTGAAGGATTACTGGGATACCCTGAAGAACAACCGCGCCATCCAGATGCTGGTCCTGTCCGCATCTACCGATAAGCTGGGCTCCTCTGCCCGTACCAGCGCTGTCTCCGTTGCTATGTTCGCCTGCATCGCCGGTTCTACCGTTCTGCAGGGCAACGTGACCGCTCTGACCACCATCCCCAGCGTCATCGTCACCTTCCTGGCCATCTCTCTGGTGGCTACCAAGTTCGGCCAGCGCAAGGCCATGATCATCGGCTCCGTCGGCGGTCTGGTCATCAACGCTCTGACCATCGCCCTGTGGCTGCTGGGCGACCCCACCACCATGACCTCTGACCCCGCTAAGGGCACCCTGAACTGGGGCTACTTCCTGATCCTCCACGTCCTGCTGAGCGTTGCTTACGCAGGCTTCCAGGGCATCTCCGGCAACATCGTCATCCCCATGACTGCGGACTGCGCCGACTACGAGGTCTATCGCTCCGGCAAGTACGTTCCCGGCCTGATGGGCACTCTGTTCAGCTTCGTCGATAAGCTGGTCTCCTCCTTCGCTCCCATGATCGCCGGTGTCATGTTCACCATCTGCGGCTTCGCTGACCACAACCCCGTTGAGGGCGACGTGGCTACCATGAAGCTCCGCATCGGCTGCGCCTTCTGCTACAGCGGCGTGATCATGATCGGCCTGCTGTGCAACCTGATCGCCATGAAGTTCTATCCCCTGACCAAGGAGAAGATGGCTGAGATCCAGGACGAGGTCGCTCAGATCAAGATGAAGGCCATGGCTGAAAACGCATAATCCAAGCTGCCACGCTTTCTGATTCTGCGGAAACTACATCCCATGGGAAAGACCGCTCACCGGCTACGTGCACAGTGGGCGGCTTTCCCGATTTTATGAGACAAAGACAGAGGTACAACAATGGAAAATACCCAATGGACAAAAGACCCCGACCACGGTTTTATCTGGAATTCCATCGAACATTACTTCTATTGGAAGGAAAACCGCCAGCGCCATGAGGTGAACCGGAAAAAGTATCTCCGCCTTTGCATTCTGGGGGCCTTTGGGGCGCACCAGTTCTACGCTAAGCGCCCGGTTTTGGGGGTGCTGTATCTGGCCACCTTCTGGACTGGCTTCTCGGCAGCCATGACCATCGTGGATGCTGTCATCGCGGCCCCCATGAAGCCGGACGAGAACGGCAGCATCTGGCTGTGACCCCCACCTCTTCTGAGCGGTTCCGCCGGGACCGGAAAGGTACAGTTCTATGAGCAACGTTTTGCAGACCCTGTTCAACACCAATCACGAGCTGCCTGATCTGCAGGTCATCGTGATTTTGGCCATCCTTGCGATCGTTGCGCCCTCGGTGGCCAAGTATCTTCATCAGCGGCGTTCCAGCGGCAGCACCAAGACCTCTGCCGCCTCGGCAAAGCCCTGCGCTCAGCACAAGAAAAAGCGCTGAGCGGCTGAACTTTCTACGACATTTCCCTCTATTCATTCATCTCATTTACCTCCTTTCTTTTCGAAGAAACACCAAAAGCCCGCAGCGAATGCTGCGGGCTTTTGGCGTTGCGGCCTCCCCTCTCAGGCACTCTGGAAGGGCTGGCAGGGTGCGCAGCCGCTGCCCGTTCCGGCGGAGCCCGGCAGCCTGCGCAAAGACGAGGCCTTGTTCGTCCAGCACAGCCAGCACCGGTCTGCCAAGGCCTCTCCCTCCGGGAGAGGTGGCAGCGCTTGCGCTGCCGGAGAGGGTTGTGTGCGAAAGAAGGTGCCGCCGAACAGGACGACAAAATGCCCCGGCAGGTGCTGCACAGCATCTGCCGGGGCGGTTTTATGGGGCTTTAACTTTGGGTCCTATCCGGGAACGCTCAGACCTTCTTGATCTTGATGAGCTGTGCGTTCAGGCTCTCCAGGAAGCCATCGGGCAGAGCCATGACGTTGCCCAGATTCTCCGGGGACATGGTCTTCATCATATCCCACATACCGGAGCCGGGCTTCACATCAAAGTTGGTGGTCAGCTTCACGACCTTGGCAACGAGGGCGAAAGCTTCGGGGCACTTGGAGACTTCTTCCATGTTGTCCTTGATGCTGTAGTAGCCTTCCGGGAACTCCATGGGAGCCTTGAGGTCCAGATCCAGGCTGCCGACCTGCTTGAACCAGTTGGCAACGCCCTCCTGGCGCTCGTTGAACTCCGGCAGGGTGTAGTAAGCAGGCTCCTCGGCGACCTTCTCCAGGGTGATGGAATCCTTCACATCGCCGGCCACAGCCAGGATGGTGTTGAAGCCTTCGTTCAGAGCAACGTCGAACTTGAAGACGCGGTGCGCGGTCTGCTGGCCGACTTCCTTGCCGTTGACGTACAGAACGACGGTGTCCTGGTTGGAGTAGACCTTGATCTCGGTGGTCTCGCCTGCGCGCTGTGCGTGGCGGCGGCCAGCGATGTGGACCATCGGGGTCTGGGTCCAGTAAGCCTGATAGACAAAATAGCTGTCCTTCTTGGTCTTGCGGTCCATGGTGATGAGGCCCTTGTTGTTGCGGCCGCTCACGCCGCCCTCATGACGGGCAGCGCAGCCGAAGTCGAACATGTTCCAGACGTGGGAAGCCCACACCCAGGGACGGTCCTCGAAGACCTGTGCCATGTGCTCGTGGTACAGTGCCTGATACTCCTCGGTGTAGTCCTTGCACTCCGGCGTGTTGCTGTGCCAGTTGATGATGCCCTCGCAGCCGTACTCGGAAACGCCGATGCAGATGTCGGGGTGGTCGGCGTGGAACTTGTCCAGCCAGGGGCCGTTCTGCTCCATCTTGCCGCCGTACCAGCCGAAGTAGTGGTTGTAGCTCTCCAGGTCGGTGATGTGGTGCATGGGGCCGTCCACGGGGGTGTGAGAAACGTGTGCAATGGTGGTCAGGCGGGTCGGGTCAAGCTCCTTGCAGAGTTTTTCCAGATCGTGGTGGGTGTCCACCAGCTCCTGAGAGATGCCGCCGATCAGGATCTCGTTGGAGATGCCCCAGAACATGATGGAGGGGTGGTTGTAGTTCTGGATGATGAGCTCCTTCATCTCCTCCATGACGTGGGTGTGTGCGCCCTCGCCCTTCTTGAAGACGCTGATGAAGGGGATCTCAGCCCAGACGGCGAAACCGATCTCGTCGCAGGCATCGTAGAAGTCCTGGCTGTGCTGATAGTGTGCCAGACGGATGGTGTTGGCGCCCAGCTCCTTGATGAGCATGGCGTCCTCATAGTGCTCTTCGGGGGTCAGCGCGTTGCCCTCGAACACGCGGTCCTGATGGCGGGAAACGCCGCGCAGCGGGGTGGGCACACCGTTGATGGAGAAGCCTTCGTTGGGCGTGACCTTGAAGGAACGGACACCGACGTTGGCGTAGATCTCATCGACGGCCTCGTTGTTGCGCTGCAGGGTCGCAGTGACGGTGTACAGATTGGGCTCGTCCATGCTCCACAGCTGTGCATCGGGCACGTAGATGGTGACTTCGGTCTCGGCAGAGCCGCGGACAGCGGAAGCGACCTCGCGGCCGAAGCAGTCCTCGATGCTGTACAGAACGGTCAGGTCGTCAGCGGGGTTGGTGACGAAGCTCTTGATGGTGAAGTTTGCACCGCCGTCCTCCGTGGGGACCGGGGTGACCATGATGCCGGGGCCGCCGTAGTAGTCCAGATCAAAGTGTGCATTGGGCACGCTGATCAGGTTGACGCCGCGGTACAGGCCGCCGTAGAAGGTGAAGTCGGCGGAAGCGGGGTACATGGACGGGGTGTCCTCGTTGGAGACCTCGATGGTCAGCTCGTTCTCACCCTCGTGGCACAGATCGGTGACATCGGCACGGAAGATGGAAAAGCCGCCCTCATGGGTGGTGGCGACCGTGCCGTTGACCTTCACGGTGGCGCTCAGCGCAGCAGCGAGCACCTCAACATAGGTGCGGCCGCCCTCACGGGGCTGCTTGGGCTGCTGGAAGGTGCGGGTGTAAACGCCGGTGGTGCGCAGGTAGCTGCCGTTGCCGTCGTTGCCGTCCACAGCGTTCCAGGTGTGGGGCAGGTTGACCTGCTCCGTCACATGGTCGCCCTTGGGGAAGGACAGGGTCCAGTTTTCGTTCAAGGAAATGATCTCTCTCATTGATACGACTCCTTCTCAGTTTTTTCTCTGTGTGGGTCTGCGGTGCAGACCTCGTTGTGAGATTAGTATATCACAGGAAGCCTCCGGAACGTTTGTACAAAATCGCGTCAAAATAGTAATATTTTGTGAAAATTCCAACGACCGGCCCGCTTTTGTGCAGAAGAAAACGGCCCCGGCAGCTGCCGGGGCCGTTTTCAGGCCTGCATCAGATCCCGCATTCGTCCAGGATGCCGCGCAGGGTGTCTGCGGACTTCCGGAGGTCGGCGGATTCCTTCTCACTCAGTGCGATGGGGACCAGCTCTTCGAGGCCGTCGGCACCCACCACGGCGGGCATGCTCAGAACGACATTGTCCACGCCGAAGTCGCCGTGCATCATCGAGGAGATGGGCAGGATGGACTTCTCATCCCGGATGATGACCTCGCAGATGCGCTTGACGGCCATTGCGACGCCGTAGTAGGTGGCGCGCTTCTTCTCAATGATCTCGTAGGCGCTGTTCTTGACCTTCTCCGCGATGTTCTCCTGCGACTGGTCGTGGTTGTAGTGGCCGCGCATCTCGCAGAAATCGTCCAGTGCGATGCCGGAGACGTTGGCGCTGCTCCAGGCCGCGATCTCGCTGTCGCCGTGCTCGCCGATGATGAAGGCGTGGACGCTCTTGCTGTCCACGGACAGGTGCTCGCCCAGCTGATACTTCAGGCGGGCGGTGTCCAGCACGGTGCCGGAGCCGATGACCCGTTGCTCCGGGAAGCCGGACAGCTTGATGGCGGCATAGGTCAGGATGTCCACCGGGTTCGCCACCACCAGCAGGATGCCGCGGCATTCCCGCTTGGCGATCTCCGGGATGATGCTCTTGAAGATGTTCAGGTTCTTGTGCACGAGGTCCAGCCGGGTCTCGCCGGGCTTCTGGCCTGCGCCTGCCGTGATGACGATGATGGCGGCATCCACGATGTCATCATAGGTGCCGGCATAGATCTTCATGTTGCCCACAAAGGGGATGCCGTGGCTGATGTCCATGGCTTCGCCCTCGGCCTTGGCGTGGTCTGCGTCGATCAGGACGATCTCCGAGAACAGCTTGCTCTGCATCAGCGCAAAGGCAGACGCCGAGCCGACGAAGCCGCAGCCGATGACGGCGATCTTGCGTAAATTGACGTTGTTCATAGGTTGCTTTCCCTCTTCTGCCGCCCACGGCGGCTCCATTCATTCCAAAACCTCTCCCGCCGGGAGAAGCTGCCGGACTAAATCGTTAAACTTTTACCAAGCTTGGATACATTACCAGAAATCACGGCATCTGTCAAGTGCAGGCGCAACGACGCCGCTGCTTTTTCACAGGATGCCGCACAGCCCTTGAAAATATACCCGGCAGACGCAGAAGAAAACCAGTTGACGGAAAGCGGGAACTTTGTTATAATAATAGGGCTATCAAGCGGCTCTGGCAGCTTCTGCCCGCCGCTCCGAAGCGCGAAGTGAATAGGGAGATGTATCGAAGTGGTCGTAACGAGAACGACTCGAAATCTAACTGGCTTTTTGGAAGTGGTTTTCCGG
>ENA-UOJO01004649-UOJO01004649.1-human-gut-metagenome-genome-assembly--contig:-P57-NODE-4649-length-11614-cov-12.314387_pt1 | contig 11614 bp, 7 predicted proteins | sample MGYA00242351_ERZ723898 | MGnify/ENA metagenome assembly ERZ723898 | reverse complement strand
TGGTCGATCAAGGAGCTGGACAGCAGCGAGGGCTACCTCGTTACCCCCGGCAACGAGCAGATCGGTGTTGATCCCAAGAACTATACTGCTGAGTATAACAGCGAAGCTATGAAGCAGTACGAACAGGTCAAGAAAGGCAATATCGCCATCATCAAGCACACCGATGACGGTGAGACGCAGATCGAGACTCCCGAGGAAGGCGCAGAGTTTGCCGTATATCTCAAGAGCGCAGGCTCCTATGACAACGCCAAGGACTCCGAGCGCGATTATCTGGTCTGCGACGAGAACGGCTTTGCTCAGACGAAGGATCTGCCCTACGGCAGATATACCGTACAGCAGATCAAGGGCTGGGAAGGCCGCGAGCTGCTGAAGCCTTTCGATGTGTTCGTAAGCGAGAACGGCGAAACTTACCGTTATCTGATCAACAACGCCAACTTCTACTCCTATGTGAAGGTGGTCAAGATCGACAGCACCACAGGTAAGACCATTCCGGCTTCCGGCATCGGCTTCCACATCTACGATCCCTCCGGCAATCAGATTCAGATGACCTTCACCTATCCGACTGTCACTACCATCGACACCTTCTACACGGACGGCGACGGTATGCTGATTACGCCCGAGAAGCTGGAGTACGGCAAGGGCTATTCGCTGGTCGAGGTATCGGCTCCCTATGGGTACGTGCTGGGCAGCGATCCTGTGTATTTCGACATCACCGAGGATAGCTCCACCGAGGAAAACGCCGTAACTGTGGTGATCGTCGAGAAAGAAAACACGCCTCAGATGGGCGTCATCAACGTGGAGAAGACCGGCGAGTATCTCGCCTCTGTCGTGGACACCAAGGACAGCAAGCGTTTGGTTTATGCTGTCGGCGGTCTGGCAGGTGCTGAGTACACCGTGAGCGCAGCGGAGGATATCTACACGCCGGACGGTACTCTCAGATACAGCAAGGATGAGGTCGTGGCAACGCTTGTTACCAAGGAAGACGGCAAGGCCGTAACCGAGCCTCTGTTCCTGGGCAGATACCATGTCGTTGAGACGAAAGCCCCCTATGGCATGATCCTCAATCCCACCGTTCAGACTGTGGAGCTGACCTACGCAGGCCAGGAGGTGGAGATCACAGAAACCTCCGCCGGCTTCTGCAACGAGCGTCAGAAGGTCGAGATTGATCTGAATAAGGTCATGGAGCAGAACGAGGTCTTCGGCGTTGGCAGCAACGGCGAAATCACCTCTGTCAACTTCGGCCTGTTCGCCGCAGAGGAAATCGCTGCGGCAGATGGCAGCAGTATCCCCGCTGGTTGGGTGCTTGAAGTCGTTGAGTGCAACGAGAACGGCTATGCAGCCTTCAGCACCGACCTTCCCGTTGGTGCAAAAACCTACGTCAAGGAGATCAGCACCGATAAGCACTATGTCCTGTCCGATAAGGAGTACCCTGTGGTCTTCGAGTACGCGGGTCAGGAAGTCGCTGCTGTTCACATCACGGTAAACGACGGCAAGGATATCCCCAACGAGCTGATCTACGGCACGATTAAGGGTTATAAGGTCAACAGAGAAACCGGCGAAAAGATCTCCGGCGCTCTGTTCGGTCTCTTCCGTGAGGATGAAACCAGCTTTGTCGAGCAGAATGCTCTGCTGACCGCCGAATCCGACAAGGACGGCATTTTCACCTTCGAGAAGGTTCCTTACGGCAGCTATATTGTGTATGAACTGCGTTCTGCGGCGGGCTATCTTGAAAATGAAACGGTCTATCCCGTAACCGTCGATGAGGACGGCAGCGTGGTTGAGATCATCGCAGTGAACGATCTGATCCCCGAAATCGGCACGACTGCTTCCATCGACGGTGAGAAAGAAGTCTGCGCCACCGAGGTGTTCACGCTGACCGATACGGTCGAATACAAGCACCTTGTTCCCGGCAAGGAGTACACCGTCAAGGGCATCCTCATGGATAGGGCGACCGGCGAGCCGTTCCTCCAGAACGGAGAGCAGATCACTTCCGAGGTGACCTTCGTCCCCAAAGCTCCCTCCGGCAGCGTGGAGGTGCTATTCACCTTCGATGCGAAGCTCATTAAGACGGACACGAATATTGTTGTGTTCGAGAGCCTCTACAGCGACAGCAAAGAGCTGACTGTTCATGCGGACATTGAGGACGAGGATCAGACCGTGACCGTCATTGTCCCCGAGATCAAGACCGAGGCTTCTACCGACGGAAAGAAAGAAACGACCATCGGCGGCGAGATCACCATCGAGGATATCGTTTCCTATCACAACCTCACCCCCGGCAAGGAATACGTTGTCAAGGGAACGCTCATGAACAAGACCACCGGTAAGCCCGTGACGGTCAATGACGAGCCTGTGACTGCGGAAGCCGCATTCACACCCGAAACCAGGGACGGCGAAGTCAAGGTGGCTTTCACCTTCAATTCCTATGTCATCACCGAAACGACCGATGTTGTTGTGTTCGAGAGCCTCTACCGTGAGGATGTTGAAATCGCAGTTCATGCCGACATCGAGGATGAAGGCCAGTCTGTGAAGGTATATGTCCCCGAGATCAAGACCACTGCCTCCATCGACGGCAAGAAGGAGATCACTACGGCTGGAAAGGTAACGGTTGAGGATGTGGTGTCCTACACCAACCTTATCCCCGGCACCGAGTACACCATCCGTGGCACTCTCATGAATAAGGCGACCGGCGAGGTCTTCACCGTGAACGGCGAGACAATCACCGCAGAAGTGAAGTTTACGCCTAAGGACAGAAATGGCGAGGTGAAAGTGAAGTTCGTCTTTGACGCTTCCGGTATCAGCAAGAGCACGAGCCTGGTAGTCTTCGAGAGCCTGTATCGTGATGACGTGGAGATTACCACGCATAAGGACATTGAGGACAAGGATCAGACGGTGACGATCACGCCGCCGCCCGATATTCCCAAGACCGGAGATACCACGAATATCCCGCTGTGGGGTGCTCTTACCGGTATTTCTCTCCTGGGAGCTGGCGTAGTGGCGTTCTTCACCTTCAGAAAGAAAAAGGAGGAAAACGAACATGAACGCTAAGATGATTATCGGCATCTGCCTTGTGGTATTCATTGTCGCAGGGCTTATCGTTCTTCGCCTGAAGAACAGAAAGTAATGGACAAGGGCGGCACCCGTCAAAAGGTGCCGCCCGATTCCATAAGGAGGAAAGATTATGGATGAAAAAAGAATGGTCGGTGATTACACCGTCATCAACTCCATGTATATCGGGCACAGAGAGATCATCCTGGGCGAGAACCAGAAAGCAGCCAGCGGAGAGAGATATGTCTGCTGCTATGCCGAGCGAGTGATGTTCTATGAACAGTATCTTGAGGCACAAGTCAGCGATGATTTTGCAGAGATCGTTAAGCTCTACGGAGAACGCGTGACGCAGGCCGCAGACGAGATCATGAAGGAAACGGAAAAGGTAACGTCCGAGATCGGTATGAACGACGAGATTACGGCAAAGGATTGTAAGCCAATTTCGCATGATGACGCTATCGAAGATAAAGTCATCGTGATACGCGGGAATGTGCTTCGCCCTGAGTTCAGACACGCCTCTCACCAACTGATGCTTTGCACAGGAGGCTTCGGCGCACAGAAAAACGCCAGAGGACGAACCTGCTACTGCATCTCCCTCTATAGCGGAAAGCAGACGTCGTTTTATCGCGGTGATGTCCTTGGCGTCATGGATAAGCGTTCCTTGCCTGAGTGGGCAAAGATCGGACTTCAAAACGCCCTTGAAATAAGGCAAAACGAGAAAAGCCATCCCAATGAAAGAGGTGAAGCAAGATGATCGACTATGAAAAGCGAGCCATGATAGAGGCCGAGGATAAATACACCTTCCGTCAGAGTTCTCAGATTTCTTCGCAAACCGGCTTGATCGGTTATCTCCGCGCTGATATGGATACTGACGGAAACGGCTTCTTCAGCTCATGGAACGACTACCGAAAAGACCTTAAAACCGATGAGTTCAAGCAGGAGTTTGACGAGGTTATCAATTCTTTGCGTGAGGAAGGAGATATTCTTCACAACCGGAAGGACCTCGCTTATTACTGCTATACGAATCCGCAGAGCAAAATGCCCACCGAGCAGGACTATTACGGTGTCCGTGTCGATACAGACAAATACACCTATCTGCTGCGCCTGAACCCGAATAAGGGCGAGTACAATCTTTACTGCTACTGCTATGTCAAGGACTGGCTCAATGGGCACATGAAGGATGCGGCAAAAGGCATCCGGTTCATTAACAGCCACTATAAGGAACTGTTCCGCATCCCCGATGGGGGCAAAATCAAGATCCACCTTGCCTGGAATGAAGACCAGGTGCGAACTTGCAGATATATCGACGACTACCACGTTGAGGTTGGCGACAACCTTTACCACATTTGCGAGTTTGCTGAGCGGATGGAACAGAACGGACACACCTATGAGCCTGTTCGCACAGAGCTTCCGGAGCAGTGCTACAGCATTCTTCCCGGTTCCGGAGAAATCATCGTAGTCAAGCGAAATGAAAAAGGCTACTACAATCCCCATATTCCCGCCGCCAGCAAGGAACAAGCACGTGAAATTGTCGATGAGTACAACGGAAAGCTGGGCGTTACCAGAGCCCAAGAGGAAGCTATGAGAACCGGCTCCATGTTCGGCTTTCATGTTCCCGGCGCTGATCCGAAGAACTATGACAAGGACGGTAAGCCCCTGCCCCCGAAGGACAGAGGTGACGCCAGATGAGCGAATACTGTGTCTGCCGCGAAGCAGAGATACCGGAGGGCAGAATGATCTGCCCCACTTGTGAAAAGGACGGGGGTGAAGGAAGTTGAAGACAGACACATCATATGGAGCAACGAAAATCTCGACCTGGGCGACTGGCGCGAAGACTTGCAGGAGCAGTATCCCGACTGTTCCGAAGATGAGCTCTATCGCATCATGTGCGAAACAAACGCAGACTATCTCTCCGACGAGCGTGTGAACCTGAATATCCAGTTATCCCAACCGATCCTTGTGATTGCTGACCTTGGCCTTTGGAACGGACGGCGCATGGGATATAAGGAGATCCCAAGCGGCAATATTCGTGACTGCCTATCCGGAGGATACGATTACACCACCTGGTACGTGGACAAGAAGGGCGACTTCCGTTGTGATGACATTCACCATGATGGCATCAACCACTATCTCTACCGGGTTTACAAGGACGGAGTTTCCGAATATCAAAAGGACCGGCTAAAAGAGAAACTATACGAAGGCACCGCCACAAGATCCGATGTTACGAGGATCACGAGACGCCTCGGTGATGAGATCGGCAAGGTGTATGGCTGGGTGTTTCCGACAAGGCAACCGGATCGAGGTGAAGCCAGATGAGAGTAAACGCTATGACAGAGCAGTTTGAGGATGTAACAGTTCTGGGGCATCCGATGATCTTCACCTGTCTGAGAGTGGATCGGGATACAGTCCCGGAGGGCTTGTATATGTACGAGGTCAGGCACGATGATGACCAGCAAGGCGACCCCGTACAGATCGGCAACTGGATCATGGTCAATCATTGGGGAACGATTATCTCCAACAAGCCAATCCGACTGGAGCCAAGCCCAAACAGGAATAATGCCTACCGGGATATTGACCCAGAAGAGGACTGGAACTATGAAGGAACTGTCACAACGGTAAAGGAGTATATGGAGAAGCATCCTCCTGTACTCCATAAGGAAAAAGAACAAGAACCTGTGAGATAGGAGAAAGCAATGGATAGAAAGAAAGCCATCTGCGAATATCTCCGCCAGAATCATATCGGCAAGGAAAAAGCCATCCACAGCAAGGATCTTGAAAAGCTGTTCATGCTTGACGGAAGAAATATTCGCCGCAAGATCAGTGCTCTCAGGCAGGATGGCTTTCCTATTTGCAGCGATGAGACGGGATATTACTACGCAGACAATCAGAAAGAAATCAACCACACGGTTTGCAGGCTCAATGAGCTTGTTACGAAGGTGTCCAATGCCAGAACCGGCTTGCTGTTTGCTTCGGTTCTTAGTGAGAAGGAACAGACCATAGAGGTCACAATCAAAGTAAAGTAAGGAGGTAATCCCATGCCGAGCAAATACCAAATCATTTCGGAGCTGGCATCCCAGACCGCAAGGGATATCACCTCCAAGGCAGAGCGATACACGGACTTTCTCGTGACCGCCGCCAACAATTATAAGTACAGCTTTAAGGAGCAACTGCTGATCCATGCCCAGAAGCCGGACGCGACGGCCTGCGCGGAAATCGAGACTTGGAACCGGCTCGGTCGTTGGGTGAACAAGGGCACAAGAGGCATTGCGCTCCTTGTTGATAGAGATACCCCATACAAGCTGCGCCATGTCTTTGACTACTCGGACACGAACAGCCGTGCCGGTCGAGTGGTCACGCTTTGGCAAATGCGTCCGCAGTATGAAGAACCCGTAAAAGAAAGCCTCCAGGATAGCTTCGGAGAGGTGGAGCTTACGGCAGACTTTCCGCATTTTATTATGGAGATTGCAAAGAATGCTGTTGAGGATAACTTTTCAGATTACCTTTCCAATCTCCAGTCTGTCAAAGGTGACAGCTTTTTGGAGGAACTGGACGATCTCAATCTGGAAGTCTGGCTGAAAGACACTCTGCGAAGCAGCGTCGCGTATATGGCGCTGGTGAGAGCAGGTTATCAGCCGAGCCTCTACTTCACACGGGATGATTTCTCCCACATTTACGATTTCAATACGATTCCCGTGATCTCTGTTCTCGGTGCGGCAACGAGCGATATTTCCGAGATGGTGATCCGAGAAATTGCAGAAACCGTAAAAGGACTGGAAAAAGAGGAAAAACAGAGTAATCGCACATTTGCGAGAGACCGATCCTCTGAGTATCATGAAAGCAGAAACAATAAAACCGAAAGGAGCTATGAAGATGGAACTGACCTATACGATGCAGGGAGATTACCTGATCCCCGACCTGACCGTTCCGGAGAGCCCGAAGATTGGGAAGTATGGAATGCTGCGTCGGACCTTCCTCCGCGAGCATCGGGACGGAATCTATACCGGGATGCTGTTGGAAGGAACGCTGAACAGCCACTTGGAGGAAGTGGACGCTCGGGCCAATCGGATGATGGACAAGCTGACCGAGCAGATGAAGACGCTCAACGGCGTGACCGAGCAGATGAAGGCCGAAGACCAGATGAAGTGGGTTCAGCTGATGAACTCGATCCGGAACTCGGCGGAGGAAGTGGTCCTGAGAGATCTGATCTACGCGTAAGTCTTCCCTCTGAGGAAGAACAACAGGAACTGATTGCAGAAGCGGAGGCTGAAACGACCTCCGCTTTTGCTATTTCTCAGGAAGATATTGACGCTGTTCTGACTCGTGGCAGCGGTATCCATGATGGAAAGTACCGTATCTATGAGCAGTACCTGAAGCAAGAAACCCATGAAGCAAATGTCGCTTTTCTGAAGGATGAGTACGGCATCGGCGGTGCGTATCCTGCTGTTCCGGGCAGGCAGCTTGATGAGAACCATGACGGAAAGGGCATCAAAATCAGTAGAGGCAGTATCATGCACCCTGATGCAGAAGTCCTTTTGAGCTGGAAAAAGATCGAGAAACGCATTGGAGAACTGATTGCCACGGACCAGTATCTCAGTCAAGCTGAGAAAGAGCACTATCCTGCGTATCGTGCCGAAGCGGAAGCCCGTAGAGGGCGGTCAGCTATTTCAGAGGAGTTTCGCTCCATCGTTTATGACTACAACGACTATGTGACGCAGCTTGGAGAAGAGAATAAAAAGCTGAACCTTTATTATCTGTCAAGCTGCTGGGGTGCTTTTTCGGTCGGTGATAAGAGGATGTATGCGCGTACCTCTGACGGCGATTTCATCCTTCCGATGATGCGCGAAGCGATGAATACCATCATTGCTGACAACACGCATCTGACTGAACGCTGCGAAGCAATGCTGACGGCGTTGAACAGCGATCTGGCGAGACCGCTGGAACCTTCTTATGACGAGCTGAACCCTCCACCGGAGCCGGAAAAAGAGTATCGTTTCTCCCTTGGCGATACCGTCTATCTTGGAACGCATGAGTATGAAGTGCTTTCCTTCGACGAGAATGAAGTGGTCCTGTATGATACGCAGTTTCCTCTGTTCAACAAGACCATGACACGCGGGGAGTTTGAAGACCGGCTAAAGGAAAACCCGTTGAACGATCACTTGCTTCACGCGGTAGAAGAACCTCAGATTGAAGCGACTGACGAAACAGCGGTTGCTGTGGAAGAGCCAGAAGAATCGGTAGAAAGCGGTCCTTTCATCGACCACTATTATGTTGTCGAAGACCTCTCTGCAGCGCCATTATCGGTAACGGAATACCCTGATCGAGAAGAAGCGCTGGAAGCATACTTTGCTCTGCCGGTAGATACCATGAAAGCCTTTGGTGTAGTCAATACCAAGGAGTTGCCCGGCAGTCTGGACTTCATTCAGTGCAGAGATGGCAAAGACACTCTGATTGAGGACTATGCCAAAACGGATGATGACTCATGGAGAAACCCTGAAATTGAAGGGCTCGTTGACCAGCTAAAAGAAAAGCTGGCCGAGCGCGACAAGCCGATTGCACCGCCTCCGCAGAAACAGCGCAGCGGCAAGGTGACGCCCCATGTACTGCTTCCCGAAATCAATACCGAATACAGAACCAACTTCAGAATCGAACGTGACGATATCGGTGTTGGTACACCGCTGGAACGGTTCCACCACAACAGGATGGCCATTCAGCTTCTGAAAAAGCTGGAGGATGAACACCGACTGGCAGATACAAATGAGCAGCGTATCCTTGCGGATTACGTCGGCTGGGGCGGTCTGTCAGATTATTTCAAAGAGGACAATCCCCATTATCAGGAGCTGAAGGAGCTTCTGGCAGAAGATGAATACGCTTCTGCCAGAGAGTCCACGCTGACGGCGTTTTACACGCCTCCAGTCGTTATCAAGGCGGTCTACAGCGCACTTGAGAATATGCACTTCAGGACCGGCAACGTGTTGGAGCCTTCCTGCGGCATCGGCAACTTCATGGGGCTTGTACCGGAGTCTATGGCAAGCGCGAAGTTCTATGGTGTTGAGCTTGACAGCATTTCCGGCAGGATCGCCCAACAGCTTTACCAGAACTCCAGCATTGCCGTGCAGGGCTTTGAAGACACCAACCTTCCGGACAGCTTTTTCGACGCGGCTGTAGGCAATGTCCCCTTTGGCCAGTTCAAGGTGCCTGACAAACGCTATGATAAGCACAACTTCCTGATCCACGATTACTTCTTTGCCCGCACCCTGGATAAGGTTCGCCCCGGCGGTGTGGTGGCGTTCATCACATCAAAGGGAACGATGGACAAGGAAAACCCGGCAGTCCGCAAGTATATCGCCCAGAGAGCTGACCTGCTTGGGGCGATCCGACTGCCAAACAACACCTTCAAGGATGCAGCAGGCACAGAAGTCACATCGGATATCATCTTTCTGCAAAAGCGAGACCGTCTGATCGACATTGAGCCGGAGTGGGTTCACCTCGCAACAGACGAAAATGGCATCCGCATGAACTCATACTTTGTCAGCAACCCGGAAATGGTGCTTGGCGATATGCAGATAATCAGCGGTGCACACGGTCCGGAGTCGGCTTGTGTAGCTTATGAGGACGCGGAGCTGGGAGATCTGCTGCAGGACGCTATTCAAAACATCCACGCTGAGATTACCGAGTTCGAGCTGGATGATCTCGAAGCTGAGGACGAAGACCTCTCTATTCCCGCAGACCCGTCCGTCCGAAACTTTAGCTATACGGTGGTAGACGGCAAGCTCTACTTTCGAGAGAACAGCCGAATGAACCCTGTTGAGGTTTCCATGACGGCGGAAAACCGTATCAAGGGCATGATCGCCATCCGCGACTGTGTAAGGACGCTCATCGAGTATCAGACGGAGGACTACTCCGATGCTGAGATTCAGGCGGAGCAGGCCAGGCTGAATGAACTCTACGATGACTTCAGCAAAAAGTATGGGCTGATCAACGCAAGGGCAAACAATTCCGCCTTCAGCTCCGACAGCTCCTACTGCCTGCTTTCCTCTCTGGAGGTGCTGGACGATGAGGGCAACTTCATCCGAAAGGCAGATATGTTCTCCGAGCGGACAATCAAGCAGAAGGTTACGATCCTCTCTGTGGATACAGCTTCGGAAGCGTATGCACTTTCACTTGCCGAAAAAGCCAAGATCGACATACCCTATATGATGGAGCTGACTGGCAAGAGTGAACAAGAGCTGTTTGAGGACTTGAAGGGAGTTATCTTCCTGAATCCCATGCACACGAGCGACGATGACGGCAGGCCGAAGTATCTCCCTGCCGATGAATACCTTTCCGGCAATGTCCGCGAGAAGCTCGAATGGGCGCGGCGCAGCGCAGAGCTCTATCCTGAGGATTATGCCGAGAATGTGCGAGCGTTGGAGGCTGTCCAGCCCGTTGACCTGACGGCAAGCGAGATTTCTGTCAGACTCGGTGCGACCTGGCTTCCTCCGGAGATTGCAGAGCAGTTCATGTTTGAGCTGTTTGGCACACCGAGGTACTGCCAGTGGAACATCCATGTTCACTTCTCGCAGTACACGGGTGAATGGAACGTGGAGGGTAAATCCTACGACCGCACGAATGTCAAAGCGTACAACACCTATGGTACGAGCCGGATCAACGGCTATAAGATCATGGAAGAGACGCTGAACCTGAAGGACGTGCGGATCTTCGATTATATCGAGGATGAGAACGGCAAGAAAACGGCTGTGCTCAATAAGAAGGAAACAGCAATCGCGCAGGGCAAACAGGAGCTTATCAAACAGGCTTTTGCGGACTGGATTTGGCAAGATCCTGAACGGCGTGAAAAGCTGACACGGCTCTACAATGAAAAGTTCAACAGCACACGCCCGCGTGAGTACGACGGCAGCCACATGAGCTTTGTGGGCATCAACCCCGAGATCACTCTCAGACCGCATCAAGTCAACGCCATTGCCCATATCCTTTACGGCGGCAATACACTGCTGGCGCACGTCGTAGGGGCTGGGAAGACCTTTGAAATGGTTGCGGCAGCGCAGGAGAGTAAACGGCTGGGGCTCTGCCAAAAGAGCCTGTTTGTCGTTCCCAATCATTTGACGGAACAGTGGGCAAGCGAATATCTCCAGCTCTATCCCTCTGCGAACATCCTCGTGGCAACGAAGAAAGACTTCGAGACCAAAAACAGAAAGAAGTTCTGCGGCAGAATCGCAACCGGCGACTATGACGCGGTGATTATCGGGCACAGCCAGTTCGAGAAGATCCCTATGTCCATTGAGCGACAGAGGGCTATTCTGGAGCAGCAGCTCGATGAGGTGCTGGAAGGCATAGCAGAGCTCAAAAGAAATCGAGGCGACAACTTCTCTATCAAGCAGTTGGAGCGCACAAAGAAGACGGTCAAGCAAAGGCTCGACAAGTTGAACGACCAGTCCAGGAAGGATGATGTCGTGACCTTTGAAGAGCTCGGCGTTGACCGTATTTTCATTGATGAGGCACACTACTACAAGAACCGTGCGAAACGTTGTGCATAAGCCCTTGTTGACAGCAAGGACGAACAGCGCCATGT
>ENA-UOJO01004646-UOJO01004646.1-human-gut-metagenome-genome-assembly--contig:-P57-NODE-4646-length-11621-cov-5.756874_pt1 | contig 11621 bp, 9 predicted proteins | sample MGYA00242351_ERZ723898 | MGnify/ENA metagenome assembly ERZ723898 | reverse complement strand
CATATAAAAAGAAATTTAGGTAATTATATAAAAATTGAAATATATCTTATTAAGGATACAATAAACCTTTTAAAGAGAGGTACAATATGATAAAAGAAAACCAAAAAATAATAAATAAATTAATAGTTTTATTGGATATTGTAACAATTATGGTTGCTTTTCTATTTAGTTGGTACTTTAGGCTAGTAAGTGGTCTTTTATCAATAGAAGGCGGTTATTTAAGTTTTAAGGAATACTTAGGACCTGTAATAATAATGATTCCAATTTACTTGATAATCTATAATTATAAGAGGTTATATATCACTGAAAGGGTAATATTTTTAAGTAATGAAATATGGAATATTATAATAGCTAATATAATTGGAATTCTTATATTTATAGGATTATTATTTGTAACAAAACAAATTCACTATTCAAGGGTTTTTCTTGTGATTTTTTTTGTTACATGTACTATTCTTACATGTATACAAAGAATAGCTATTAGGATAGTTATGAGAAATATTAGAAAGAAGGGTTATAATAAAAAGTATACAGTTTTTGTTGGATATAGTGAAGGAACAGATAAATTTAATAAATTAATATTAGCTAATAAGCACTGGGGTTATAATGTGCTTGGAATATTTGAAGATAGTGAAAAAAGACCAAAGGGATTAGAATTTTTAGGAAAAATAGAAGAGCTAGAAGGTTATTTAGAGAAAAATCGTGATGTAGATGAAATAATTATTACATTAGAAATAAAAGAATATGATAAATTAAAAGGAATAATTGCAGTTTGTGAGAAATTAGGAGTAAGGGCTCAAATAATTCCGTCATATTCTAAATATCTTCCTGCAAAACCTTATATAGAAGAAATTGGTGGAGTGCCACTTATAAATATGCGATATATTCCCCTTGATAATGTTTTAAATAAATTTATGAAAAGATCTTTGGATATAATAGGTTCATTATTCTGTATAATAATATTTTCACCTATTATGATTATTACAGCAATACTTATAAAACTTACATCAAAGGGAGATGTTATATTTAAACAAGAACGTATAGGTCTAAATAGAAAACCCTTTACTATGTATAAATTTAGAAGTATGAAAATGCAAGATCCAGAAAAGGAAAAGGAAGGCTGGACAGTTAAAAATGATTCAAGAAAAACTAAGATTGGCACAATTATAAGAAAAACAAGTATAGATGAAATGCCACAATTTTTTAATGTGTTATTTGGTGATATGAGTCTTGTAGGACCAAGGCCAGAAAGACCTCAATATGTTGAAAAATTTAAAGAAGAAATACCTAAATATATGGTTAAACATCAAGTAAGACCGGGTATTACAGGTTGGGCGCAAATTCAAGGTTGGAGAGGCGACACATCTATTGAAAAAAGAATAGAATGCGACATATATTACATAGAAAATTGGAGTTTATTATTTGATATAAAAATACTTTTATTAACTCCAATTAAGGGATTTATTAATAAGAACGCTTATTAAATTACATAGGAGGTAAGAATGAGCAAGAAAAAGAAAGCATTAATTTTAACTATAGGGTGTATTGTTTCATTAGTATTGTTTATTTTATTCAATAAATATTATAATGATTATCCTAAAAATTCAACTATTGAAATGACAATTAAAGGTCAAACTGATGAACAATATACTGTTTATTATGATATTAATGGATATAAAAATTGGAGCGAAGATAACTCAGATAAAGCATCTTACAAGACTAAATCTATAGGAAAATATAAAAAGATATCATTGTCATTTCCTGTGGATGCTAAAAATATAAGAATAGATTTTGGAAGTAAAAAACAAGACATAGAGATAAAAGATGTTTCTATAAATACAGGTAAAAAAATATTAATAACTAAAGATGAATACAATAGTTTAAATATAGAAGAACATCAAGTAGAAGTTGATATGAATGGGGATGCCGTAATAATTAATGCAGAAGAGGGTGATCCATATTTAGTTGTTTCAAATATATCTGATTTAGTTCAAGAATCAATTGGAAGACCTAAATATATTAATTATGTATTGGTTTTAATGTCACTTATCTTAGGATTTATAACTTCAATATGTTTACAAGAATTGAAGCAATCTATAGAATTTGTTAAGAAAGCAATAAGTAACAAAAAATTAATAGGTAATTTAGCTAAAAATGATTTTAAACAAAAATATGTATCATCATATTTAGGAGTTATTTGGGGATTCATTCAACCATTAATAACAATTGCAGTATATTGGTTTGTATTTCAAGTTGGATTTAGGCAAGCTGATGTTGGTAATCTTCCATTTATAGTATGGTTTGTATCTGGAATAATACCTTGGTTCTTTTTCTCAGAAGCATTATCAGCTGGTACAAATGTATTTATGGAATATAGTTATTTGGTAAAAAAGGTAGTTTTCAAAATAGAAACATTACCTGTGATAAAAATAATTTCAACATTATTTGTTCACTTATTTTTTATAATATTTTTAGTCGGTGTAAGTGCTGCTTATGGATATTATCCTGATTGGCAAATGTTTCAGGTTTTTTATTATCTTTTTGCCATGATTGTTTTAGTTTTTAGTATTACAGTATTTACTTCAGCAGTAGTATTATTTTTTAGAGACTTAGGTCAAATCATAACTATAATAATTAATGTTGGATTTTGGGCTACTCCAATAGGCTGGAATATAACAATGCTTCCTGAATGGCTTCAAAAAGTATTTAAATTAAATCCTGTATTTTATATTGTAACAGGATATAGAGATGCTTTTGTGGAAAAAATATGCTTTTGGCAAAGACCATATCATACACTGTATTTTTGGTGCTTTTGTCTTATCATGTTAATGATTGGAGTTAAGACATTTAACAAGTTAAGACCACATTTTTCAGATGTAATATAGTGAGGTAAAAATTTATGGAAGTAATGATTAGTGTTAAGGATTTAGTAAAAAAATATAATATATATAATAAGCCAATAGATAGACTTAAGGAAACTTTTTCAATAACACATAAAACATATCATAAAGAATTTAGTGCTTTAAATGGCATTAGTTTTGATGTTTTAAAAGGTGATGCTATTGGTATTCTTGGAAAAAATGGTTCTGGTAAGTCAACATTATTAAAGATGATAACAGGAGTACTTACACCAACAAGCGGCAGTATAGAAGTTAATGGTAAGGTCTCTGCAATTCTTGAACTTGGTACTGGTTTTAATCAAGAATATACAGGTATTGAAAATATTTATTTAAATGGTACTATGATGGGTTATACTAGAGAAGAAATGGATAAGAAAGTGCAAAGCGTTGTAGAATTTGCTGATATAGGAGAATTTATTAATCAACCAGTAAAGACATATTCAAGTGGTATGTTTGCCAGACTTGCATTTGCAGTAGCAATAAATGTTGATCCAGATATACTTATAGTAGATGAAGCACTTGCTGTTGGTGATACAAGGTTTCAAATTAAGTGTATTAATAAGATGAAAAGCTTAAAAGAAAGTGGTACTACTATTCTTTTCGTTTCTCATGCTACAGAACAAGTAAAAAGGTTTTGTAACAAAGCTATGTGGATAAGAGATGGCAAGATAGTTACAATGGGTGAATCTAGTGAAGTTGGCGATCTATATGAAGATTTTATGAAGTATGGAGAAAAAGATAATAAAAAAGATGTCAGAATAGATCAAAAAGATGATGAAGAACAATCTAATGAAGATTTATTATTAGAATTAAAAAATTCACATAATAAATTATCAGAATTTCAAGTGCCCAATAATGATGATGTTTTAGCATCAATAATGCAAGTTAATATTAATAATAAAAAAATTCAAACATTTGATAAGTTTGAGGTAGAAGTAACTTATGATATTTATAAGGAAGAGATTAAGGGATTTCTTTTAGGTGTTGCATTTCATACACCAGATGGTGATTATATTTTTGGACCTAATACGTATTTAGAAAAGGCAGAAGTACCAAATACATTTGGTAGACACAAAGTAGTATATAGTATACCGGAAATGACACTGTTAGCAGGAAAATACAATATAGATGTTGGTATTTTTACAGATGAGGGAATTGTTGGATTGGATTATAAAAAGGATATTATTCAATTTAATGTTGTAAACAAATATATATCAGAAGGAAAGTTTTATATAAAGCATAAATGGGAGGTGCTTGAGTGATAAATATAATATTTGATCAATACCAAAGATATAAAAATGCTGAAATTATCATTAATTCCATAAGAAAAGGCAATGAAACATTTAATATACTTGAAGTTGGTGCCAATGAACATAAAAATTTAGAAAAATTTTTACCAAATGATAAAGTAACATACTTAGATATATGTGTACCAGAAAAATTGCGTAATGATCCACAATATATATTAGGTGATGCCACCAATATGGATTTTGATGATAATTGTTATGACATAGTAATTGCTCTTGATGTATATGAGCATATTCCATCAGAGAAAAGAAAAAATTTTATTGATGAATTATATAGGGTATGTAGCAAGGTAGCAATAATATCAGCCCCTTTTAGTAAAGATGAGGTGGTTTTAGCAGAAGAAAGATGCAATTCATATTACAAATCTATCATAGGTGTAAATCACCAATGGCTTATGGAGCATATTGATAATGGGCTTCCTTCTCTAGATATATTACAGCAATATATGAATCAAAAATCTATAAAATATACTTATTTTTCACATGGTAATCTAGATACATGGGAAAAACTTACTAATGCTCAGTCATTAAGTCAAATAGATTTAGGATTAGAAGACTATATTGCCCAAATAAATAAATATTATAATTCATTAATATTTGACAAAGACTATACAGAGAATGGTTATAGAAACTTTTTTATAATGGAAAAAACAAGAGAAGTTAATATGACAATGGAAAATAAAATTGATATTATAAATGCGCAAATAGATAAATTACTTGAAAATTTGTATAGATTATATAGAATAAGAACAAGTATGGGAATTACAAAAACTAAATTACCTTTATATGGAGATAATATAGTAAAGATTTATTATGGTAATAATAATGAATGTTCTGAAGATAGAAGCACTTACCAAAGTGTTAATGTTGATTGTGAAATTCATATGTTATTTAAGGATTTTTCTAGAGAAAAAATTGACTTTATAAGAATAGATACAACAGAAAAATCAGGTAAGTTTAAATTTGATAATGTTGTTATTAAAAATGATAAAGGTGAATCAATAGAATTTACTGTTAAAACTAATGCTGATAATGTTAATAATTCTGAATACATTTTTTATAGAAATGATCCGCAGATAATTTTAAGTTTTGAACCTTCAATTATTAAATCATTAGAATTTAATATATTAAGAATATGTAATTATGAAGAAAATTCAAGTTGTGTTAAAGACATAGTAAATACTATTAATGCATCTATTGTAAACAGTACTAATGATATAAAAGCATCACAAATTCAAAATATGGCTTATGGTACTAAAGTTTGCAAAAAGATAAAAAACAAAATTAAAAGTATAAAATAAATCAGGAGAGTGAATTAAATTGGCTTCAATGGAATATTGTATCGATAGGGTTAAATTAAGAGAGGGGATTGTTTATATTGATGGTTGGGCATATGATCCAGAAACTAGAAAAGTTGACATAGAGGTTGAAGGAATTGAATTTAAGAAAGACCTAGTAAGACGAGATGACTTATATAGAAAGTTTGATGAACAAGAGGAATCAGTTAATGCAGGATTTCAATTAATTTTTCCTTATGTAAAGCAAGTAAAAGTTATATTCAAATATGGAGACAATAAAGAAAGTGTAACTATAAATGTTAAGGAAGAAGTTAAGGACAGAAGTAAAAGTGATAAGGCTAAGAAAGTTTTGAGAATGATAAATATTCCAAATATAAAAAAAGGTATAAAAGAAGTTTCTAAAAATGGAATAAAGAAAACATATTATAAAGTGAAGTCAAAAGTAAGAACTAGTGTTGTAGCTGAACAAAATTATGATGCATGGTTTAGAGCTATTTCTCCAAGTGAAGAAGAATTAGAAAGACAAAGAAATGAAAAATTTAACTTTACACCTTTAATAAGTATAGTTGTACCAACATATAATACAAAACCAGATTTCTTAAGAGCAATGATCGAATCTGTAAGGAATCAAACATATTCTAATTGGGAACTTTGTATTGCTGATGGAGCAAGTACAAATCAAGATACAATAAATATGCTTAAGGAATATGAAAAAATTGATAATAGAATAAAAGTAAAATATTTAAAAGAAAATTATATGATTTCTGGAAACACAAACGAAGGATTAAAGCTTGTATCTGGAGATTATGTTGCTCTTTTAGATCATGATGACTTATTAACAGAAAATGCATTATATGAATATATTGTTGTTTTAAATAAAGACAAGGATTATGAATTTATATATTCAGATGAAGATAAAATAGATGAAAAAGAATTAGAGTATTTTGGTCCTCACTTTAAACAAGACTGGGCCCCAGATACATTAAGAAGTTACAATTATATAACACATTTTTCTGTGTTCTCAAAAACTTTATTAGAAAAAGCAGGCGATTTTAATAGTGAATTTGATGGAAGTCAAGATTTTGATATAATTCTTAGGCTTACTGAAAATGCAAAGAAGGTTTATCATATTCCTAAAATTTTATATCATTGGAGAGTACATAATGGTTCAACAGCAGCTGGAATAGATGTAAAACCTTATGCCATAGAAGCTGGTAGGAGAGCAATTGAAGAACATTTAAAAAGAAAAGGCATTAAAGGAATAGTTAAAAGAGGAAATTTTAGTGGCTGCTATAAAGTTGAATATGAAATAGTAGGAAATCCAAAGGTATCAATAATAATACCAAATAAAGATCAAGCAAAAACCTTAAAAAAATGTGTTGATTCAATTCTTCAAAAATCAACATATAAAAATTACGAAATCATAATTGTAGAAAATAATAGTGTTGAACCACAAACAACTAAATATTATGAACAAATAAGTAAAAATGATAAGGTGAAAATTGTAAAGTGGGATAAAGAATTTAATTATGCTGCAATAAATAACTTTGGTGTAAAGCAAGCATCAGGAGATTACATATTATTATTAAATAATGATACTGAAGTTATAAAACCAAAGTGGATAGAAGAACTTTTAATGCATGCGCAAATGAATGATGTTGGTATAGTTGGAGGTAAACTTTACTATCCTGATGATACTATTCAACATGCAGGTATTGTTGTAGGAGTTAATGGTGTGGCTGATCATATTGGAAAAGGATTTGGAAGATATGAAAATGGCCATATGGGTAGATTATTAATAAAACAAAATGTAAGTGCAGTAACAGGTGCCTGTCTGATGATTAGAAGGAATGTATATGAGGAAGTTGGTGGCTTAACTGAGAAATTTGCTGTTGCATTTAATGATATTGATTTGTGCATGAAAGTGCGTGAAAAAGGATATAATATAGTGTTTAATCCATATGTTGAATTATATCATTATGAATCTAAATCAAGAGGTTTAGAAGATACTCCTGAAAAATTAGAAAGATTTAATAAAGAAATTCAGCTATTTTATAGTAAATGGGGCAAAAATATCATAGATCCATATTATAACATTAATTTTTCAAGGAAACTTGCTAATTATAGTTTAAATGAGGAAATGGCCCAAATATGAAAATAACAGTTATTTGTCCGATTTATAATGGAGAAAAATATATAGAAAATATAAATCTAGCAATAAAGAAACAAGAAAAAATTAGTGAAGTAGAGATAAAATATTTACTTACAGAATCTAAAGATAATAGTGAAGACATATTAAAAAGAATAAACGCATCATATACTAAGGTGAGTTTTAAAGAATTTTCTCATAGTTTAACTAGAGAAAAAGCTGCTTATGAAGCAAAAGGAGATATAATTGTTTTTATAACTCAAGATATAAAAATTATAGATGACTTATGGCTTTATAACTTAACAAAAGACATTGAAAATGGAGTATGTGATGCTGCTTATTCTAAACAGATATGTGATAATAAAACAATAGAAAGATATACTAGAATGAAAAATTATGGTAACAAGAGCAGAATTGTTTCAAAAGATGATTTAAAAGCTTTAGGTATAATGACTTATTTTTATTCAGATGCATCATCTGCTATAAGAAAAGATGTATTTGTTAAATTAAATGGATATGATCATAAAAATTTACTTACAAATGAAGATATGTATATTGCATATAAAATCATTAATAGTGGTTATAAAATTAAATATGCTTCAGATTCATTAGTTAATCATTCTCACAAATATAAATATAGCACATTATTTCATAGATATTTTGATCAAGGAGTCTTTCTTGCTCAACATAAATATATAAAAGATGCAGGAGACAATAGCAGTGCGTTAAGTCTTTTGAAATTTGTACTAATTAAATCATTAAAAGAATTAAATATTAGAGCTTTTATTGATATCATTCCCAATTTTGCAGTGAGATTTATTGCTAATAAATTAGGACAAAATTATTTTAAATTATCTAAAAATAAAGTTCTAAAATATACATCAAACAAGAATTATTGGTATAAAGAAGTGTATAATGATTAAAAGTATGATATAATTTTATTTGATAAAATTTAAAATAGGTAATTTATGTTGTAAATTAGAAATTTATATTATGTTTGAAATTAATTAAAGAAGGTGAATTAATTGAAGGGAATTATATTAGCAGGTGGATCTGGTACTAGATTATATCCAGTTACAAAGGCAATGTCAAAGCAAATGGTTCCAATTTATGATAAACCAATGATATATTATCCAATGTCAGTCCTTATGCTTGCAGGAATTAGAGATATACTTATTATTTCTACTCCAAGGGATATAGTAGGTTTTAAGGAATTATTTAAGGATGGAAGTGATTTTGGATTAAACATTGAATATGCAGTTCAAGAAAAACCAAATGGACTTGCAGAAGCATTTATAATAGGAGAAGAATTTATTGGTAATGATTCAGTTGCTATGATACTTGGAGATAATATATTTTATGGTCAAAACTTTTCATCACATTTACAATCAGCAGCAAATTTGAAAAATGGAGCATACGTATTTGGGTATTATGTACAAAACCCAAAGGCATTTGGTGTTGTTGAATTTGATAAAGATGGCAAAGTTATTTCATTAGAAGAAAAACCTGAAAATCCAAAATCAAAGTATGCGGTGCCAGGATTATATTTTTATGATAATACAGTTTGTAAAAGAGCTAAGTTATTAAAACCATCACCAAGGGGAGAGCTTGAAATAACGGATTTAAATAAAACTTACATGGAAGATGGTACATTAAAGGTACAATTGCTTGGAAGAGGTATGGCATGGCTTGATACAGGTACTCATTCTTCAATGCTTCAAGCATCAAATTTTGTAGAGGCAGTTCAAAATACACAAGGAACATACATTGCATGTTTAGAAGAAATAGCTTATAGACAAGGATGGATTGATGCAGAAAAGGTTAAGGAATTAGCTAAACCTTTGCTTAAAACAAGGTATGGAACTTATCTACTTGATATAGTTGAAGAAGTTGAAAGCAGAAGAAAATAAAAAGTAAGGTGGCAGATAAAAATGAAAATATTAGTTACAGGTGGAAAAGGACAACTTGCAAATGAAATTAAATCAATTTTAAGTGCAGGTAAATCTGAAATTGGTGCTTGTCCTATAGATATAAATACTTGTGAAGCTACTTATATTGATATTGAAGAACTTGATATTACTAAGATTTCTGATGTTAAAAAGTATGTTTCTAACTTAAAACCAGATGTAATAATAAATTGCGCTGCGTTTACTAATGTAGATGGTTGCGAAACAAACAAAGATGCAGCTTTTAAGGTTAATGCATTAGGTCCTAGGAATTTAGCTATTGCAGCAGAAGAAATAGGGGCTAAACTTGTTCATGTTTCAACAGATTATGTATTTTCTGGTGAAGTAAGAAATGAAAGTTTAAAGGAATATGATGAAGTAGGTCCTCAAAGTGTTTATGGAACTACTAAGAGATTAGGAGAAGAATATGTAAAACAATTTTCTTCAAAATATTATATAGTAAGAACTGCATGGTTATATGGATACATTGGAAATAATTTTGTATACACTATGAGAAAGCTTGGGCAAAATCATGATGCCATAACAGTAGTAGATGATCAAAGAGGTAATCCAACTAATGCAAATGATTTAGCTTATCACATTTTAAAACTTGTAAATACTGAGGAATATGGTATATACCATTGTACAGGTTCAGGTGAATGTTCTTGGTATGATTTTGCAAGGAAGATTATGGAATTATCAAAATTAAATTGTAAAGTTAATCCAGTAACTTCAGAAGAATATGCAAAAAATGCAGGTAAACCAGTTGCTAAAAGACCATTTTATTCATCACTTGACAATATGATGCTTAGATCAACTGTTGGTGATGAAATGAGAAATTGGGAAGAAGCAATAGAAACTTTTATTGCTAATATTCCTAAATATAATATAAACAAATAATAAAATATAAAAATAGAGGTGTAATATGAAAACATATTTAGTTACAGGTGGAGCTGGATTTATAGGATCTAACTTCGTTTTATACATGTTAAAAAAATACAAGGATATAAAGATAATAAATTTAGATAAGTTAACTTATGCTGGTAATTTAGAAAATTTAAAATCAATTGAAAATGATGATAGACATGTATTTGTTCAAGGAGATATATGTGATAAAGAATTAGTTTCTTCATTATTTAAAAAATATGATATAAATTATGTTGTTCACTTTGCAGCTGAATCTCATGTTGATAGAAGTATAAAAGAACCAGAAATATTTGCAAAGACAAATGTTTTAGGTACTGTTAATATGCTTAATTGTGCTAAAGAAGCTTGGGAAAATGAAGATGGAACATTTAAAGAAGGAGTTAAATTCCATCATGTTTCAACAGACGAAGTTTATGGTTCACTTGGAAAAGAAGGATTCTTTAGAGAAACTACACCACTTGATCCACATAGCCCATATTCATCAAGTAAAGCTGGATCAGATTTAATGGTTAAAGCATATGGTGATACTTTTAAAATGCCTGTAAACATTACAAGATGTTCAAATAATTATGGACCATTCCAATTCCCAGAAAAATTAATACCATTATTGATAAATAATTGTCTTCAATTAAAGGAATTACCTATATATGGTGATGGATTAAATATCAGGGATTGGTTATATGTTGAAGATCATGCAAAAGCAATTGATATGGTTATTAACAATGGAAGAATTGGAGAAGTTTACAATGTTGGTGGACATAATGAAAGAACAAACCTTCAAATTATAGACACTGTTATTGGATATATACATGATAATGTAGATGAAAGAGTTACTGAAAAATTAAAGACATTTGTTGCAGATAGAAAAGGTCATGATAGAAGATATGGTATTGCACCAGATAAGATTAAAGAAGAACTTGGATGGTACCCTGAAACTACTTTTGAAGTAGGTATTGTTAAAACTATAAAGTGGTATCTTGATAATAAAGAATGGATGCAAAATGTAACATCTGGTGATTATCAAAAGTATTACGAAAAAATGTATAAATAAATTTTAAGAATAAGTATTATAGTAATTATAATACTTATTCTAT
>ENA-UOJO01004645-UOJO01004645.1-human-gut-metagenome-genome-assembly--contig:-P57-NODE-4645-length-11622-cov-6.937322_pt1 | contig 11622 bp, 10 predicted proteins | sample MGYA00242351_ERZ723898 | MGnify/ENA metagenome assembly ERZ723898 | reverse complement strand
GCATGGGCGACCCGTTCTTCTGCAAATACCTCTGCCCGCAGGGCGTGCTGGAGGGAGCCATCCCGCTGTCCCTCGCCAATTCCGGCATCCGGGCAGCGCTGGGCAAGCTGTTTACCTGGAAGTTCAGTATTCTGCTGGCGGTGGTTGCGCTGAGCGTGGTGTTCTACCGGCCGTTTTGCAAGTGGCTCTGCCCGCTGGGGGCGTTCTACGCCCTGTTCAACCGGGTGTCCCTCTTCCAGATGAAGGTGGACAAGAGTAAGTGCGTCTCCTGCGGGAAATGCGCCAAAGCCTGCAAGATGGACGTGGATGTGACGAAAACGCCCAACCATACTGAGTGTATCCGCTGCGGGATGTGCGTCAGCGCTTGTCCCACCGGGGCCGTGAGCTTCCGCTATGGCTTTGGAGACGGAAAACAAAATATCAACATTGAAGAAAACACGGAGGAATCAACATGAAACTGAAGAAATTGACCGCGCTGCTGCTGGCAACGCTGATGGTGCTGTCCCTGGCCGCCTGCGGCGCGAAGGGTGACAGCAAGACCGAAAACAGCGGCGACACGGCCCAGACGGAAGAGGCCGCCGCCACCCACAAGTCCCTGATGGATCGGGAGAACGAGATCCTGTCGGAGAACACGGAGCTTTGGGAAAAGGTCTTTCTGGCGGCGGACAAGGGCATGGCCATGATCGAGGACGGCAAGAATTACGGCGATTTCCTGCTGGACACCATCGAATCCGCCAAGGACCAGTTCAGCGATGAGGAATACGCGCTGCTGAAGAAGTCCGCGCAGGAGATCAGCGAGATCGAGAATAAGCTGACCGAGCTGGAAAAGCAGCATCCCGAAATTCTGAATGAGGAGACCGACGCCAACGGCGATGTGCAGAAGTTCCCCTCCTTTGAGGGCAAGGATCTGGACGGCAACGAGGTCAAGAGCGACGAGCTGTTCTCCGCCAACGCCGTCACCGTGGTGAATTTCTGGTTCACCACCTGCAGCCCCTGCGTGGGTGAGCTTGGCGAGCTGGACGCGCTGAACAAGGAGCTGGCGGACAAGGGCGGTGCACTCATCGGCGTCAACGCCTTTACGCTGGACGGCGACGAGACGGCCATCGCCGACGCGAAGGACGTGTTGGCCAAGAAGGGCGCCACCTATCAGAACGTGTATTTCGATTCCAGCAGCGCGGCGGGAACCTTTACCTCCAACATTTTCGCCTTCCCCACCACCTATGTGGTGGATCGGAACGGCAACATCGTGGGCGAGCCCATCGTAGGTGCCATCACCGAGAAGAATCAGGCGGAGACGCTGCAATCCCTCATCGATCAGGCCATCGCCGCCGACGCGGGCTGAGAAAAGTCCAAATGACATTCGCTTGTACCCAAAAAAGAGCTGACTGCATTGCAGTCAGCTCTTTTATATTACCGGCGGAGGGAGGCGGAGAGGCGGTCAATGCACCAGACCAGCAAAATCAGTCCAAGGGCGATGGCCCCGGCCTCGCTCCATTTGTAGTGGTTCATGGCGAAGATCAAAGGCGCGCCGATGCCACCCGCGCCCACCAGTCCCAGAACCGACGCTTCCCGGATGTTTACGTCGAAGCGGTACAGCACCGCCGAGGCCAGCGCCGGGAGCAGCTGGGGGAGCACGGCGTACCGGATGCGGAGCAGGAGGGGGACGCCCATGGATTCCAAGGCGTGATAGGCCCGGAAGTCCAGCGACTCAATGGCCTCCGTGAACCGTTTGCTCAAAAGGCCCACGCTGCAAACGCCCAGGGTAAGCACGCCGGTAAAGGGGCCGGGACCGGCCACCCGAATAAAGATCAGGCCGTAGATCAGAAAGGGGACAGAGCGGATCGCCATGATGACCACCCGGAACAGCAGCGCCGGGAGTTGTGGCATCAGGCAGGGGGTAGAGAGGAAGGACAGGGGCACTGCGATAACTGTTCCGGCGCAGGTGCCCACCAGAGCGATGCACACGGTCTCCAGCAGCAGGTACCCCAAGCCGCTGGTATCCGTCTCAAAGAAGAAAGCCCAGTCGGGGTGGAACAGGCCGGAAATCATGGCCTGCACCGCCCGGGGGCTGATATGGGAGAAGTCCGGGGGCTGGAGAGACAGCGTACAGACCAAAGCCAGCAGAACGGCAGCGCCGGTGAGGAGCCGCTTCCCAAGGGGAGACAGGCTCCGTTCCTCCCGGATGATCTGGGACAGCAGGCTGCTGATCCCCTCAATGACGCAGACGGTGAGGAACAGGAAAAACAGGATCATGCCCACCTTGCCGTATTCCAGCCATGAAATTTTTTCGTTCAGCAGCAGACCGATGCCTCCGGCCCCTACATAGCCCAGAATGGAACTGTGGCGCACGTTGGTCTCCAACAGGTACAGAACATTGGAGAAATAGGAGGGGGCGATCCCCGGCACAACGGCCCGCCAGTAGACTTTGGCAGGCACCGCGCCCATGGCGCACAGGGCGTGGTAGGGGGCCAGCTCCGCCGATTCGATGTCCTCATAGGTCAGCCGGGTCAAAATGGCAAAGGTGTAGACCGTAATGGCCACGGTACCGGAGAAGGTGCCCAAGCCAAACAAGAACGTAGCCAGCAGCGCTAAAATCAGCGTAGGGAAGGAGCGGAGCACCTGCACCAGCAGCCGCAGCGTCCACCGGAGCGGCTTGGGGGCATGGAGATTTTCCGCGCACAGGGGGGCCAGCAGCAGCGCCAGAAACGATCCCAGCGCCGTGCCGGTGACGGACATCTGCACCGTAGCCAGCAGCGGGGCCAGGATTCGGGGGGCATACCCCCAATCCGGCGGGAGCATGGCGGAGATCAGGTCCGTCAGATGGCTCCGCCGCGCCCAGAACAGGGCGGGGGAGCAGTCGGTGAACCGCGCCGCAGCCAGCAGCAGAAGGAAAAGTGCCAGCGTCCGCAGCCAGCGCTTTCCGGAGGAACGGGTCATGGCTGATCCTCCTGACGGTGGTAGACGGCGGCGAGGATCTCCTCCGCCGGGGTGTCCGCCGGGGCGTCCAGCACAACGGCACCCTGGTTCAGGCCGATGAGACGGCTGGAAAATTCTTGTGACAGCTCCAGATTGTGGCTGTTCATGAGAACGGTCAGCTTTTGGTCCTGCTGAATGTCCCGGAGCAATTCTAAAATCTGCCGTCCGGTGACGGGGTCCAAGGACGCTACCGGCTCGTCCGCCAACAGCAGCGCGGGGTGCCGCATCAGCGCCCGGGCGATGGCTACCCGCTGCTTTTGCCCGCCGGAGAGGTTCTTCACCGGCTCGTGGACCTTGTCGGCAAGGCCCACCCGGTCCAGCAGGGCATCCGCCTCGGCGACGCGCGCCTTTCCGAAAAAGCCGCAGACCGCCGGGAGGAACGCCATGTCCGGCAGACAGGCGTTCAGCACGTTCTGGCGGCAGGTGGCATTTTCCACCAGTGCGAAATCCTGATAGATGGTGCCGATGGTGGTCTGAATGGCCCGGCGGGTCCTGCGGTCGGCAGACTCAAAGTGAACGCCGTTTACCAGAATGGCGCCGCCGTCACAGCGGAGAGAACCGTTGAGGATCCGGAACAGGGTGGTCTTGCCCGCACCGGAGGGACCGATCACAGATACAAAATCCCCCTGGCTGACGGAAAAGCTGGCGTCAGTCAGGGCGTGGGTGCGGTTTTGAAATTCTTTACGGACATGTTGAACTTCCAGCAGCATAAATAGCCTTTCAGCCCCGCGGCTCCTGACAAGCCGCGGGGCAAGGGTTTTTTAAAGGGGGGACTTAGCCTTCCAGAGACTTCAGCAGCTCCTGCGCGGCCCGCTCGCCGTCATAATCGGAGTCCTGACCCCAGGTGTAGCCCACCTGGCTGAACACACTGATGATCTCCCGGCCCTCGTCGGTGTCGGCGATCTCGATGAAGCTTTCGCCCAGCGCCTTGCGGAAATCCTCATCCGCCATGGTATCGGAGTTCTTGCTGTAAGCGATCATATCGTTGTAGATGCCCTCGGTGACGCCGATGACGCCGGTCTGCTCCACCATGGGAGCGGTGCCGCCCAGCTCGGTCTCCCACTTGGGGGCGTTCTTGATGCGGATGTGGCCGAAGGAAACCATCACGTCCACCTGACCGGCGGCCAGACGGGCCACGGAAGTGGTGTGAGAGTCAGACTGGACCACGTGCTCCAGATCGCTGATGCCCTTGCCGTAGTGATCCTGGAGCCACAGGCAGGGATAGATGTAGCCGGAGGCGGAGGTGGGGCTGAGGACGGACCAGGTGGCGCTGTTGAGATCATCCCAGGTCAGCTCTTCACCGGCGTTGACCTTGGCCTGCAGCTCCTGACCCTTTTCGCTGGGACCGGCCAGAATGATGCAGCGGTAATAGGTGCTCATATCCTTGGTGTTTTCCTCGATGGTGCCGTCATTCCAGTCAGCAGGGTTCTCGGAATCCTTGTTGATGGCATAGCGCAGAGCGGTGAGCAGCACATCGCAATCGTCGGAGAAGAGGACATAGTTGCCGCCGGAGATGAAGCCGATGTCGGCGCTGCCGGCGCTGAGGGCCTCGCCCACGGCGGTGTAGCTGGTGCCCACGGTCATGTCGATGTCCTTCACGTCATAGCCCTTTTCCAGAAGCTTTGCCTGAAGCAGCTGCTCCAGAGGCTCCGTGGCGGTGGTGATCTGGTCCGCGTCGGCGTAGGGGGAGAAGGCGATCTTCAGAGAGGGGATCTCCTTCACACCGGTCTCACCGGCGCTTTCCGTGTCATTCTCCGCCGGGGTCTGCTTGCCGGCGCAGCCGGTGGCGAGCCCCAGGCACAGAGCCAGGGTCAGAATACTTGCAAGAAACTTTTTCATGGGATTTACCTCCAGATTTGATTTTCTGCTCAAAGCGCAAAAAAAATATGTGCCTTGCAGCACATACCGAATTTGACTTCAAGCAGATGCTGACAGCTCCCCCGGCGTCACCGGGGGAAACAGGGGCGGTCGATCCTTACTGGGATCCTCTCAACCCGGAACACGGGTTCCCTCGCAATCTGGTTTCGTCATCAATCTGAGCGCGGCGCCAAGGCGCTCCCCTTTTCGCCGCATTCCGTAACCGTGGATTACCTTACCACACTCTTCTGCAAAATACAAGCGCAAATCCGCAAATAACCGACAAAAAACGGGACATTGTGTTCCTATGACTGGTTTCAGGAGACAGCTTTGCAAATTTGCCGCAGTTCGCCGGGAAAGACAACGAACCCCGGCAGGCCAACATAAATGCGGCGGTCTGCCGGGGATTCAAAGTCAGTCATTATTCTGATGGGGAGGCAATTACTTGCCCTGACGCATTTCCTCGTCGATGTCAATGAGGTCCTGGAAATCCGGGCCCCAGAGACGGAAGTTTCCGGATTCGATCATTGCCTTGTACTGGAAGGAGTCCCGGACCCGCTCCGGCAGGATGACGCCCGCACGGGCCTCATCACCGTCCTGGTGGGTGTCAGATCCGGCCAGACGGAAATAGTTGGGATGGCGGCGGCACAGCTCCACGCCCCGGTCGCTGTGATTTTCGTGGCGGGGGTTGCCGTTGATGATCTCCGTGCCGTCCACAGCGTCCTCAAACACGGTGGTGTTGCCGTCCCGGTAGGGGTGGGCGTGGATGATAAGGACTTCATTGTGGAATTTCTCGTAGAATTCCCGGGCACTGGTGCAGCACATATAGGGATTGGAACGAAGCCAGTCCTCATCGATGCCGTACACCAGATAGTCATTGTCATTCTGGGGGAAGCGCAGCTCGGCGCCCAAAATCACATCGAAGCCCAGCTCGTCGCCCCGCTTTTTGGAGGCCTTGTAGCCGGAGAGATAGTGGTCCATGGCCTTCTGCCAGTCATGCTCCGTGTCGATGCGGGAGAGGTACTCCGGATGCAGATGGTCTGTGACCACCAGACCGGAAAAGCCGTGCTTCACATAGCGCTCCACAACGTCGGCGGCAGGCAGATGGCCGCATTTGCTGGTTTCCGCAGTATGGGTATGAGGATCGTAAAGATAACCTTGCATGGTTGGATGTTCCTTTCTACCAGGGACGGCAGACCGTCCCGAATTTACAGTGAGATCACTTGGAGGGATCCAGCTTCCGGCAGGTGCCCCGCTGGATCAGCGTCGGCAGCAGGATCTGGTGGACATAGCCCTGAGTGCCGTTTTCAATTTTGTCCCGGAGCATATCCACCGCCTGCACCGCCATGTCCCGCTTGGGCTGGTCAACGGTGGTCAGGTCGATGCGGGAGAGGGCCGTGGCGCTGATGTTATCGAAGCCGATGAGGCTCAGATGCCCCGGAATATCAATGCCCATTTCATCTGCCGCCGTCAGAATACCCAAGGCATTGGAGTCCGTGGCGGCAAAGACTGCGGTGCAGTCCAGAGGCTTCCGGAACAGCTCCTTGGCCAACTGATATCCACCCCGAATGGAAGAGCGGGAATATTCGCTGTTGAAAAAGTGAGGCGTGAGGTTAAATTCATGACAGGCCTTCATATATCCGTCCGCTCGGAGCTGATGGGTCGTGGAACCGGGACGCTGACCGAAATAGAGAATGTCCCGGTGGCCCAGCTCATAGAGGTATTGGGTGCCCAGATAGGTGCCCAGGCTGTTGTCCACAGCCACATAGCTCTGGGGCTGGCTCCGCAGGTTTTCGCTGAGGAACACCGTGGGGACCTGATCCAGATAGGACTTGAGGTTATCGTAGGATCTGGAGCTCTGAGGGACGATGAGAATTCCGTCCACCTGCCGGCCCAGCAGCAGCTTGAACACGGTCTTTTCCTGCTTCAGATCCGGACCGGAATCACAGAGCATGATGTTATAACCGTGGGCCCGGGCGCTGACTTCCGCGTGGTAGGCAAGCTCCGACATGAACTGGTTGTCCACAGAGGGGACCACCAGTCCGATGAGGTTGGTGCGCTTGGTCACCATGGACCGGGCCACAAAGTTGGTGGTGTAGCCCATCTCATCGCACAGCTTCAGAACCCGTTCCCGGGTCTCGCTGCCGATCTGGGAGCTGCCGGAAAGGGCACGGGATACGGTAGCATAGGAGACGCCTGCTGCTTTGGCGACATCCTTTAATGTTACATTTTTCATAAAGTTGACTCCCTTGCGAAGGTTGTGTTTGTGCAAACGTTTCCGACTTTTTAAGAAAATTGGCAGAAAAAACTGCCAAGGTACTTCAGACGAATCAAGAATAGCTGATTTTTGCTCTTCTGTCAATATCAACCTAAATTTTTAAGGCATTTTGGGCAATCCAGCAAAAAAAGTGTCTGAGCTTTGACATTTGGGATATTGACAAAAAGGGGCGAACTCCTATAAAATAAAAACAGAAATCTAAAACGTTTGCGATTCTCGGGGGCGTCACACCTCCGGGGATCGCCGTGCTTTCCCGCAGTTGGGCCGCGACCCTGAATTTCAAAGGAGGAACTGCCATGACCGCCAATATCCAAACCATTTTCTTCGATGTAGGAAACACCCTGCGCATTGTCCTGCCGGACCAGGAGTTTATTGACCGGGCGGAAGCCGGTCTCATGGAACTGATCGGCACCACGGAGAGCCATGACGCCCTGTTTGCCAAGCTGGAGGAGCGCTGGAAGGCATACCGCAAGCAGTCCAAGACCACCCTGCTGGATGCTTCCGAGGGAGAACTGTGGACCCAGTACATGCTGCCGGAATATGATCCGAATATGATTTTTGCCAACGCCCCCAAGCTGACCCGCCTGTGGCGCGACCATGACGGCCGCCGGGTGGCCCGGCCGGACGCCGTAGCCACCATCAAGGAACTGCACCGCCGGGGCTATACCCTTGGCATCATCGCCAACACCGTGACGGAGACGGAGATCCCCGATTGGATGGCCGCTGACGGCGTGGCCCAGTGCTTCAAGACCACGATCCTCTCCTCCAAGGTGCGCCTGCGCAAGCCGGACCCGGACATCTATCACCTGGCCTGCCGCTGCATCGGTACGCCGGAAGCCAACTGCGCCTATGTGGGCGATAACCCGGTGCGGGACGTGGAGGGCACTCAGGCTGCCGGCTTCGGTATGATGATCCGGATCGATGAGCCGGATACGCTGAACAAGGAAAAGGCCACCGGCAAGGAGTTTACCCCGGATCATGTCATCACCAGCCTTTCTGAATTGCTGGACATCTTCCCTGAGCGGGCTTAAAGGAGGACCTATGGAAAAACAGTATAAAGCCGTCTTTTTCGACTTGGGCGGCACTCTGCGCATTGCTTTCCTGGAGGAGGCCTATATGCGCCACGCCCGTCGGAAAATGGCGGAGATCGCAGGCACGGATATGCCTTATGAGGAATTCTATCAGATGATCGAGGAGCGCTACGAGCCGTACCGCAAGTGGGCTTTGGGCGAGTTCAAGGAATCCGGAGATGAAGAACTGTGGTGCAAATGGCTGCTGCCGGACTACGATCCGGTCCGCATCCGTCAGGTGTGCCATGAGCTGAGCTTCCAGTACCGGCAGACCAAGGGCCGCCGGGTGGTGGTGGACGGCGGTGTGGAGGTTATCAAGGGCCTGCATGAGCGCGGCTACAAGCTGGGGATCATCTCCAACCTCATCGGTGAGAACGAGGTGCCCGACTGGCTGGAGGAGGACGGCCTGGATTCCTATTTCGATACGGTGATCCTTTCCTCCGTATGCCACATGCGCAAGCCCTGCTCTGAGATCTACGATCTGGCCTGTCAGCAGATCGGCGTGAAGCCGGAGGAGTGCGTGTCCGTTGCGGACAACATCAAGCGCGACATTGCTGGGGCCAAGAAGGCCGGTATCGGCTGCAATATTATTTTCCGGTCTCCGGAGAAGAAGCATCCCGTGGAATTTACGGAGGAAAACCGCCCGGACTATGTCATTGAAGATTTCCGGGAGATTCTGAACATTCTGCCCTGATGACGCATTCCGGGCCAGCAGCCCGGTGAAAAGGAGGAAGCAAGCCATGAATACGGACATCCGTTATATTTTTCTGGATCTGGGCGGTACCTTCCGAGTCATTGACGAGGACCCGGCTTATCTGGCTGCCGCCCGGGCGAAGATCGCGGAGCTGTGCGGCGTGAAGACGGAAGATCCTACCCAGTGGTTCGAGGATGTGATCGACAAGCGGTACGATGTATACCGGGAATGGGCCCTGAAATATATGTGCGAGGCCCCGGAAGAGGTGCTGTGGCGGCGCTGGCTGGCCTATGACTGCGACCCGGAGCTGATCCGGCGCAATGCCTCGGAGCTTTGCTACCAGTACCGGCAGACCAAGGGCCGCCGCACGGTGGTAGAGGGCGGCGCAGATACAGTGAAGGAGCTGTGCCGCCGGGGCTACACTCTGGGCATCATCTCGGATCTGGTGGGCAGACGGGAAGTGGACGAGTGGCTGGATCAGGATGGCCTGCGCCCCTATTTCCAGACGGTCCAGCAGTCCTCGGTCACCTATATCCGCAAGCCCGGCCCCGCGATCTACTATTACGCCATGGAGGAAGTGGGAGCCGAACCGGAAAACTGCTGCTATGTGGGCGACAATCTGAACCGGGACATCATCGGCGCCAAGGCCGTCGATTTCGGTATGACCGTCACGGTGCAGTACCAGAAGGATAAGCCCCTGAAGCTGACGGCGGAAAACCGCCCGGATGCCAAGGTCTATCGGTTCCCGGACCTGCTGGATATTTTCCCCAAGCGGGGGCAGGTGGCCGTGGAAAAGCTGATCCCGCCGGAGGATGGACAATAAGTTCGCCCCGGTCGGATAAAAAAATGCGCAGTGGCGCGGGAAAGAACCGTTTCACGCACCGCTCGACTCATAAGGAGGTACTTTTTATGTCTGAATCCAAGCGCGGCGGCGCACAACTGGCGCGGGCCGTGGAAAAAGCGTATCAGGCGGGGCAGGATGACTACCATCTGGAACCCATGGTCCTGGTGGAGAACGGCAAGCCTGTAGGCAAGATCGGAGACGGCGATGCCGCCGTGTTCTGCTGCCGCCGCGGTGAGCGGGAGATCGAGCTGACGGAGCTGTTCACCGATCCGGACTTCAACAAGGTGCAGCGGAACCAGCTGAAGGATCTGGATTTCGTCATCATGACCATGTATCATGATAAGTTCAAGGATCTGCCCATCGCCTTTGCGCCGTCTCATGTGGTGAAGCCTCTGGCTCAGGTCCTCAGCGAGGCGGGGAAGAATCAGTTCCACTGCGCGGAGAGCGAGAAGTATGCCCATGTGACCTTTTTCTTCAACGGCGGCGAGAACGCGCCCTTCCCCGGCGAGGATGACGTGTGCGTGCCGTCTCCCAAGGGCATTGACTTTGACCAGAAGCCGGAGCTGAGCCTGCCTGCCGTGGCGGATCAGGTCATGGGCGCTTTGGGCAAATACGATTTCGTGGTGACCAACTTCGCCAACGGCGACGTGATCGGCCACACCCTGAATACCGCCGCCAAGCTGGAAGCCTGCAAGCATGTCAGTCACTATCTGGATGTGGTGGTCCATGACGCGCTGGCCAAGGGCTATGTGGTGGCCGTCACCGCGGACCACGGCAACATTGAAAAGCTGTACACCGCCGCAGGCAAGCCCGACGGCGCCCACACCACCAATCTGGTGCCTTTCATTCTGATGGACCCCGCCCACAGCGGCCCCATTGCCCTGCGGGACGGCTGTCTGGGTGACGTGGCGCCTACGGTGCTGAACGTCATGGGTATCCCCCAGCCTGCGGAGATGACCGGCAGATCTCTGGCGGAGGGACACGATTTCGGCAAGGACCGGAAGATGCTGCTCATCATCTGCGATGGTTGGGGTCTCGGCTCCGGCGATGACGGCGACGCGATCCATCTGGCGGATACCCCCTACTGGGATTCTCTGCTGGCGGAGCAGTCCTGGAGCAAGCTCCACGCCTCCGGCGAGCATGTGGGCCTGGGAAGCGGAAAGGCCGGCAACTCCGAGGCAGGCCACTCCAATCTGGGTGCAGGCCGCTGCGTCATGCAGGATGACGTCCGTCTGGACGCCGCTGTGAAGGACGGCAGCTTCAAGAAGAACCCCATCTTCCTGCAGGCCATCGAACACGCCAAAAAGAACGGCACGGCGCTGCATCTGTTGGCGTATCTCACCTATAAATCCTCCCACGGCTGCATCGACTACCCGTTGGCCATCTGCGAAATGGCCCGAGACGCCGGACTGGATCGGGTGTTCTTCCACATCATCTTTGACGGCCGCTCCACGGAACCCGGCTCCGCGCCCAAGCTGCTGGCGGAGCTGGACGAAAAGCTGGATGCCATCGGCGTAGGCCGCATTGTGGATGGTGTGGGCCGCGGCGTGGCGCTGGACCGGGATAAGAACTACGATAAGGTAAAGCGGGCCTATGACGCCATGGTGGACGGCGCAGGTACCCGGTATGAGTAAGCCTCCGGCATAAACCGCCCCCCAAAAAAGAAAACCAAGAGAATGTTAAAAATCCCGCAGAGAGCAAATACTCTCTGCGGGATTTTTGCGCGGGAAAAGTGCGAAAAAGCAACAAATCACGGAAAAAGACATCAAAAAACGGGAATATTTGCGTTGGCGGACTGCTGATCTGCGCCCCGTCTGAAAGCCGCAAAAAGTGCCCGGACCGCCACAGCGGTCCGGGCGGTCTTGTCATACATGAAAACAGGGATCAGCGGGCGGGCTTCAGG
>ENA-UOJO01004641-UOJO01004641.1-human-gut-metagenome-genome-assembly--contig:-P57-NODE-4641-length-11636-cov-8.276228_pt1 | contig 11636 bp, 8 predicted proteins | sample MGYA00242351_ERZ723898 | MGnify/ENA metagenome assembly ERZ723898 | reverse complement strand
ACACGTCAGATTCCATGACCTCAGACACACATTCTCGACGCTGGCAATCCAGAGCGGAATCGACCCGAAAACGGTTGCGGAGATCCTCGGTCATGCCTCGGCGGAATTTTCACTGGACGTGTACACCCATGTCACGGCAGGCATGAAAAAAGAAGCCGCGCAGAAGATCAGCGGCTTCATGGCAAGCGTCGGATAAAGGCAAAAGATGAACAGAAACGCGTACGCCGCCTGGCGGAATTGCTCCGGCAGGCGGCAAAATTTATCTTCCGGCGATTTCCGCTCCGAATTCCCGTTTGGGTCACGTTTGGGTCAAACGGAAAAGTCACAGAATTCTCCATCGGAAAAAGTTCTGAAAACGCAGAAAAATCCGGCTGAAATTGGAAGATTTCAGCCGGATTTGGTCGGAGTGTCGGGATTCGAACCCGAGGCCTCTTGGTCCCGAACCAAGCGCGATACCAAACTTCGCCACACCCCGTCAGCCCGATTATTATAACGAAGAAGCGGCGAATTGTCAACATCTTTTTTTCGAAATGTGCATAGATTTTGAAAAGTATGAAGACAGGGGAGGCGGGCGCATGAAACGACACGGAACATACAATGCTGAAGGCGCAGAGCAGACCCGTTTGGAGATCACCTTTGGCTGTCCGGCGTTTTTGTGCCTGATGGGCTGCGTGTGGACGTGGCGCGGGATGCTGCTGTTCCTCTGTGCGCTGCTGCTGCATGAGGCCGGGCATGCGATCGTGCTGCGGCTGGTGCATGTACGGGTGAAGGCGGTGCGGCTCGGCTTTGGTGATGTCGAGATGGAGACGGCTCCGCTCGGTTACTGGGAAGAACTGCTTTCCGCCTGGGCGGGGCCATGCGTGAACTTCCTGCTCTATCTCGCGCTTTGGCGCATTGCGCCTGCGTTCGCGGCGGTGAATCTGCTGCTGGGCGCTTATAATCTGCTGCCGGTTTTGCCGCTGGATGGAGGCAGGATGCTGCTGGCGGCATTATATTTGCGGCTGCCGGAGCAGACCGCTTGGCTGATTGGGCGCGTATGGAGCCTGCTCGTGATCACGTGTCTGCTGGTGTTTGCGTTGTGGGCCGCGGGGCGGGCGGGGCTGCTGCCGCTGGTGATGGTGCTTGGATTGTATGCGCGGCTGGCGCTGCGCGAAAAAAGCGTTGCGTTTTGCGGCGGGAACAGGTACAATAAATAATAATGTGCCAAAATCCAAGACCAGAGGTTTACCATGACAGATACATTTCACCGCATTCTGCTGAATGTGCAAAAGCCGGCGCGCTATCTCGGCGGCGAATACAACCAGATCGTCAAAGACCGGGCAGACGTGGACGTGCGCGTTGCGTTCTGCTTCCCGGACACGTATGAGATCGGCATGTCAAACATCGGCATGCGCATCCTCTACGGCGTGATGAACGAGATGGAGGGCGTCTGGTGCGAGCGCGTGTTCGCGCCGTGGGGCGACATGGAGGCGGAGATGCGGGCGCACGGCCTGCCGCTCTGGGCGCTGGAGAGTCACGATCCCGTTTCGGAGTTCGATCTGATCGCGTTTACGATCGGCTATGAGATGAGCTATACCAACATCCTGAATATGCTCGATCTCGCTGGCGTGCCGCTGCTGGCGAAGGAGCGCGAGGGACTGGAGAACATCGTGTTTGGCGGCGGCGTCTGCACGGTGAATCCGGAGCCGCTGGCGGACTTCTTCGATTTCTTCTCGCTCGGCGAGGGAGAGGACTCCACGCGCGAGATTGTGGAATGTTACCGCGCGGCGAAGCGGGCCGGGAAGGGCAAGGCGGAATTTTTGCTGGATGTGGCAAAAATTCCGGGTGTCTACGTGCCATCGCTGTACGAGCACAGTTACAACGCCGATGGCACCATTGCGGCCATCACGCCGTGCCCAGGTGCGCCGAAGCAGGTCACAAAACGCATCGTGGAGGATCTCAACCATGCGTATTTCCCGGCGAAGACCATCGTGCCGTCGACGGAGATCGTCCACGACCGGTCGAACCTCGAAATTTTCCGGGGCTGCATCCGCGGCTGCCGGTTCTGTCAGGCGGGGTTCTGCTACCGGCCCATCCGCAGCAAACGTGCGGACGTGCTCTGTGAGCAGGCTATCGAGTCGCTCGAGGATTCCGGCAACAGCGAAATCACGCTGGCGAGCCTTTCAACCTCTGATTATCGCCAGCTGCCGGAGCTGGCGGACAAGTTGCTGGCCTACTGTGAGCCGCGCAAGATCAACCTCTCGCTGCCCTCGCTCCGCGCGGACAATTTCTCGCGCGAGCTGATGATGAAGGTGCAGAAGGTGCGAAAGAGCGGCCTGACGTTCGCGCCCGAGGCCGGGACGCAGCGGCTGCGCGACGCGATCAATAAGAATGTCACAGAAGAGGAAATTCTTACAACTTGCCGCACGGCGTTTTCCGGCGGGTGGAACAGCGTGAAGCTCTATTTCATGCTGGGCCTGCCGACCGAGACGGACGAGGACGTCATCGGCATTGCGGAGCTGGCCTATAAGATCATTCAGGAATGGAAGGCGAATGCGGTCAACAAAAAGCGCGGCCTGTCCATCAATCTGGCGACGGCCTATTTCGTGCCGAAGCCGTTCACGCCCTTCCAGTGGGAGGCGCAGATCACGCCGGAGGAATATCTGCGGCGCGTGCATCTGTTACAGGAGAACATCCATTCGCGGAGCATCGATTACCGCTATCACGAGTCGAACCTTTCGCAGCTCGAAGCGGTGCTGGCCCGCGGCGACCGGCGGCTCGGGCCGGTGCTGCTGGCGGCGCAAAGGCTGGGCTGTAAGCTCGACGGCTGGGACGAATATTTCCGCTATGACCTCTGGATGCAGGCGTTCCGTGAGGTGGGCGTTGATCCGGTGTTCTATACGACGCGCGGCTTTGGCGAGGACGAAGTTCTGCCGTGGAGCACGATCTCCGTCGGTGTGAGCGATGGCTTCTTCCGGCGGGAACGGGAAAAGGCGTATCGGTCAGAGGTGACGCCGGACTGCCGGACAAAGTGCGCGGGCTGCGGCGCGCGGAGACTCAGCGAGGAGGGGAAATGCGATGAATCGGCTGCTGTTTGAAAAGACCGGCGATGCGGTCTATCTCTCGCATCTCGACCTGATGCGCATTTTCCAGCGCGCGTTCCGCCGCGCGGACATCCTGATCTGGCACTCGCAGGGCTTCAGTCCGCGGGCTTACGTGTCCATCGCGCTGCCGCTGTCGGTCGGCGTGGAGAGCCGGTGCGAGATTCTGGATTTTGAAATTGAAGACGGCTCGGCAGATTTGGCCAAGCTGCCGGAGCTGCTGAATCGGACGATGCCCGCTGGCATCCGTGTGCTGCGGGCCTATGAGAGCGCGGTCAAGGTGAAGCATCTGACGTATTTGCAGTCCGAGGTGACGCTGGAATATGACGGCGGCGTCCCGGATGGGGCGGAGGCGGCGCTCGCGGCGCTGTTTGCCCAGGATGAGATCCTGGTGGAGAAGCGGAGCAAGAAGGGCGGCATGGTCGACGTCGACCTCAGGCCGCTGCTGCGGTCGCTCACGATCCGAAGGGTTTCCGCACAGGAGCTGACGCTGGATGTGGTCGCTTCGGCACAGAATCCGGGCATGAATCCGCAGCTGCTCGTTGCGGCGATCGCGCGGCATCTGCCGGCGCTGCGGCCTGATTTTGCGCGTATCCGGCGCGTGGAAATTTTTGATGAACAGATGGAGGTGTTCCGCTGATGGGCAAAGCAACAATTCTTGGGTTCAGCCCGAATCTGGCCGCGATGATCTCCTCCGGCGGCCGCATTTCCACGATGGAGGGCACGGCGGGGCAGATCTGGCAGAAGTCGCTGGAACTCGGAGAAGAGAAGAATGAACGGCTGATCGGCAAGGTCGTCTCGTCCGGGCATACGTCCGTGCTGGAACATGGTTATGTCAACCTGTCGTTTGAGGATGTTTCGGTATTTGCGGAGCAGTTTCTGATCGAGTTCCGTCTGGCCTCGTTCACGGTGAAGTCGCGGCGGTATGTCGATTTTTCGAACTGCGGCTGGGTCACGCCGTTTGCCGATGCGGCGCGGGCTGAAATCTATGACGCGGAGGTGCGGCGGCTGTTTGGCGTCTACGACGCGCTGTGCGCGGCGGGCGTGCCGAAGGAGGATGCGCGGTTCGTGCTGCCCTATGGCTTCCACAGCAATTTCTTCTGCTCGATGAACGCGCGCGAGCTCGTGCATGTGATGAACGAACTGACCTATGGGCGCGGCGCGAAATATGCGGAGCTGCGCGCGCTCGGCGAGAGCCTGTTTGCCCAGTGCGAAGCGCAGGCCCCGTATCTGGCGCTCCGGAAGGAGCGGGAATATGCCGTGCAGCCGCCGGAAGTCCCGGCGGGCGAGGTGCTCCGCTGCGATGCGGCGGTGACGCTCCTGGATGGGACGGCGGAGCCGGAGCGGCTCATCTGCCGGGCCTGGCAGATCGGGCAGGGAAGGATGCCGACGGAACTGGACGACGCGCAGATGCGGGACGTGCTGGCCGCGCTGCTCCGCCAGCCGCGCAAGCGCGAATTGCAGCAGGCGAGCTTTACACTGTTGTTCGACGGGATGTCGCTCGCGGCCCTGACGCACCTCACGCGGCATCGGATGCAGGCGCTTGTTGCGCCCGAGCTGCTGAAAAATGCGGACTATGGCCGCTATGTGCTGCCGCAGAGCGTGCTGGAGTGTGGAATGGGGGAGGTCTACCGCGCGGCGTTTTCCGGCGCGGCGGCGTGTGCGGAGCGGCTCGAGTCGATGGGCGCGGATGAGACGCAGCTCTGCTATCTGCTGCTCAGCGGGCAGACCGTTCCGGCCGTGGCGACGATGAACGCGGGCGAACTCTATACATTTTTCCGGCTGCGCACGTGTACGCGCGCGCAGTGGGAGATCCGGGCGATCGCCGTCGAGGCGCTGCACGTGCTGCGCAAGGCGCATCCGCTGCTGTTCGCGCTCTACGGGCCGACGTGCTTCATGACCGGCCATTGCCCGGAGGGCAAGATGTGCTGCGGCCGGCAGGCCGAGATCCGGCAGCAGTTTCAGTAAAGCAGAACATCCGGTTCCGGACGGCAAGATGACGCACACTCGGGCGGAGTTCCGCCGGTGCGCCAGTTCAGGATACGCGAGGGGCCGCGAAGTATGGAAAAGGAGGGGCAAGCATGGAATTGTCACCAATCTGGAAGGACACGTTTTTGCAGATCCTGCGGGAAGAGCTGATCCCAGCGATGGGCTGTACGGAGCCGATTGCCATTGCATACGGCGCGGCGCGCGCACGGGAGGTCTTGGGCTGTCTGCCAGAGGAGGTTCTGGTGGAGGCCAGCGGCAACCTCATCAAAAATGTCAAGAGCGTGATTGTGCCGAACACGAACGGCCTGTCCGGCATCGAGGCGGCGGTCGCCGCCGGGCTGATCGCCGGGAAGCCGGAGAAGCGGCTGGAGGTCATCAGCGCGGTCACAGACGAGGAAAAGCGGCAGATCGCGGCCTATCTGGAAAAGAACTGTATTCAGGTGCGGCCTGCGCAGAGCGAGCTGACGTTTGATCTGTTGCTCACGCTGCGGACAGCGGAACATTGCGTGAAGCTCCGCATCGCGGAAAATCATACGAACATTGTACTGATCGAGAAGGACGGCGTGGTCTTGCAGCGGCAGGACGCGGCCACGTCGCAGCCCGCCAACCTGACTGACCGGAGCTGCCTGAGCGTCGAACGGATTTTGGCGTTTGCCGAACAGGTGGAGCTGGAGACGGTGGAGCCGCTGATTCAGCGGCAGCTCCGGATGAACCTCGCCATCGCGGAGGAAGGGCTGCGCCGCGATTGGGGCGCGAACATCGGCTCCGTGCTGCTGCGGCACAACGGAGACGGCGTGAAGAACCGGGCAAAGGCGATGGCCGCCGCAGGCTCTGACGCGCGCATGAGCGGCTGCGAGCTGCCGGTGTGCATCGTTTCCGGCAGCGGCAATCAGGGCATCACGGCGTCCGTCCCAGTGGCGGTCTATGCGAAGGAACTGAACGTTGGGGAGGAAAAGACGATTCGGGCGGTGCTTCTGTCCGATCTGCTGACGATCCATCTGAAGACGGGCATCGGGCGGCTCTCGGCGTACTGCGGCGCGGTGAGCGCGGGCTGCGCCGCCGGCGCGGCGATCGCGTGGCTGCATGGCGGCGGATATGCGGAGATCGCGCATACGCTGGTAAACGCGTTGGCGATCACGTCCGGCATCGTGTGCGACGGCGCGAAGCCGTCCTGCGCGGCGAAGATCGCCACGGCGGTGGAGACGGGCATCCTGGGCTATGAGATGTACTGCGACGGGCAGCAGTTCTATTCCGGCGAGGGCCTTGTGGGCAAGGGCGTGGAGCGGACGATCCGCAACATCGGACGGCTTGGGCGCGAGGGGATGCGCGCAACGGATGAAGAAATTCTTCGCATCATGACGCAGTGCGTCTGAATAATATGTCACAAAAACCGGCGATTCCAGAGCGGCATCGCCGGTTTTGGCATATTAAAATGGCTTATTCGCCCGGCTGCGGCGCGAAGAAGCGGGCCTGCGCAGCGGCAAAGTGCGCATGAAATTTGCCCGACACCTTCCCTTAAAATGGTTTATTTGCCAGGCTGCGGCGCGAAGAAGCGGGCCTGCGCAGCGGCAAAGTGCGCATGAAATTTGCCCGCTGCCTCCCCGCTCAATGCCGCGCTCGGCTCCAGCATGTCAAAGGCGTGCAGATCGGTATGATAGACGTCCAGCTCTGCGGGAATCCCTGCGGCGCGCAGCTGCTCGAAATAGCGGACAGTCTCGGCGTAGAACGGTTCGCCGTCGCCGACGAACGAATAGGCGGGCGGCAGCCCGGAAAAGTCGGTCAGCCGCGCGGGCGCGGCATAGGGCGAAAGGGATGCGCGATCCGTGCCGCGCAGATAGAGCCGCCACGCGAGATGGTTGCGGCGCGTGTTCCAGACGCGGCCGTGGTTGTCACGCGAGGAGGCGGTGTCGCGGTCGTCCAGCATGGGATAGAGCGGCATCTGAAAGGCGACGTTTACCGCTCCTTCATCCCGTGCGCGGATGCAGACGGCGGCGCACAGCCCGCCGCCCGCGCTCTCGCCGCCGACCATGAGCTGATCGCTCCGAACACCGAACGAGGCGGCGTGCTGCTTCAGATAGTGGAGTGCGGTAAAGCAATCGTCGAGCGCGGCAGGGTAGGGAGCCAGCGGCGACAGCCGGTATCCCGGCGAGAGCACGACCGCGCCGAAGTCCCGCACCAGATCGGCTGCGCGGGAGGCATATACCATCTCCTTCATCCCGACGGCATAGCCGCCGCCGTGCAGCCACAAAACGCCCGTGGCGTTGGACGGTGCATCAACCGGCGAGAGCAGCAGTGCAGGGATGCCGCCATGCGGCGACGGGACGCGCAGCCTGCGGACGCGGATGGACTTGTCGGGGCGCATCGGACGCATGAGGTTCACCTCGTTTCAGCAGCAGTTTTCTGATATCAAGATAGCACACCGGAAAGTTCCTGTCAATTTCGAACCGTATCAAAAACCGGCCCTGTCTTCGAAGACAGGGCCGGTTTGATACTGGGGGGTTACTTGGTGAGATAACGGTGCAGCATGGTGGCGACCTGTGCGCGGGTGGCGTTGTTGGTCGGGGTGAGGTAGCCGTTGCTGCCGGTGATGACGCCGTTGCTGATGGCCCAGCGCATGGCGTTGGTCGCATAGCTGTGGATCTTGGCGTAATCATAGTAACCGGTCAGATAGCCGGAGGTCGACGGGCTGCCGGCCATGCGGTACAGTGTCGCGGCGATCTGCTCGCGCGTGATGTTCTTCTTGGGCGCGAAGGTCTTGGCGTCGACGCCGGTCACGATGTCGTTGCGATAGGCCCAGAGGATCGCGTTGTAGTAGTAATTCGTGGACTTCACATCCGTGAACGGGTTGGAGATGCCGGAGACGGAGGGCTTGCCCGCCAGGCGGTAGAGCATGAGGACGAAGTCGCCGCGGGTCATGTTGCCGTTCGGGTTGAACGTGCCGTAGCTGCCGCCCTCGACGATGCTGTTGCGCGCGAGGAAGTCGATGGCGTCGGCGGACCACTTGCCGGTGTTGGAGGCGGTGACGTCGTTGAAGATGGACGAGGCGGTCTTCTTCGTGATGGTGAAGGTGATCGTGTCGCTGACGCCGGTCGTCGCAGTGGCGGACGTGTAAGCGGTGTAGGTCAGGGTCACGGTGTCGAGGCAGCCCGCCGCCGGGACGAAGTAAATGCCGTCGATGCTCTTGATCGTGTTCGCGTAGGAGTAGTTATAGTTGCTGTTGTTGAAGCGGTCGGTGTAGCTCACGAGCGAACCCTTGCTGGCAATGGAGGAATAGCCATAATACAGCTTGCCCACCGTGCTCTGCGGCTGGGAGAAGGAGACGTAGCTCACACCGGGATGCTTGGAGGTGATGTCGCTCCAGATGGAGGCCGACTTGAAGTCCGTGCCGACCATCGTGATCACGTGGCCGTCGTTGACCTTGATCGTCACCGTGCCGGAGACGGTCTTTGTGGCAGTGGAACCATAGTAATACGTGCCGTAGGCCGTGAAGGGGATGGAGACGGTGTAGGTGTAGGTCGAGCTGGACGGCGTGTAGCTCACGTAGCCGAGGTTGGCCGCCGGAACCTTCGTGGTGGAGTAGACATAGCCGTTGTTGTAGTACAGCGTACCGGAAGTGACGGAGCTGTTAGAGACACGCGGTGTGCCGAACGTGACTTCGCTCAGCGTGTAGTAGGAGGAGTTGTACGTGCCGCCCAGAGCCGTCTTGAAGTAGTCGGAGAAATCAGACGCCTTGAAGTAGACCGGCGTGCTGGCCGTGGTGCTGTAGGTGATAGAAGATGCGGAAGTGAAATAGATCTTGCCAGTCGCGATCGTGCCGTCCGAAGAGTATGCCGTGTAGGTGATGTACATGTTCGGCGACGTGAAGCCCGTGTAGGAGCTGGACGGGACGAAGTAGAAGCTCGAAGCATACGTCGTGTTGTTGAACGTATAGCTGCTGGAGCCGGACGAGCCGGTCGTGGAGAACGTGCCGTAACCGTTGCCGTTGAAGTCAATGCGGGTCGTCGTGATGGTCTTCGAGAGTGAGCTGCTGTTCGTCGCGGAGTAGATCGCATTGACGAGCGTCGTGGTGTCGATCAGCGCGTAGGTCGAGGTCGTCGGGTTCATGGAGATCGGGGAGACCTCAGCCGCAGAAATCGAGATGTTACCAACGACCGGGACAGACATGGAACCGCTCGTGGAATTCGGATTCGGATAAAGCGTCGCGTTCAGCGTGGCCGTACCGGCAGAGTAGAGATCAAGCGTGATGTAAGAGCCGTTTGTCGACATGGTCGCGCCGCTGATGATCTTGGCCTTGGTAACGTCATTGCTGATGAACGAGACATAGTTGAACGCATTGCTCTGCACAGTGATGTCATAGCTGTCGTTCGTAGAGTTGTATGCTTTCAGCGTCGCGGTATAGTAGACATACTGGCCGACAACATTGCTCGTGCTGGAATAAGATTTGCTGAGCACGACCTGATACTGGTCTCTGACATAGACTGTGAAGACAGAGGAATCTCTGCTGGTGGAATAACCTGTCGTGCTGTCAGTTGCAGTTACACGGCAGAGATAATAATATGTACCAGCAGCATTGACCTGCGCGCTCGTCAGTGAGTACGTATTGCTAGAAGTGCTGTTCAACGCAGCGCCATCGACTGTGCCAGTTGCCGAGCATTTAAACCAAGAATAAGCCAATGTTGCACTATCCGGTGTCTTCGTCGGTGGATCAACGCTAAGCTTCAAACCGCTGCTTGCGCCTTTTACAACGCGAAGCGTGCTGCCGGCGGAATCATTCACCTTGTTTGTGATCGCGTCGATAGTAGGAACAGCTTTGAATGTGACAGTGCCGGTAATGGGAGTGCTTGTAAGGGTATAGTCTGTGGTGGCATCCTTCAGAGTAACAGTGGCCTTATAAACCAGAGTTCCGCCGTTTACCTTTGATTCAGAATCAAAAGTTTTTCCGGTGTTGGTGCTGGAGGTCGTATCCAGCTCCCATGTAAGCGGCGCGAGAGCGGCCTTTTCTCCGGCAGTCAACGAAGAATCAATTTGGGCGTTGAAAGCATTAGTAAGCGCAAGCTTTGCTTCACCTTCCAGCGTATAGGTCTCCTTATCCGTGTTGCCTTTGACAGTAGCTGCGACCGAAGTGCTGCCGCTCGGAAGGGAAATCGGCTTTGCATTGATCGTCAATACTTTTGTAGTTGCTTCGGCGTTAGCCTCCGCACAGCTGCATTTCGCTGTGATCGTTACAGAACCAACGTGGTTTGCAGTCAGTTTCCCATTAACAATGCTGACTTTATCAGAATTGTCCGCCACCGTGTAAGTGATGCTATGGCCTTCTTCGTCCGCTGCGGCTGAGCAGGTCGCGATAGTTTGAACTACTTGCCCAACAGTCAAGGCACTGTTCAGTGCGCTGTCGAACTGGAGCGTGCCAGGTGTTAATGCAAACACCGTCGGCACCAGCGCCAGCATCATGGCCAGAACCAACAGCAGGCTCAAAAGCCGATTCTTTGTAAATTTCATCTTTTACACCTCTTTCATGTTTTTTCATTCCAAAAGGGGATTCTTACTCTCTTACAGTGTACCATAAAATATCCAGATTGCAATCTCTAAGAAATTTTTTAAGAATTTCTTTGCGGCAAAGGCTGACGGGGGACGGTTGTAGGGGCGGACGACTCTGTCCGCCCGAAAGGCTCCCCTTGATTGCATCAAGGAGCCGCGCCCCGGAATGCCCGCAGGCATTTGGCGCGCAGCGCCTGAGGGGATTAAGGCCATCGATGGTTGACAATCCCTCCGTCACGGCTTCGCCGTGCCACCTCCCTTTACACAAGGGAGGCTTTGACCGCTGCGGCGGGGACGGGCCGATGAGGGCATCGGCCCCTACAGGGTGCGGAGGAAGAAGGGGAGCGAGCGGACAAAATGACGCGGAGAAAAACAAACAGGGCGCGGAGCTGATGTTCCGCGCCCCGCCTGTTTGCGGTCACTTCTGGTGTTCATGGCACTGGCCGTGCATGGCGCAGTGCGCGCAGTTCGCGCCGCAGGAGGACTTTCCGGCCTTCTTCTGCCGCAGCAGATACACAACAATGAGGGATACGATGACAAGCAATACAAGAGAGATCAAAATGGTTCCGAGGTTTGCTGCAAACCAGTCCAGCATGAAAAGCACTCCTTTCAAGAAAAATGGAGGGGGAAATTATCTGGTCTTGAGCTTGGTGGCTTCCTGATATGGCTTGAAGAGCATGTAGACGATGCCGACAAGCAGGGCGATGGCCACGATGAGGCCGAGGATGTTCGGGCTGCCGGTGAACGCGCCGCCGAACTGGTTGATCATCAGGGCGATCACATAGGCGAAGCAGCACTGATAGCCGATGGCGAACCAGGTCCACTTGGCATTGTTCATCTCGCGCTTGATGGCGCCGATGGCCGCGAAGCACGGCGCACACAGCAGGTTGAACACGAGGAAGGAATAGCCGCTGATGCCGTTGAACGCCTGGCCGAGCGCCTGATAGACGGTCAGCTCGCCGCCGCCATAGAGAATGCCGAGCGTGCCGACGATGTTCTCCTTGGCGACAAGGCCGGTGATGGAGGCGA
>ENA-UOJO01004639-UOJO01004639.1-human-gut-metagenome-genome-assembly--contig:-P57-NODE-4639-length-11642-cov-39.491585_pt1 | contig 11642 bp, 8 predicted proteins | sample MGYA00242351_ERZ723898 | MGnify/ENA metagenome assembly ERZ723898 | reverse complement strand
GGCCATGATCTCCGGCTGCATCTGCGACGGGGCCAAGGCCAGCTGCGCCAGCAAGATCGCTATGGGTGTGGAAACCGGCATTCTGGGCTATAACATGTACCTGCGGGGCAACAGCTTCCGGCCCGGCGACGGCATCGTGGGCCGGGACGTGGAGGAGACCATCCGCAACGTGGGCATCCTGGCCTCTCAGGGCATGAAGGAGACGGACCGGGTGATCCTGAAGATCATGACGGAGTGATTCCATATGCTGCGCAACTATAAATTCATCATCGCCTATGACGGCACCCGCTTTTTCGGCTGGGAGCGCCAGCCGGGGCGGGACACCATCCAGGGGAAGCTGGAGAGCGTGCTGACCCGGCTCCAGGGCAGTCCCGTGGAGATCATCGGCGCCGGACGCACCGACGCCGGAGTCCATGCCCGGGCCATGGCGGCCAACGCCCAGCTGGACGTGGACCTGTCCCCGGAGGAGATCCGGGACTATATGAACCGCTATCTCCCCGACGCCATCGCCGTCCGGGAGGTGAAGGAGGCCGCCCCCCGGTTCCACGCCCGGTATAAGGCCCTGGGCAAAACCTATCGCTATGTGTGCTTCGACGGGCCGGTGAAGCCGGTGTTCGACCGGAAGTATGTCACCCTGCTGGACTATCACCCGGACCTGGAGCGGATGCAGCAGGCGGCGGCGTATTTGCAGGGGGAGCACGACTTCGCCAGCTTCTGCGGCAATCCCCGGATGAAAAAATCCACCGTCCGGCTGGTGGACAGCATCACCGTGGTGCGGCAGAAGGACCGCATCGTGTTCACCTTCCACGGCACCGGCTTTTTGCAGAATATGGTGCGCATCCTGGTGGGCACGCTGCTGGAGGTGGGCCGGGGGACCCGGCAGCCGGAGGATATGCCCGCCCTGCTGGAGGCCCGGGACCGCCGCCTGGCAGGGCCCACCGCCCCGCCGGAGGGCCTGTGTCTGATGAAAGTCGACTACTGACCGTAATATCCGACAGAAAAATTACTTGTTGTATCAAAAAAATCCCGCCTTCGCGCGGGTGAAGGAGCCGATATGGAAGAATTGCTGCAGCAGATCCTGCAGGAGTGCCGCCCTTATACCGGGCAGGGGGCCCTGGCCTCCTATATCCCGGAGCTGGCCCGGCAGGACCCGGACCGCCTGGGCATTGCCGTGTTCCACAAGGACGGAACCCTGGTGGAGGCCGGCGACAGCCGCCGCTGCTTCACCATCCAGAGCGTCATGAAGCCCCTTTTGCTTCTGCTGGCCCTGCAGGACAACGGCCGGGAGACCGTCCGGGCCCATGTGGGGGTGGAGGCCACCGGCAAGCCCTTTGACGCCATCAACGTGGCGGACAACGCCCTGCTGGCCAAGCACCTGAACCCCATGGTCAACGCCGGGGCCATCCTCATGTGCCAGCTGGTGGGGGGCGAGACCTATGACCAGCGGTTTGCCCGGCTGCTGGGCTTTATCCGCCGCCTGGCCGCCAACGAGAAGATCGACCTGGACGAGGAGGTCTATCACTCCGAAAAGGCCACCGGCTCCAAAAACCGGGCCCTGGCCTATCTGCTGAAGGCCCACGGCCTGATCCGCGGCGACGTGGAGGAGCTGCTGGACTGCTATTTCCGGGCCTGCTCCATCCGGGTCAGTGCGGCGGACCTGGCCCGCATCGGCTGCGTGCTGGCCTGCCACGGTCAGCTGCCGGACGGCCAGCGCCTGTTCCCGGCGGCCTATGGCCGGTTCGTCAACGCCAACCTGATGACCTGCGGCATGTACGACGGGTCCGGAGACTTCGCCATCCGGGTGGGAGTCCCGGCCAAAAGCGGCGTAGGCGGCGGCATTATGGCCGTGGTCCCCGGCCGCATGGGGGTGGGCCTGTTCGGCCCGGCTCTGGACGAAAAGGGCAACAGCCTGGCCGGTATCCGGGCGCTGGAGCTGCTGTCCGCCCGGCTGGATCTGAGCGTATTCTGATACTTGCGCAAAAAGAGCAAAGCTCTTTTTGCGCAAAAGACTTGCAGTCTGCTGCGCGCATAATTGGTTCGCCGAGGGCGAACCAATTCCACACTTGCAGACTGAGAAGTGTTTTTTGCGACGTACACGCCGCCGCAAAAAACGGATTGCATTTAATTTGCCGCCTGCGGACGGCAAACTCTGTGAGACTTTTTGATAATCTCAAAGGCCCCCGCCATCCGGCGGGGGCCTTTGCTGTTTTGCTATGGCTTGCTATGGGGTGATCCGCTTATACCAAAACCTGTTAAAAAGCTTGAAAAGCTTTTTATAGCGCCGAAGGTGCGTCAGGTTTTGTATGAGACGTCACAGCGTGTTTTCGCACGCTGTGCGTGCGCACAGCGCACGGGATTCTTGATTCAATTTTTGAATCAAGAATCAGTATTAGCTGTTGCGCTTTTTGCGGGACACGATGACCAGCACCACAGCCAGAGCGGCAGCGCACACCAGGACGATGATCCACATGGTGGTGTTGCTCTCGTCGCCGGTCTTGACGCCGGGCTGGGTGGGCTGGTAGCCGGGATCGGTCTCGCCGCAGACGGGGCACTTGCCGTCCTTATAATCGTGACCGGCAGCGGGGATGACCCGGGTCTCCACTTCGCCGCAGGCGGAGCAGGTGCGGGTCTCCAGGCCGTCCTGGGTGCAGGTGGGGGCGGTGGTGACCACCCATTCGCCGAAGGTGTGCTCATGGGCGGTGCAGACCACGTCATTGCGGTCGCGGACGCGGATGCGGGGGGCCATCTCGGTGCCGTCGGCCAGGACGAAGGTGTTGTCGTAGGAGGCCAGGCCGGTGGCGGAGATCTGGCAGCCGATCTCCAGGTTCTTCACGTCATAGGAGGTGGTGATGTAGCCGTCGATGAACACCCGGGCGATCTTACCCTCGCTGTCGCGGACCAGGATGGTCTGCACCAGGCCGTCGGCCATCTCATAGCCCACCACGAAGCCCTTCAGGGTCACCAGCTGGCCCAGGACGGAGCCGTCGTTGATCTGGGTGGAGGTGACGGCTCTGGGAGTCACGGGAGTGGTCTCGCCGATCTTCTCGATGGAGGAAACCTGCAGCTCGTTCTCGCCCTGATAGGTCTCCGTCACGCCGGTGACCCGGACCACGTCGCCGATCTTGAACTCACCGGCCACAGGGAAGCAGTTGATGCCGCCGGTCTCATCCTGGACATAGATGCAGTCGAAGAAGGCAGTGGCCTTGTCATAGCCGGAGGCGTTGGAGGTCACGACACCCTCGATGGTGTACTTGTGACCGGCCTCGGTCTGGGCCTGGACGGTGGCGATGTCGGTGACCTTCACGGGGTTGATGGCCCGCAGCAGGTTCTCGCAGATCTTATAGTTGGAGTAGTTCTTCTCGGAGCCGTTGTCGCTGATGGTGGCCTGGACCTCGAAGTTGGACATGAAGGCCGCGCCGGACACGATGATCAGGCCCTTGCCCTCCAGCTGCTCGCTGGCCATGGCCAGCAGGCGGCTGTCGTTTTCGGCATAGGCGTACTTGGGCACGTTGGCGCCGCCCAGGCCGTCCTTATCCACGTCCACGGAATAGGTGGTGCTGTGGGCGTATACCACCGGGGAAACGGTGGCGGGCAGGGTGGAGGTGGGCTTGCCGTCGGCGTCCACGGCATACACGGAGGCGCCGCCGTAGTGGCTGAATACCTCGGTATACAGGCGGTCATAGGGGTGAGCGGGGTCCACCTCCACGCCATCGGTCAGGAAGCTCTGACCGTAGGTGTTGAAGTACAGACGCCACTTGTCCACGCCGTCGGCCGCGCTGCGGACGTCGTCATAGGTGGCGTCGTCGCTGATGCGCAGGCTGGAGCCCAGGGCCTGGAGCACCTCGTTCTGGGTGGCGGCCATGTGCTTGATGGCGGGGTTGTTCTGGATCACGTCATAGTTTTCGTAGTTGTCGCTCCAGCCGGCCAGGATCACGGTGCCGCCGCCGGCGTTGAAGGCCGCAATGGCCGCCAGCTCCTGGGCGCTGTAGGTCCGGGGATCGGTCTGGGCGTCCGCCAGGCGGCGGGAGGGAGCGGTGAGGATCAGGGCCTTGAACTTGGGATTGGAGCAGGCGGCGATGAGCTCGTCGCTGGTCTTCAGCTCCACGGTGCGGACGCTGTACTGGCCCGCCAGGCTGCCGAAGTTGCCCATGGAATCCTTATAGTTACCGGCCACATACTCGTTGTAGTGGGAGGCGTCGATGCCGATATACACCAGGTCGTCGGCGTTCTGGACGTCCAGGGTGATGTCCTTGGTGAACACATACTCCTTGCCGTCCTGCTCCAGCACCACGGTGGCGGTGACCTTATAGACCCGGGCGGTATCGAAGGAGATATCATAGCTCAGGGCCAGGGTGCCGCTGGCGGGAACGGTGCCCGCGTCGGTGGCGGAGGTCAGCACCTGGCTGCCCACGGCATAGGTGATGGACTTGATCCTGGCGTCGGTGCTCTCGCTGTTGAACAGGGTGGTGGTAACGGTCATCTTCTCGCCGGTGACGGGAGTGGAGGTGCCGCAGGTCACATCGGAGATGCCCAGCTTCAGGGTCTCGCCCACCCACACGGGAGCGGTGACCGCCAGGTCGCCGTCACCCTGGGTGACGCGGATGTAATAGTAGCTGTAGTCGGGGTCCAGGGTGACGCTGAGGTCGCCGGTGGCCAGGACGGCGGGATCATCCCAGGTATAGGCGGTCTTGCCGGAGTTGACAATGACCTCCACCTTGGAGATGGAATCGCTGGCGTCGGGGTCGTTGACGGTAACATGGATGTCCAGCTTCTCGGGGACCTCGGTGAGGCTGCTGCCCAGGAGCATGCCGTTGACGGTGTAGCCGATCTCCAGGTTCTTGTCCTCGGTGGCGTACATACGCATGGCGCGCAGCGCGTCATAGATGCCCTGCTCGCTGAAGTCGTCGGTGAGGATCACGTCGCGGGCGTCGTTGGCGTTGCCCCAGCGGCCCTTGTGGTTATCCTGGTTGTTGGTGGGGGCCAGGTGCCAGCCCTTATCCAGCGCCATGGTGTAATACTCATAGCTGGGATAATAGCCGCCGGCGCCGATCTGGCCCTCGCCGTTGCCGGCCTCCACCATGTACATGCGGCTGTCGATGACGGGATCCCAGAAGGCGAAGTCACCGAAGGTGCCGAAGGTGTTGCCGGGGTGGTTGAACTGGCTGAGGCTGTCTGCGCCCTCCTGCTGGCTCAGCAGAGCATAGTAGGCGCGCATACCGGCATAGTCGGTCTTGTTGTTCAGGGTGGAGTTGTTGCGGGAGACGATACCGGGGGTATTGAAGGTGTTGATGTGGCCGGGGCCGCCGGACCAGGTCATCTCGAAGCCCGCCAGAGCCACCAGGGAACCGGCGTTGGCCTCGTTGAAGGCGGCCACGGAGGAACGATAGCTGTTCCAGGTCTCCTGGCTGGAGGCGCTGGCCAGGCTCATGTCATACAGGGCGCCCTCGGGGTTGGCGGCGCCGGTGGTGTCAAAGTAGTTGGAGTGGTCGGTGAAGGCCACGAACTGGACATTGGCGCTTTCGGGCAGGTTCTTCACATAGTCCAGGGCGGCATCCAGGGAGCCTGCGCCGTCGGAATACTGGGTGTGGCTGTGGAGCTGGCCGAAGTACAGCTGATACTGGGCCTGGCCCACGGTGAAGAACCAGTTGAAGGAGGCGGTCTTGCCGTCGGCGCGGGTGACGGTGACGGTAACATTGGTGCGGCCGTCGGTCATGTCGGCGGCGGGGGTATAGGTGAGCCTGCCGCCGGCGTACACGGCGTTGACCTTCTGGCCGTTGACGGTCATCTCCAGGGTGGGATTCTCACCGGCGTTGATGATCTCGGCGGAGATCACGGGCCGCTTGTCGCTGCCGGTCTGGCTGCCCTTCAGGGGGGTCACGGCCCCGATGGAGGGCTCGTCCACCACGGTGAGCACCAGGCTGCCGGAATAGGACGCGCCGGAGGCGTTGGTGACGCGGACGGTGAGGGTCACCTTGTCGGCACCGGCCAGCATGGCGGCGGGGATATTGGCGGTGTAGTTCTTGCCGTCGGCGGTGTAGTCGGTGATGACACCGGCGGCCTTGCCGTCCACCAGGATCTCCAGCTTGGAAACGGCCTTGACATCATTGACGGTGAAGGTCAGGGTGTAGTCCTGACCGGCCTTCACGGTGTCGGCGGAGGTGAACACCACGGCGGGATCGTTGACCACGCCGCCGTCCAGCTTCACGCTGTCGGCCACACCATAGAAGAAGAAGGAGTAGATGGTGTAGTCGGTGACGTTGTACATGCTGTAGGTCTTATAGCTGTCGCTGTAATACTCCAGATACTGGCTGTACCGGCCGTTGAACTTGGCGGTGCGGCTTTCCAGCTGATAGCCGCCCACGCCGCCGCTGCAGGGCTCCACGGTCCAGTCGGCGTCGTCGCTGGCGGTCTGGGAATAGAAGGCGTTGTTGCCGGTGCCGTTGGAGCACAGATAGCCGTAGGTTTCGTTGCGGAAGCGGTAATACTCGCCGCTGCGCTCCACGGTGAACACCACGCCGCCGTTTTCGGGGATGGCCTTGCCGTCCGTGATCTGGGCGGAGACACTATTGATGGCGGGGCTGTCGGTGTTGTCATTCTGCTGGGCCAGGACGCCCTGGGCATTCTGGTTGAACAGCACCACCTGCGCACCCTCCTGGGGCAGGCTGCCGGCGGGCTGGTCCATCTCGTCGCCTACCAGATAGAGCTGCTGGGCAAACAGGGCTTCGTTGCTGCCGATGGTGCCGAAGGCACTCCAGTTGTTCTTTTCGGCATACCACTCCAGATAGCTGCTGCGGCCCACGTTCTGGATATAGACGCAATTTTCCGTGGCGGCGGGGAGGATGCTCCAGCCGGTGTGGGCCTTGTCCAGGGGGGTGCTGGAGTATTTTTCGTCCATAGACAGCTTCTTGCCGTCGGCGGTGGAGAAGGTATAGCTGCCGTCGGCGTTGACGCCCACGGTCCAGATGTCGGCCTTGGTATAACCGGAGAGCTTGCCATTGGCCAGGGTCACGTCGGTGCCCTTGTTATAGAAGCCGGTGTACTCCGTGGACAGGGCCTTGCCGTTGGCGGGGTTGAATACCACCACCTGGTCGCCGTTGGATACGGAGGTAACGATGCCGCTTTTCTGAATCTTGAAGAATGCCTGGGCAAACAGAGCTTCATTGCTGCCGATGGTGCCGAAGGCACTCCAGTTGTTCTTCTCGGCATACCACTCCAGATAGCTGCTGCGGCCCACGTTCTTAATGTAGTAACAGCCCTCGGTGGCAGCCTGCTCCAGTGTCCAGGCGGTGTGGGCCTTGTCCAGGGGGTGCTGGAGTATTTTTCGTCCATGGACAGCTTCTTGCCGTCGGCGGTGGAGAAGGTATAGCTGCCATCGTCGTTGACGCCTACGGTCCAGATGTCGGCCTCGGTGAAGCCCGCCAGCTTGCCGCCGGTGAGGGTCACGTCGGTGCCCTTGTTATAGAAGCCGGTGTACTCGCTGGACAGGGCCTTCAGGTTTGCGGGGTTGTAGATGACCACCTGGTCGCCGTTCTTCAGAGGAGCGGAGGGATCCTCCGGCTGGCCGGGCTGGCCAGGCTCCTGGGTGTCTACCACCAGATAAAGCTGCTGGGCAAACAGAGCCTCGTTGCTGCCGATGGTTCCGTAGGAGCTCCAATTGTTCTTCTCGGCGAACCAATCCAGATAGCTGCCGCGGCCCACGTTCTTGATGTAGAAGCAGTCCGCCGTGGCGGCAGCGCTGAGCTCCCAATCCACATTGGCCTTGTCCAGGGGAGTGCTGCTGTAGCTGGTGTCCATGGACAGCTTCTTGCCCTCGGCGGTGGAGAAGGTATAGGCGCCGCTCTCGGTGCGGTTCACGGTCCACAGCTCTGCATCCGTGTAGCCGGTGAGCTTGCCCCCGGTCAGCTCCACATCCACGCCCGTGTTATAGAAGCCGTTGTACACGGAGGACAGAGCCTTCTTGTTGGCGGGGTTGAACACCACCACCTTGTCGCCGTTCTGCAGGGTGGTCAGATCGGTGACGATGCCGCTCTGGCGGGCGGGGGCGGTGCTGAGCTTATACAGGGCCACGGCTGCTGATTCTCGCTCTTATAATAGCGGAACCGGGTGCCGTTGGTGGCGGCTGCGTTATACTGCAGCGTGGTGTTGTTGCTGGCGATCTTCACATTACCATCAGCAAAGGTGATGGTGTTGAGCTCCGGAGTGGAGCCGGTGATGATCTTGTTGCTGCCGGACTTGCCGGAAATGTACTTTCCGCTGGCGGACTGTACGGACCAGCCGCCGGTCATGGGCGCGATGGTGAACGCGTACTTGGCGTAATCACCAACGATCTTGCCGTCGGTGATGGTCACGTCCACCTTGTTGCCCTCCTTGTCCAGGGCGGACAGGGAGCCGTCCATGATCAGGCTGCCCTTTTCATAGACGATCAGGTATTGACCGGACCAGTCCTCCTGTGCCTCGGTGACCTTTTCCCAGGTCCCGGACGCAGGCTCTGCCGCGAATACCGACACCGGCAGCAGGGAAACCAGCATGACCAGTGACAGCAGCGCAGACAGAAGTCTGGTGCGAACAGGCGTTTTCATCAAGCTATTACCTCCTTTAATTTTCCCCGGGGCTCTCCCGCCCCACAGGTGCTTCTATTCTATCATACCCCCGTACCGGTTTCCAGCTTTATTTACAGATTTGACACAAATTTTGCTGATATGTGCACAAAGTATGGACGAATGCACAAAGGAAAATGAAAAGTTTTACCCGGATTCCTCTTGACGTATCCCGGGGGACTGTGCTATAATTTCAAACTGCGCGGATATGGATTCCGCGAATTTTGCCATGCGGCAGACACACTGTGCCGAGGAGGTTCCCACGTGCTGGAAGAGCTGTCATCCAAAGACAAGGTGGTGGGCCTGAAACAGGTGCAGCGGGCAGTAAGCGCCGGCCGGGCAGGCTGGGTGTTTCTGGCCTGCGACGCCGATCCCCGGCTGACCCGGCCGCTGGAGGGCCGCTGCCGGGAACGGGGCGTTCCCGTGTCCGGGGCGCACACCATGGCCCAGCTGGGCCGGGCCTGCGGCATCGACGTGGGCACCGCCGCCGCGGCGCTGCTGGCAAAGGAAAAACCGCTTCCAACGGAATAAAATCCTTTGTTCCGTGGAAAATATAGGGAGTCATCCCACAAATCTTTAGAAAGGAGTTCATTGCATGCCTACTTTCAATCAGCTGGTCAAGCAGGGCCGGAAACAGGCTACCTACAAGTCCAATTCCCCCGCTATGCAGAAGGGCCTGAATACGCTGAAGAACAAGGAGACCGATCTGTCCTCCCCTCAGAAGCGCGGCGTCTGCACCGCAGTGAGAACTGCCACCCCCAAGAAGCCCAACTCCGCTCTGCGTAAGATCGCCCGTGTCCGCCTGACCAACGGCTACGAGGTCACCGCCTACATCCCCGGTGTCGGTCATTCTCTGCAGGAGCACTCTGTGGTCATGATCCGCGGCGGCCGTGTCAAGGACCTGCCCGGTGTTCGTTACCACATCATCCGCGGCACTCTGGATACCCAGGGCGTTCAGGGCCGTATGCAGGCGCGCTCCAAGTACGGCGCCAAGCGTCCCAAGAGCAAGTAATCCCCGCATGAAATGAGCTTTGCCGAAAAGGTTTATATATATCGTATGTACCTCTTTGGCAGGCCGTACAACAGCCTCTCCGGCTGTTGAGTACCTATGAAATCATATTTTTATGAAGGAGGGAAGCATAGTGCCCAGAAGAGGTAATGTTCCCAAGAGAGAAATTTTGCCCGATCCTATGTACAACTCCGTGCTGGTGACGAAGCTCGTCAACAGCATCATGTTGGACGGTAAGAAGGGCGTTGCCCAGAAGGTTGTCTACGGCGCCTTTGATCTGATCAAGGAGAAGACCGAGAAGGAGCCTCTGGAAGTGTTCACCCAGGCCATGGAAAACATCATGCCCAGCCTGGAAGTCAAGGCCCGCCGTGTCGGCGGCGCCACCTATCAGGTCCCCATGGAGGTTCGTCCTGCCCGCCGTCAGACCCTGGGTCTGCGCTGGCTGACCAACTATTCCCGCGCCCGCAGTGAGCGCACCATGGCCGAGCGCCTGGCAGGCGAGATCATGGACGCCGCCAACAACACCGGCAGCGCCGTGAAGAAGCGCGAGGATACCCACAAGATGGCCGAGTCCAACAAGGCCTTCGCCCACTTCCGCTGGTAAGCCCCGCAAACTGATTAAAAGGAGAACGTTATGCCGAGAAAGGTTACACTGGAAAATACGAGAAATATCGGCATCATGGCCCACATTGATGCAGGCAAGACCACCACGACCGAGCGTATTCTGTACTACACGGGCGTCAACTACAAGATCGGCGAGACGCACGAGGGAACCGCTACCATGGACTGGATGGAACAGGAGCAGGAGCGTGGTATCACCATCACCTCCGCCGCTACCACCTGTTACTGGAAGGGCTCCAAGGACCAGTTCCCCCAGACGCGTATCAACATCATCGACACCCCGGGTCACGTGGACTTCACTGTGGAGGTGGAGCGTTCTCTGCGTGTGCTGGACGGCTCTGTCACCGTGATGTGCGCCAAGGGTGGCGTTGAGCCCCAGTCCGAAACCGTGTGGCGTCAGGCCGACCACTATCATGTGCCCCGGATGGTGTATGTCAACAAAATGGACATGCTGGGCGCGGATTTCTATCACGTGCTGGACATGATCCACGACCGCCTCAAGTGCAACGCCGTGCCCATCCAGCTGCCCATCGGGAAAGAGGAGTCCTTCAAGGGCATCATCGACCTGGTGGAGATGGACGCTGATATCTATTACGATCAGCTGGGCAAGGACATGCGCGTGGAGCCCATCCCCGCCGATATGATGGACCTGGCCAACGAGTACCGGGAAAAGCTGCTGGATGCCGTTTCCATGTTCGACGACGAGATCATGGAGATGTATCTGGAGGGTCAGGAGATCCCCACCGACAAGATCCGCGCCGCCATCCGCAAGGCCACCGTGGCCGTGGAGATGGTGCCGGTCACCTGCGGCTCCTCCTACCGGAACAAGGGTGTTCAGAAGCTGCTGGACGCCATTGTGGACTATATGCCCGCCCCCACCGATATTCCCGCCATCGTTGGCACCAACCCCAAGACCGATGAGGAGGAGGACCGTCACGCCTCTGATGACGAGCCGTTCTCCGCTCTGGCCTTCAAGATCATGACCGACCCCTATGTGGGCCGTCTGAGCTTCTTCCGCGTGTATTCCGGCACGCTGAACACCGGCTCCTCCGTGCTCAATGCCACCAAGGGCAAGCGCGAGCGCGTGGGCCGTCTGCTCCAGATGCACGCCAACCACCGGGAGGACCTGGAAACGGTCTATTCCGGCGATATCGCCGCCGTGGTGGGCCTGAAGAACACCACCACCGGCGACACCCTCTGTGATGAGAAGCACCCCATCGTGCTGGAGTCCATGGAGTTCCCCGAGCCCGTGATCCGCGTGGCCATCGAGCCCAAGACCAAGGCCGGCCAGGAAAAGATGGCCATCGCCCTGGCGAAGCTTGCCGAGGAGGACCCCACCTTCCGCACCTACACCGACGAGGAGACGGGTCAGACCATCATCGCCGGTATGGGCGAGCTGCATCTGGAGATCATCG
>ENA-UOJO01004638-UOJO01004638.1-human-gut-metagenome-genome-assembly--contig:-P57-NODE-4638-length-11645-cov-13.654616_pt1 | contig 11645 bp, 8 predicted proteins | sample MGYA00242351_ERZ723898 | MGnify/ENA metagenome assembly ERZ723898 | reverse complement strand
CTTGCGGAACTCGATGGTCTTGCCGCCGTTCTGGGGCACCGGGTAGTAATCCGCAAACTGGTCGTGGACGAGGCGCGGCTCGGCCTGGTCGATGAGGCGCTTCTCATAGAAGGTCTTCATCTCGGCGGTCATGGTGCCGGAGGTATTGTTCCGCGCGGCGGAAGGGTCGGCGAACAGCTGGAGGTCGAACTTCATTGCAGTGTCGTTCATACGGTTTTCCTTTCTTTCTTGCGGTGTAACATACGGACTTCTTCGATTCGCGCTCCCCTGCCAGAGGAGCTGCGTTCAGAACGTGATGACTTCCCCATGGAGGGCCTTGCGTTCCAGCGCTTCCCGCTGGGCGCGGGTCATGCGGGAAACATCTGCCCCGGTCACGGCGGCGCTGCCGGGGCGAGTGCCGTTCTCTGCCGGGCGGGACGCCCGCTGCCGGATGCGCTCCACGACGCCCTGCTCCACGGCGTGGGCGGTCTGGCGCAGTGCGTCCTCGTAGTGGGCCAGACGGTAGGCGTCCGCCATCCGCATCCCCGGCAGCTGCATCAGACGGCGCATCTCCGGGTGCTGCAGCTCCGTTTTCAGCGAGAACTCCGGCACCACCTGCCGCAGCGCTGCCTCTTCGGCTGCCCAGCGGCTGTGCAGGGCGGCCACGGCCTGTCGGCCCGGCAGATGCTCCGGCAGCGGCGGGCGGGGCGGTTCCGGGGTGGGACAGGGTGCTTCCGGGCCAGGGTTTGTCTTCGGGATTTCCTCCTTCGGGGTCTCCGGCAACGCTTCTTCCTCCCGGCCCGGCTTCAGGGTGCCGGAGGCGACGGCCTGCCGGGCCTGTGCCTCGCTCAGGGCCGGGGCGCTCCCTGCGCCGCCGGTCTCGCTGCCGCCCTCTGCGAACAGTTGCAGGTCCATCATGGCCGCTTCGCCCCGGCGGCTCAGGTCTGCAAAGCGGAGGTTGTCCGGGTAGCGCTCGGCCAGCAGGGCAAACCCGGCCTTGGCCAGCTCAAAAGCCCCCTCTACCCACGGCTCCTGCGGGGCGGCGGCGGTCACAGCCAGCCGGGGGCCTTCCGGCTCATCCCAGGCATCGCTGCGGGCGGTCTTTTCCCCTGCCAGCAGGCTCACCAGAGCCTGCATCAGGGTACTGGCACCGGCGCAGACAATGTCCTGCCCGGCGGGGGCATAGCCCGCGTGGCCGGACGCTTCCAGCCGCAGGGTCAGGCCCTCCGGGCCGTCCAGTTCACTGTAGATCACACGGATCATCGGTTCTCCTTTCCAAGGCCCATGGCATCTGCCGCGGCCTTTGTGCTCAGATTGTTTGCGGGGCCGGTCACAGCGGCCTTCCCCGGCTGTTCCTGCGCCGTCAACCGGCTCTGCAAAACGGCCATCTGCATGGCCAGCGTCCCGTTCTGCCGCACCCGCTGGCGGACTTTCTCGATGCCCTCAAAATCCATCATCTCCAGCGCTGCCAGAGCCGCATCGGCGTTGGCCGGGGCAAAGAAGCCCAGCTGATAGCACTCCTTGGCGGTCTCGTTCTGGCTCAGACGGCTGAAGGTCGATTTCTTCTCGGCGCTCACCACGATGTCGAAGACCGGTTCGCGGCTGCCCAGCTTCACCCCGCCCACGGTGCCGGCCGGCTGCGGGCGGAGCGCAGCCCCGGAAAAGGGCACGAACTCATTCTGGCCTGCGGCCCCCACGATGCGGAAGACCCGCTCTTCGTCGTAGAACTGCCGCATCAGGTCCAGGATGAGGTAGCACTCCCTGGCAAAGGCGCGGTACGCGCTCTTGAGCATATCCCGGCTCAGTTTCGAGCCTGCTTCCTGTAAGGCGGCAATGGCCGAAGCCGCCGTCACGCCGCCAGCGGTGCCGCCCTGGGTCATATCGCGGTTGCCGGAGATCTCCTTCAGCTCCTCGATGCGGCTGTTGCGGTAGCTCAGACTGTTGCCCTGCAGGCCCGCCGTCTGCAAGGGGCGGAAGCTGTCGTCGCCCAGCCGCCCCACTACATGGACGATATCCCGCGAGAGGTCTGCCAGTTCTTCTTCGTTCACACCGGCCGTGTCGCTCAGCACATACCGCTGCTTCGAGGCGAGCAGAACGTTCTCATCCATTGCATGGTTCATCCGGTCGATGGCGGTCTGGCACTCCTTCATCACATCAATGTATCCGAAGCCCGCCGGGCTGTCCTCCTCCATGAACAGCGGGTCGAACACGAACGGATACTTGCCGTGGTCATAGAATCCGCGCCCGGCCAGCGCCGGGTCGTTCTCGCTGGCGTAGAGCACCACCCCGTTGCAGAACTTGCAGTAGTGCAGCAGCACCCGGCCCTCGGCGTCCGGCTTTTTGTAGTACCAATCCACCACGACGCTCTTTTCGGTGGTGTCCAGCCCGCCGTCGTGGAGGAACCGGGGCACATCCAGTACACTGGCGCTGTGGCCCTTGAGCTGGGGCCAGCGGGTCTCCAGCTGTCTGGTGTTCTCCATCCGCAGCGAGAAAAAGTTCGGCGATGTCTGGATATCCTCCACGCCCGGCTCCCAGTAGAGCATGAGCAGATTCATGGGCCGGATGGCGATCTCGCCCAGGCCGCCGTGCGCTTCCGGGTCCCAGAAGACGCCCTTGACGCCGGTGCCCTGCTTGAGCTTGCGCCACCAGGTGTCGCTGTACACCTGCTCGTAATCGGCCTGTTCCAGTACCACCGGCAGGATGCTGGAAAGTACCCGCGCAGTCTGTTCGTCGTCTGCCGCGCGGGGCAGCACGTTCGGGGCCGGGTAGTTGTCCATCGCATCGGCGTGTTTGTTGGCGATGGAGTTGAACAGCCACCCGCTGGACGGCTGGGGCTTGCCCTCCATCATCGGGTTCTGGTAATTTTTCCAGTGCCCCATCCGGAACCACAGTTCGTTGTCCACCAGCCGTTTGTCGAGCGCCGCCTTGCCTGCCTTGTACTTTTGCAGAACAGCCGCCGCCTCTGCGATCTCCTCCGGCCCGATGGGCAGTTTTTCTTCTACGATATCCATTCAATCCACTTCCTTCTGCCCTCTGTCGCAGGGCACTCGCTTGTACGCCCTGTCGGGCTTTGTTCGTTTTGCTCAGAGCCTGCCCGGCCTGCCAATGGCCGTCCTCCCTCTGTCGCTATTCGCGACATCTCCCTCCGGCCGGAGGGAGTCTTTCCTACCAGGGGAGCTGGCATCGCGAAGCGATGACTGAGAGGTTCAGATCCGATAAAACCTTGCCTGCCGGTGCAGTTCCAGCGGGTCGTCCCCCACCGGCGGGTGGGCCGTGCGCCGGGGCGGCGAGATGGGATGTTCCATCAGAACGTACCGGCACTCGTCGTAAATGTGGTCTTCCTGCCGGGTGTCGATGTCCTCCACGTTGCTCTCGTCGTACACCAGATTCGGGATGGTGCGCAGGAAGTGCCTGCAAGTATCGAACACCTGAAACATGGGCCGCCCCTCTCCGTCAAACGCCAGCCGGTAGTGGAACTGCATCTTACCAGCCAGTCGGGTGTGGTCGCCGGGCATCCAGTGCAGGAAGTTCGGCCCCCGCTCCATCATGGCGGCGATGCTCTCGCCCCGGCTCTCGTCGAAGATGGCCGGGTCGGCGATGCCCTGAATGACTCTGCCCCGGAGCACCGGGTCGTTCTGCTCGGCCTCCCGGATGCGCCGTGCCTGCTCCACCGGGTCGATGCGCAGACCCTCGTTGGGGCGTCCGGTGCAGCCGTACAGCTCCTTGATGCGGTAGAGCCGCCCTTCCTCGTCCGCTGCGTACCACCCCACCGAGAACGGCTTCGAAAAGCCGAAATCGTAGCCCCGGTAGATTTTCCAGTGCTTCGGGATGGTGAACGGCGCGATGACGTGGGTCCAGCGCTGGTCTTCGTAGTGGTTCGGGTCATTCCGCCACTCGGTGAACACCTGCCCCGAAAAGCTGTCCCAGCTGCCGTAGAGCAGCGCCTGCTTTTCGGCCTCCGGCATGGCCGCGAGGCTGGCCAGATAGTCCGGGTCATTTTCCAGCAGGGCGGGGTTGTCGAAGATGCTGGACGGGATGAACACCCGCGCCCGCCGCAGCACCTTTTCGGCGCCGTCCGGCATCCGCACCGGGTATTCCTCCACGATGGGGGTGCCGGGCGGGGCGGGCGTGATGAACCGCGCCTTCACCCAGCCGTGGCCCACCCCGCCGGGGTTGGTGGTGGCCCGCAGATACACCCGGGTGCCGGGGCCGGTGGGGCGGTTGCGGCTCATCATGTAGCTGTACTCCTCCCACTCGAAGTGGGTCAGCTCATCGAAGCCGATGAAATCAAAGGCCTTGCCCTGATAATTCGTGCGGTCCTTGGTGTACTGCATCGAGCCGAAGTAGATCTTTGCCCCGCTGGGGAAGACCCACACATGGCTCGTGGCGTTGTACTGCGCCTCCGGGAAGGCCCGGCGGTAGTAGACCAGACTCTTGTCCACAAGGTCACTCAGCTGGGGAAAGGTCTTGCGCAGGATGAGCCCCCGGTAGTGCGGGATCTGCACCTGCCGCAGCGCCTCGATGATGAGCGCATCGCTCTTGCCGCCGCCTGCCGCGCCGCCGTAGAGAGCCTCCGGCTCCGGTCTGCGCATGAACTCCCTCTGCCGGGGCTGGGGCCGCCAGACGACTGGCGCATTCGTTCCTGTCTTCATACATCCTCCACCGGCGGCAGCAGCACCACGCCGCACTCCCGGCCCTCTGCATCCGCGCCCTGTTCGTTCAGCGCCTTGGCCACAGCGGCCAGGTCTTTGAGCACCGCAGTGGCTTCCTTCAGGCCCTTCATGGTCCCGGCCGCCTCTGCACCGTCGCGGCGGGCCGCTTTCTGGCGGGTGTTCAGTTCCTTCACCTCCTGCGCCAGCATCGTGCTCAGCGTGTCCGTGGCGCGTTGCAGGTTGTCCAGCCCCTTGCCCGCCGAAGGTCGTATCTTCTGCGCCATTCGGTTCATTTCACATCCTTTCGTTTTGGTTTGACAGCATAATACCACCAATTATCTTTTTGCAACAGTGCAACCTTTCGCAGGCCCGCTCTGTAATTTTTTGCAAGTATTTTCCTTTGTGTACAATTCTGTCGCATAAAAATCCCCCTGTCCGCGTTCTTTTTCCGCAAACAGGGGGATCTGCCCTCAATTTTTTAAGGAGAAGCATAAAAATGGGCTGGCGTATAGCTTTCCAATGGTTTATACTAGAACTAAACTTCGTCTCATTTCGACCTTCGGAGGTTTTTTATGGTACACCCCGATCAGCTGCCTGCGCAGCTTGCCCGCAGGTTCCGGCCCGAATGGCGGCTCGTATTTTTCTCCGCCTTCTGGTTCGGCCTGCTCGCGCACTTTTATAAAATGGCCAACTGGCTCCCCAACTGGGATTCCCTCGTCTTCCGGTACGATGCCCAGCAGATGCTGCAATATGGCCGCTATTTTCTCTCGCTGGCCTGCGGGCTCAGCTCCTATTACGACCTGCCATGGCTGAACCTGCTGCTGGGCTTGTTGTTCCTGGCTGGTTCGGCGGTCTGCGTGGCGGCACTGCTGCACCTGAAAAAGCCGGTGGCGCTGGTGCTGACCGGGGCTTTGATCGCGGTCTTCCCCACCGTCACCTCCACCTTTGCCTATGAATACGTCGCCGACGGCTACTGTCTGGCCATGCTGGCCGCCTGCCTCAGCGCGCTTCTGCTCACCCGGCCGGGCCGGCGTTCCTTCTTCGCTGGGGCAGCCTGCCTGTGGTTCTCCGTGGGCATCTATCAGGCTTATCTGACCGTCACCATCACCCTGCTTCTGGTCTGGCTGCTGGACGATCTGCTCTTTCACCGCCGCAGCGCTGCCGCGTCCCTCCGCAGTGCGGGGCGGTTTCTGGCAGGCGGTGTGCTGGCCGGAGCGGTCTATGCTGTGGCCTTGCAGCTTGTTCTCGCCTTTTCCGGCACCGCCCTGTCCGACTATCAGGGCATCGACACCGTCGGTTCGCTCCATCTCTGGTCGGCTCTGCATGGCTGCATCACCCGCTTCTTCCGCTTCTTCTTTGACCTGCACAACGGCCTCACGGTCTGGTTCGTGCTCAACGTTCTGGTCTTTGCCCTGCTGGCCGTTTTCCTGCTGACCGTCCTCGTACAGCAGACCCTTTGGCACGACCCGGCCCGCTTTTTGCTCCTGCTCGTCTCTCTGGCCGCACTGCCGCTGGGGGCCGCGGCCCTCTGTTTCCTCAATCCCTGGGTCGATTACCACAACCTGATGACCATGGGCTACGCCGCCTTTTATCTGTGCTTCGTGCTGTTCTACGAGCGACTGGACGGCCTTTCGCCGCGCGCTTCCGCGCTCCGGAGCTGGGCCATCCTCCTCGTGGGCGGGGCCATCGTCTTTTACTGCATCGTGCTAGCCAATGTCTGCTATCACCTGTCCCAGATGAGCTATGAGCGCTCTTACGGCACCCTTCTGCGCATTGCAGACCGCATCGAGCAGCTGGACGGCGCGGACGCCTGCACCCGGATCGCCGTCATCGGCCATCTGCCCGATTCTAGGGCTTATTCCGCCGACCTCTCCCCGGAAATGACCGGCTACACGGCCGGCCTCATCCTCTTCGCCGATAATCCGACGGTGGGCCAGAGCGTCCTCACGGCTGCATTGAACGACTACTGCTCCACCGACTACACCTTTGCCACCCGCGCAGAAAAGCAGCAGCTCCTCGCGCTGGACGAAGTCCGTCAGATGCCCCTTTGGCCGCAGACTGGTTCGGTCGCAGTCGTGGGCGATACCATCGTCATCCGGGCGGGAGAGGGGATCGACACAAATGACTGAACTTCCCATCCTCTATTTTCACGCCGATGACTACGGCATGACCGCCCATGGCGATGCCCTCATCCGGGACTGCCAGACCCACGGCTGCCTGAACAGCGTCAGCATCGTGCCCAACGGTTCGCTGGAAGAAGCCGTCGCCGCGCTGCGCCCTTCCGGGCTGAAGCTGGCTGTCCACCTCAACCTTGTGGAGGGCAAAGCCCTTTCTCCCGCTGCGGAGATCCCGCTGCTCGTCCGGCCGGACGGCAGCTTCTGCAACTCCTTCACCGGGCTGCTGCGGCTCTCGCTGACGCCCCGGCGCAGGGCCTTTGCCGCCCAGCTCTACCGGGAACTGGAGCGCCAGCTCCTCGCCTATGCCGCCCTCTTCCCCGCCGGGACGCCCCTGCGCATCGACAGCCACCAGCACACCCACATGATCCCGCTGGTCTTCCGGACGCTGCTGCATATCCTTGCCGACCACCATCTCCCGGTCGAGCATCTGCGCATCCCGGCCGAGCCGCTGTCGCCCTTTGTCGGCTGTCCCCGGCTCTGGGGCAGCTATTCCGCCGTCAATGCCGTCAAGCAGGCCGTGCTGAACGGCTGCTGGCTGCTCGACCGCCCCGCATTCCGCCGCAGCGGCATCCCCACGGCCCTGTTCTGCGGCATCCTCTTCTCCGGCCACATGGACGCCGACCGCGTCCGGGCCGTGCTGCCGCAGTACCTCCGTCTGGCGCAGAAACGCGGCCAGCCGGTCGAGCTGCTCTTCCACCCCGGCGGCGTGGAGCCGGGCGGGCCCTTCTTTGACCCGCAGAAGACTGATTTCCACCCCTTCTACCTGTCCGAGGGCCGGGCGGTCGAGGCCCATGCCCTGCACACCCTCAACCGAAAGAAGGTCGAGCACCTTGGCCGCTGAACCGCTTCTCTCCGTCATCCTCCCCGCCCACAACGAGGCGAAGAACATCCCCAAAATGGCCCGGCGGCTGGCCGAGGTCCTCACCGCTGCCCACATCCGCTACGAGGTGCTCTTCGTCAACGATGGTTCCACCGACAACAGCTGGGACGTCATCCGCCAGACGGCGCAGGCGTACCCGCAGGTGCGCGGCATCCGCTTCTCCCGCGCTTTCGGCAAGGAAGCAGCCCTGTACGCCGGACTGCAGGCCGCCCGCGGCGACTGCTGCGTCACGCTGGACTGTGACTTGCAGCACCCCGTGGAAACGATCCCCGAAATGTACCGGCTCTGGACTCAGGGCATCGAGGTCGTGGAGGGCGTCAAGCGCGAGCGCGGCACCGAAAGCGCCGCCCACCGCACCGCCGCCCGCTGGTTCTATGGGCTCATCAGCAAGGCGGCCAAGACCGACCTGCGCAGCAGCTCCGACTTCAAGCTGCTGGACCGCAAGGCCGTGCTCGTCCTGCTGAATCTGCCGGAGCGGAACACCTTCTACCGCGCCCTCTCGGCGTGGGTGGGCTTCCGCACGGCGCGGGTGGAGTTCGACGTCCAGCCCCGCACTGCCGGGCAGAGCAGCTGGTCTACCTTCAGCCTCATCCGCTACGCCATTTCCAGCCTGGCGTCCTTCACGTCGGCCCCGCTCTACCTCGTCATCCTGATGGGCTTTCTGATGTTGATCGCCACCCTTCTGGTGGGCGGTGAGGCGCTGTTTCGCTATTTTGCAGGCGAAGCGCTCGAAGGTTTTACCACGGTCATCCTGCTGCAGCTCTTCACCGGCACACTGCTCATGTTCAGCCTCGGCATCATCGGCTACTACCTCGCCAAGATCTACGACGAAGTCAAACGCCGCCCCCGCTATGTCATCGCCGAAACGCTGGACGACGCTCCGTAAAAAAGCAAAAATCCCCCGGTCAGCCGGGCCGCTCTCCGTTCAGAGCGTTCCAGCCGCCGGGGGATCTCTTCTTTTATCTTGTGTTACAGCGTCTCGATGCGGTCAAACAGGCCCTTTGCGCCTTCCACAGCCTCCTTGCTGCCAAAAGCCACGCGGGTGCCGTGCTGCATCGCGGTGCCCAGCTCTGCGGCCATGGCCTTCAGCGCGGCAGCGTCTACGCTGCACAGGGCCTTGCGGTCTGCGCCCAGCATCGCGTCGGTGATGCCGCAGAAGTACCGGCGGTCAAGGTCCCGCGCCTCTGCGCTGGGCTTCATGGGCTTGTCCATCTCGGAGACGGTGCCCACAATGGAATCCGTCAGGTCCTTTTCGGTGTACGCGCGGGCGGCCAGTTCCGCCGGGCCCTTTGCAAAGGTCTCGTAGCTCTCGGCCAGATGCGGGTCACGGTAGGTATACAGATACTCCGTCTCGGCGCGGGTCACCATGCCGGTGCCGTACGCGCCGCCCACCTCGCGGATGTGGTGCCACAGATACTCGTAGCTCATCACGCGGGCCAGCACCCGGCGCTCCGGCTTCCGCTCCTGCGGCCAGGTCAGGATGTCGTAGTTCACCCCGCCGTCGATGATGAAGGCTTCGTTCACTGGAGCCGTCAGCACCTGGGTGTAGGGCCGGGCGGGCGAACGCATCCCCTCGGCAAAGGCACTGCCGGGCAGCAGGGCTTCCAGCTGCTTCCGGGCATCCTCGCTGCCGTGCAGGCTGATGGTCAGGGCTGCGTGGTGCAGCACCTTTTCCCGCACGGCTTCCAGCTTCCGGCCCAGGTCGGCCCAGTCGGCCTGTTCCAGCAGCGCGCACAGGAAGTGATACCCTGTCACGCCGCTGCATGCCTCGCTCAGTGCATATTCCACCGAATAGTGGCTCCCGGCGCGCACGGCGGCGTACTGGTTGCCCATCTGGAGGAACTGCTGCTCCATGTTCAGCTTCTGCTGGCTCAGCACACGGGCGAAGGCCGCTTCGGCCTTTGCGCCGGTCAGCCGGGTCTCATACAGCCACTCGCCGCCGAGTTCCACAGCCTTTTCCAGACTACGCTCCAGCAGGCTCATGTTCAGGGTGAGCTTTGCGTGGCAGGGGTTCCCCGCCTGCCGCCCGGTCCAGAAGCTGATGCAGGCCTGGCTGTCGCCCAGCCAGGTGCTGCGCAGGGTGTTCAGCTCGCGGGCCGTGTGGCGCGGAGTGTCCAGCTCGTCCAGCACATCGGTCAGCAGGTCAAGATACTGCACTTCTTCGGTGGTCAGCCCGCCGAGGTCGTAGTAGATGTTCAGATACAAACTGCCCTTGGAGGGATGGTGCAGCAGCTCCGCACCGGCCACGCTGCCCACGACGCCCTCGGCGCTGGGGCGGCCCTCGCCCAGGTCTGCCACCGTCAGCGGATGGTCCAGTGCCAGCTTGCCGTCGGTACGGGCCGGGGCTGCATCGGGTTCTTCCGCCTTGGGCAGGGTCGGCACCTGAATGACCTGCACCGGCGCAGCCGCGAACAGCTCCCGCAGCAGGTCGTTGAACCAGCCGGAGGCCATTTTCTCCCGCAGGGCAGCGAAGAGCTGGTTCGTGTGGAGCAGCAGGGTCGGGTCCCCGGCGTGGAGCCAGCCGGTCGCTGCATGGATGGCGTCCAGCACACCGTCGGGCAGGCTGCCCGGCCGCTCCAGCGAGGCGAACTCTGCCGCGTTCAGGCTGGCCAGCAGCAGGTCTTCCGGGATGCCCTCGGCCAGGATGTCGTCCACGGCGCTCCGGACCCCGGCCGCAAACCGGCCTGCGGTCTCCTCGGTGGCACCGCGCAGCACCAGTTCCAGCGTGGGCTGCAAAGTGCTGTCGTCAAAGCCGATGTCGATGTCGGCCCCCAGCTGCTGCTCCAGCAGCGCAGCCTTCAGCGGCGACTGGTTCGACCCCAACAGCGCATCCAGCAGGATCTCCACACCCAGCTGGCGTTCCCGGTCGGCAAATGCGCCGGTGTACCAGGCCAGCGCACACTGCACCTGGTCGGCCTCCGGCTTTTCGGTATAGTACGGGATGTTCACGCAGACGCCCGGCTGCTCGTCCTGCAGCGTCAGTCTGGGCTGGCTGGTTCCCTTGGGCATCCTGCTCAGGTAGTGTTCATCCAGGAAGGCCAGTTTTTCGGCCATATCCATCCTGCCGTACAGGGTCACACAGCAGTTGTCGGCGCTGTAATGGCGGCGGTACACCCGCTGGTACTTCTCATAGGTCAGCGCCGGGATGGAGGCCGGGTCGCCGCCGGACACAAAGCCGTAGGCCGTATCCGGGAACATCGCCCGCTCCAGCGCATCCTGCAATTGTGCATCCGGGGAGGCCAGCGCGCCCTGCATCTCGTTGTAGACGACGCCGCTCACGGTGCCGTCGGCATCGCGGTGCCAGCCCTCCTGCTCGAACACAGCCCGGTCCACCATGGCCAGCGGGCAGAACACCGCGTTGAGATAGACGTCCATCAGGTTCTTGAAGTCCGTCTCGTTGGGGGTAGCGAAGGGATACACCGTCTTGTCCGGGAAGGTCATGGCGTTCAGGAAGGACGCCATGCTGCTCTTGAGCAGCTGCAAAAACGGCGAGGTCACCGGGTACTTTTCGCTGCCCGCCAGCACCGAGTGTTCCAGGATGTGGAACACACCCGTGTCATCCGATGGGAAGGTGCCGAAGCCGATGCCGAACGCCTTGTTCGCATCTTCGTTCTCCACCAGCAGGATGGTCGCACCGCTGACATCGTGGGTCAGCACGGTCAGGGTACCGTGCTGTTCGGGGCAGTCCTCGCAGCGCACGACGGTATAACCGGGATATTGCTTCATTGGGATTCTCCTTTTTCAAATGGATTTTTGTTTATTGTATCACGGTGCGCTGTAAGACGCAACAAACAATACGGGAATGTTCTCTTTTGCGTGCGGCCCGCCAATAAAAATCGGCTCTGCTAAAAAATCAGAAAAGCGTCTGCGCCGACTGGCGCACCGCCCGATTTTTTGGCAGAGCCTTCTTCTTTGGGATTATCAAGGGCGAGCAGCCCTTGATTCGTGCCTCCCGTC
>ENA-UOJO01004636-UOJO01004636.1-human-gut-metagenome-genome-assembly--contig:-P57-NODE-4636-length-11649-cov-7.963774_pt1 | contig 11649 bp, 7 predicted proteins | sample MGYA00242351_ERZ723898 | MGnify/ENA metagenome assembly ERZ723898 | reverse complement strand
CGACCCCAATGTCATCGGGACTCAAACCGTAACTGTGACTTACCGTGGCGTTTCCGAGACTTTTGAAGTAACTGTTTTGCCGAAAGAGGTATCGTTTATAACTGCTACTCCAAAAGCGGCAATAAATAGTATCATTGGCGAAGATTTGGATATGAGCAATGTTGTTATTACGGTCAACTTTACGGACGGAACCTCAAAGGTAATTGAGTCCGGTTACAGTCTCAGCGATTTTGATAAAGAAACTATAGGTAATCAAACGGTTACACTGACTTACCGTGAAAAGAGCTGTACATTTGATGTCACCGTTATTGACTACATTCCCGGAGATATCAACGGAGACGGCATTGTCAATATGAAGGATGTTACACGGCTTGTAAACTACCTTAATGACAATGAAGCATACGAAGTAATTAAAAAGGCTTTGGATGTTAACGGAGATGGCATTGTTTCCATTAAGGATGTCACACGGCTTGTTGAGTATCTGAATGACAATACCGTTGAGATTCATTGAGAAGCGGGGTGATAGAATGAAGAAAACACTATCATTATTGCTATCGGTCATATTGCTTCTGTCGGCAATTATTTTGCCTGTCAGTGCAGAAAGTGCGGATGCGTTTACGGTATCGGTGGATACCGTAAACGCTGCACAGGCGCAAAACGATGTGGTAGTTTCGATTCGGTTGAGCGGAAATCCCGGAGTCAGCGGTTTCAGCTTTTGCGTAGAATATGATTCGCAAAAGCTTGTGCTTATAAAGTCCGAGGTTGCAATCGACTCCGGTTATAAGGTGGCAAAAGAAACATCCGACGACGGTATCAATTTAGCCTGGACGGGAGCGGATAACTACACCGATGACGGAATCGTTGCCAATCTGCACTTTAATGTGGCTGCAAACGCCTCTGTCAGTAAGGCGGATATAAAAATTAAATTCCGTGACGGATATGACAGCTTTTATCAAACGATCGGCGGCAAAGAACAGGATATTTCGGTTATCACACAGGCTGGCGGTGTGAATATTTCAAACGCAGAACCCACTTCTTCACTCTCGGTCACAGTTGGCACGGCAAGTGCCGCTATGAATGAAACCGATATTTCCATACCGATATCCGTTGAGAATAATACCGGGATTTCAGGATTTAGCTTTTGCGTTGATTACGACAGTACAAGGTTAAACCTTGAAAGCTCGGAAATTGCTTTGAATGACGGATATAAAGTTGTTGGTACGCCCGAAGGTCACGCTGTAAATCTTGCTTGGACGTCGGACAGCGGTTTTGCCAATAACGGAATAATTGCCTATCTTCACTTTTCCGTAAAAGAAAACGCTGTTCCCGGTAAGGGATACATTAGCATTGCTTTTCGTGACGGATATGACAGCTTTTATAAGGTCGTTGGCGGAAAAGAAACGGATGTAGCCTGTACTACGATAAACGGTTATATTGATATTTCAAATCATACATACGGCGAATGGGTGATAATTACAGAAGCCACCTGCAAAAATGTCGGCTTGAAACGCCGCACCTGCACCGATGCAGGCTGCGGAAAAACGGATGAAGTTATTATCCCCAAAGCCCCGCACAAGTATGTTGACACGGTTGTTCCTGCAACTTGTAAAGAGCAAGGGTTTACAAAACACACCTGTAGCGTTTGTTACGAATCTTTTTCAGACACCTATACGGAGATGTTGAAACATATTCCCGGCGATTGGGAACAATCTATCGCTCCGGATTGCACAAATAACGGACAGGAAGTGCGGAAATGCGCTCTGTGCGGCGATGCCGTTGAACAGCGGGAACTTACGGCACTCGGTCACGCTTGGGGCGAATGGACAGTTTTTAAAGCGGCAACATTCCGTGAAGACGGAGAGAGCCGCAAATATTGCTCAAGATGTGACGCTTATAAATCGCAGCGCATTCCAAAGCTGAGCGAAAGTCATACGCACGACTTTAACGGCAAAGAGGAAATCATTACTCCGGCAAGCTGCACTGCCGAAGGCAGCAAGAAAGTCTACTGCTCGGAAACAGAATGTGGCGAATTTATTACAAAGCCTATCCCTAAAATCGACCACGATTTCGGTGAGTGGAAAATTACGACCGAGCCGACCTTTGATACAGACGGCGAAAAGGCACGGAAGTGCAAAAACTGTGATGAAACCGAAACCGCTCGTATCCCGAAGCTGAGTGAAGGACATATTCACGATTTTACCGGCAGAGAGGAAATTATCAAACCGGCTACCTGTACCGAAAAGGGTGAAAAAAGAGTTTATTGTTTGAATTCATCCTGCGGTGAATATACGGTGGTTGCTATTGATATGATCGACCATATTAAGGGAGATTGGGAAATTACAGAACAGCCCTCTTGTAATAAAACCGGAACCAAGGTCAAAAAGTGTACCTCTTGCGGAAAGGTTATGGAGAGCGAAAGCATTGCTATGACAAAGCATACACTATCGGATGTTGTCACGCCGCCCACTCCCACCTCTCAGGGATATACCACCCATACCTGCACTGTATGTGGGTACTCCTACGTTGATTCGTATACCGATTATGAAGCACCGCATGTACACGATTTCTCGGGCAAAGAGGAATTGATCGAGGCTGCGACCTGCACGAAGGATGGCAGCAAAAAGGTTTATTGTACCGGGGATGGGTGCGATGAATACACGATCGTAACACTTCCGAAAATTGCTCATACAGCAGGTGAATGGGAAATCATCGAACCTGCGACCTGCAGCAAATGCGGAACGAAGGCGAAAAAATGTATCGGCTGCGGGAAAGTGATGGAAACAGCGGATGTTGAAATGCTGAAACATTCCTATGTGGATACTGTTACCCCACCGACACCGACAGCGCAGGGATATACGACCCACAAGTGCTCTGTTTGCGGATATCAGTATATTGACAGTTACACAGACTATGTAGAGGAAAATCCGGTACAGATTACGATTGATACAAAAAAATTACGTGCCGGAAAAGCGGTTCTTATAAATGTATCTTTGCAAAACAATCCCGGAATGTGGGGTATGGATCTTGCTGTCAATTATGATAAAACTAAACTGACTCTGGTTTCCGTAACAAACGGCATGGTGTTTGCAGATGCAGAATGGACTAAGGGAAATCTCTCTGGAGAAAAATACATTCTTTCCTACGAAGCCGGTGGACTTGAAAACATTACGGCAAACGGGGTGATTGCCACCTTGGAATTTACCGTAAATGAAGATGCTCAAGCAGATGATTTTTATGAGATTTCCGTTTCGTTCAATAACGGTGACATCATCAATGCCGATTTTGAAGAAATTAATCCGACCGTTGTTTCAGGCGGAATCAAAGTAATTGATGTTATTTACGGTGATCTGAACGGTGACGGTGTTGTTAATAAGAAGGATTCTCTTTTAATGAAGATGTACCTTGCGGATAACTCAACAGATATCGATAAAGAAGCTGCTGATGTTTTTCACGACGGAGTAATCAACAAAAAGGATTCCCTATATCTGAAACAATTCTTAGCCGGTTTAGATGTAGAGCTGGGAGCATAAAAAGGAGGAAATACTATGCGACAAAAACTTTTGGCTTTATTGCTGACGGTAACGATGCTTTTCTCGATGAGTGCCGCTGCCATATCGGCGCTTGCGGTATCCAATCCGACGATTTCTCTTGAGAAAAAGAAAGCTTATGTCGGCGATGAAGTCTCAATTGCAGTGTCAATTGAAAACAATCCGGGTATTTGGGGTATGGATTTGCGGATATCGTATGATAAAACCGCAATGAAACTGACAAGCGTTGAAAACGGGAATTTTTATCAGAATTCCGAGTGGACAAAAGGAAACCTGAATGCGGATATATATACGCTTTCCTACGAGGCGGGCGGTTTGGAAAACATTTCAACTGCTTCAGGCACTCTTGCAACGCTGAATTTCAAAATCAATGAAAACGCTGTTCCCGGAACATATGAAATCAAGGCTGAATATACCGCCGGAGATATTATCAACATTTCATTCGACGAAATTGCGTTCGATATTTCAAACGGGAGTGTAACGGTAGAAAACAAGCCCGTCCCTGTAACCGGTATAGCACTGGATAAAGAAACGGCAAGCATCGGCACGGGTGACGGAACATTAACGCTTACACCGATATTCGCTCCCGAAACGGCCACAAGCAAGAATGTTACATGGGCAAGTTCGGATACATCCGTTGCGACAGTTGACGGCGGTGTTGTGACCCCTCTCAAGAAAGGAACTGCTACAATTACGGTAACTACCGAGGACGGTAATTTCAGCGCTTCCTGTATCGTCACTGTCACCTGTTCTCACCTTAACACAACCGATCATCCTGCCAAGGACTCCACCTGTATAGCTCACGGTCACGCAGCGTACAAAACCTGTGATGATTGCGGCGAGGTAGTTGAAGGCTCAAATGCCGAACTCCCGTTCGGCGATCATATCGGTGGTACGGCAACCTGTGTAAAGAAAGCGGTTTGCGATATCTGCCATAAAGAGTACGGCAATCTTGCAGCCCACAAATATGGCGAAACAGTAAAGGCGGATTATCTGAAAACCGCTGCCACCTGCGGCAGCAAAGCGGTTTATTACAAGAGCTGTTCCATATGCGGTATACAAAGCGAAGAAATCTTTGAAACAGGCGATTATGATTATACCAACCATATCGGCGAGACTTATCTGAAAAATCAGAAAGAAGCAACCTGTTACAATGAGGGCTACACCGGTGATACCTACTGCAGAACTTGTGACAGAGAGATCAGCAAGGGTCAGCCTATCGCTAAAAACGCTCATAATCCGGCTTCCGTTTGGACAACCGATGAAACGAGCCACTGGAAAGAGTGTCAGACGGTCGGCTGCGGTAATATCATTGATAAAGCAGCTCACTCCGGCGGCGAAGCTACCTGTGTGAACAAGGCAATCTGCTCTGTGTGCAAGGTGGAATACGGTGCGCTTGATCCTTCCAACCATAAGCACACTGAGGTGCGTGATGCCAAAGGCGCTACCTGCTGCGAGCAAGGGTATACCGGTGACACTTGGTGCATCGATTGCAACACCAAGATTTTCTCCGGCAGTGATATTCCTGCCACCGGTAAACATACCGATGATGACGGCAAATGGGAAACAGACGGCACGAATCATTGGCACACTTGCTATTTCGGCACAAAATTTGATTTAACTGCTCACAGCGGCGGAGAGGCTACTTGCATCGGTAAGCCCAAATGCGCAGTGTGCGGAACTGAATACGGCAGCTTAGATATCTCTAATCACAAGCATACTGAAGTGCGTAATGCGAAAGAAGCCACCTGTTGTGAAAAAGGCTACACCGGCGATACTTGGTGCACCGATTGCAGCACCAAGATTTCTTCCGGCAGCGATATTCCTGCTACCGGCAAGCATACCGATGCTGACGGCAAGTGGGAGACCGACGGCACAAGCCATTGGCACACCTGCTACTTCGGTACAAGGTTTGATGTGACTGCCCATAGCGGCGGTGAGGCTACTTGTATTCACAAAGCCGTCTGCGCAGTTTGTCAAACAGCTTACGGTACAGTGAACGCCTCCAATCATAAAGGCACGACTTATCTGAAAGATCAAAAAGAACCGTCCTGTTATGAGGAAGGCTATACCGGAGATACCTATTGCAGTGATTGTAATGTAAAAATAAAAGACGGTCAGTCCATTGCAAAAAGTGCACATAGCCCCGCTTCTGTTTGGACAACCGACGAGACTAACCACTGGAAAAAGTGCCAGACCGTCGGCTGCGGCAATATCATTGATAAAGCACCCCACAACGGCGGCGAAGCAACCTGCGTAAGCAAGGCTGTTTGTTCCGTTTGCAATGTTGCCTATGGAGAAGTTAATCCTTCCAACCATAAGCACACCGAAGTACGTGACGCAAAAGACGCTACCTGCTGTGAAAGCGGGTATACCGGTGACACTTGGTGCATCGATTGCAACACTAAAATTTCCTCCGGAAGCGATATTCCTGCCACCGGCAAGCATACCGATGCTGATGGTAAGTGGGAGACCGACGGCACAAATCATTGGCATACTTGCTACTTTGGCACTAAGTTTGATGTCACTGCCCATACCGGTGGTGAAGCCACTTGCAAAAAGCAAGCAGAATGCTCGGTATGCGGACATTTCTACGGCGAATTTGATTCAAATAATCATAAAGGCACAACCTATGTAAAGGATCAAAAGGAAGCTACCTGCTACGAAGAAGGCTATACCGGCGATACCTATTGCAGCGATTGTAATGTAAAAATCAAAGACGGTCAGCCCATTGCCAAGAAAGCACATAATCCCGCTTCTGTTTGGACAACCGACGAAACCGACCATTGGAAAGAGTGTCAGACGGTCGGCTGTGGTAATATCATTGATAAATCGCCCCACAACGGTGGTGAAGCAACCTGTGTAAAGAAAGCAATTTGTTCCGTTTGCAATGCTGAATACGGCAATTTGAACGCCTCTAATCATAAACATACCGAATTGCGGGATGTAAAAGCAGCTACCGAGCAGGAAAAGGGTTATACCGGAGATACTTGGTGTCTGGATTGCAATAAAAAAATTGCAGAAGGCACAGAGGTTAATAAGCTTACACATGAGCTGAAGCTGGTGGAAGCAAAAGAAGCTACCGTTACGGAGCAAGGCAATATCCAGTATTACCACTGTGACAACTGCGATAAGTACTTTGCAGATGCAAACGGCACGAAAGAAATCAGTTTTGAAGAAACTGTAATTAAAAAGCTTCCGCCGGAAATCATCGAGGGTAACAACGCAGTTGTAAGCAAGAACGAAAAGAAAGCTTTGTCTTTCCGTTCCAATGCGGCATTTTCCGATTTCATTCGTGTAGAGCTTGACGGCAAAACTCTTGACGAAAAGAACTATTCGAAAGAGGAAGGCAGCATTATAGTCACTCTGAATGCCGAATTTGTTTCGACTTTGTCCGTAGGAGAACATACTATTGGAATTGTTTCCGAAAGCGGAACGGCAACAGCAAAGTTCACCGTGAAAGCAAACGGAGGCTCTGCCGAATCTCCCGAGACCGGTGATAACAATATTGTTGTTTGGAGTCTTGTCGCGGTTCTCTCTCTTGCAGGGCTCAGTGCTACTGTAGTAGCTTCAAAGAAAAAGCGAGTAAGATAAAGCTAAAGGCGGCGGCAACGTGTTTCCACGCTGTCGTTGCCTTTACTAAGGGGGATTTCTATGGCAGAACAATATATAAACAGAGCCTACGGCAGCAAACATACTTCTGCGAGAAAAAGACGCCGTAAAAGAAGTAATATTGGTAAAAAAACAGCATTGATTATTACGATAACTGTCATTGTTGCGGCAGTCATAATCCTGATCGGTATGCAGATTGGTAAAAAGCCAAATGAGTTAGTCGGTACTTGGGTGTATGATGAGCATACGCAGTATATTTTTGAAAAAGACGGCACGGGCAAATTATTTGCCGATGATGTAGCGTATGACTATATGTATTCTATCAAAGATAATAAACTTATTATAGATTTTACGAAAGATATTGTCCGTGACTGTGAATATACATTTACAACCGATAACGGTATTTTGACTCTTGTAGGCGGAAGCGGAACAGACGGCGGAAGTTATAAATTAAACCGAAAATAAACACAGAGGGTATGCGGCTCAATACTGCATACCCTCTATTCTTATATAAAAATAATTTCACGGTTTACGATCTCAATAGCTCGATTTCGTATGCTGTTCATTCTGCCGACCCAAGCCATTTGGTCGATAGCTTTCAACTGCTCAGTAACACCTTCTGCCACAGCCGCCTGCTTTACCAGCAACTCAAACATTTCTTTCGCCTGTCGGTCAATATCAGCAAGGTAGTCGTTTAATTTGCCGCTTGTCAGTAGGTTGGCATATAGCACTTTGCGGTGATTTTTCAGATAGCTTAAATGTCGCTGTCCCCATATCCCGATTGGTTTTTGCTCTTCATCCGGCTCATCGTCTCCGGCAATAAGGTAATAATCACCGACCAACTCATATTTCAACCCCGTGCGTTCATCTGTAATGTATTTTTCCATAATCAAGCCCTCCGTTCTACAATCTTGAATTTTTTAATTTTTGCATTTGCCACTTTAACAAGCACCTCATCCACGGCATCGGTGTATCTGCCCTCCGATATAAGCCGATTGCGGAGTTTGTTCAGGCATTCAATCATAAGCCGCCATTCCTCGGTTGTAAGCGCAAGGTAATATTTTTGTTTCACCATTCTGACCTCCTTTGATTTTCTGCTCTTATTTTAACGGAGGACGCAGAAATAATCGAATGTACGGATAAAGAAGAATACCAAATGACAATCGCTTGGCACTCTTGATTTTCTCTCGGGAAGTGATTGAATAACTCAATAAAAGCAACGAATTTCGGATGACTTTGCAAGGAAGCCAGCCAACGAGTTTGGCATCCTTCCTCTAAAAATACAAAGAAAAACACCGAGAAAAGTCTTTCATAGACTAATCTCGGTGAATTCTTCGCCCTCGCAATGCCCGTGCTCATAAGTTATTGTCCTTAAGGGTACGACGCATTTTTCGCGGCTTTTTTTAAGAACAAGACTTGTTTGCTTATTAAGGCTTATTCGCCCTGCGTGCCGGATGCTGCCGGGGCGGCGGGGGACTGCTTCCTGCCGGTAATGATGCGGCGAAGGGGGGAAACCGCCATTATTGCGCCTGCGCCGATAAGGGTGATAACAAATTCGGGCAGCATATAGGTGGCGTTGTAAATTACGGAATATATGCAGGCAAGGCCGGTGCCGGTGTATTTGCTCATGATGCTTCGGCAAAGCTCGGGGGCGATTTTAACAAAGGCAGTGGGATCAGTAAAGAACCATTCGGCATAGCCGCCCCAAAGTATTGCGCCGCTGCCGAAATGTGCGGCATAGCGAAGAAGAACACACAGTGCCGCGCCAAGCAGCAGGGATACGGTGTTGTTTTTGATGCAGCTGCGGAAAACGCCGCCAAGACCGAGCACGGTGAAGGCTACGACATAGTCAAGCAGAGCCATATAAAATACATTTATGCCTTCAAGTCCGGCAAAGGCCTGCGATGCAGTGGCACCCATGAGCATTTGCAAAAGAGAATAGGTAAATGCCGTTAAAATTCCCCATGTATTACCGTACATATATCCCACAAGAATGATGGGCAGCATGGAAAACAGGGTAACCGAGCCGCCCCAAGGCAATTCGTATATCTTTATAAGAGACAGTACGAAGCTCAGTGCCAGCATTACTGCGCTGACTACAAGTTTTTTTGTTTTTTGGTTCATGTTCCAACCTCTTTTCATTTTTTATGAATAAGCCGGAAAAAAGAAAAACCGCGGTATGCCCGCGGTAAATTGCTAAGTTTGCTAAGTAGCTTATCTTCCTACGATGGCATTACCCATATCAGGTTAAAGGGTTAAAAGCAGCATAGCTTTAATCTCAGCCGAATTCCTTCAGCACCCCTGACTTATTCAATTGCACTGATTATACAGCATTGTTTTGCACCTGTCAACAAAAGAATAGGCAGTAAAAGGGTTTTGTGCAAATGCGGATTCGGGGCATCAGGCGCTCTGCACGCCCTTTTGTGCGCGCTTAAGGCGCAAATGCATGCGCACCGATGCAAACACCGCCACCAGCAGCTCGGTAACAGGCATTGCCCACCATACGGAATCTCCGCCGAAAACAAGGGGAAGCACTATTATAAGCGCACCGCTTAGCAGTATTCCGCGGAAGACGGACACCGTCATGGAGCCGGGGGAATCCAGCGTGGACTGGCAGTAGTAGGAGGCGTAAACATTAAAGGGCAGCAGCAGGAAGGGAAGGGAGTAAATGCGCATTATTTCAGGCGCTATACGCAGGACATTTTCGGTGGGGGTCATAAACAGGCGGATAAAGACCGTGGGCAGAAGCGCGGTGAGCACAGTCCACATAACACCGATTATTGCGCAGGTCATTATATTGTATTTAAGCAGCAGGCGTATGCGGTCAAAGCGGTCCGCGCCGTAATTCTGCGACAGTATCGGCTGGGAGGCCTGCCCCACACCGTAGGCGCAGCACTGCACGAAGGTGCTTACCGATACGATAACGCCGTATACCGCCAAAGCGTCGGTGTTCAGATATTGCAGGATACTGCGGTTGAAAAGTATTGTAAGCACGCCCATTGCAATATCCACAATAAAGGAGGAAAAACCGTTGTATATTATGCGGCCGCAGCTTGAAAAAATGTGCCTGTCCCGCTCAAAACGCAAGGTATTTTTTTTGGAAAAGAAATGGGTGGCCAGCACAATAAGCGAAACGGAGGCCCCCATCGCGGTGGCGATGCCTGCGCCCTTAATGCCCATATCAAGGGTGAAAACAAAGAAATAATCCCCGAAAACATTGAATATGCCGCCCGCCAGCACCGCTTTGGTGGCGCGTGCCGGGTCGGAATCGTTGCGGAGAAACGAAGAAAATATACATATAAAAACATACACCGGCACCGACGGCTTAAGGGAGAGAAGATAGTCTTTGCACAGGGGCAGGAGGGAATCGGTAGCTCCGAAAAGGCGAAGAAGCGGCTCCTCAAACACGTAAAGGACAACTGTCAGCAAAACGGATATTATGCCCGCCATTGTGACGGAGGCGGTAAAATAGCGGTTGGCGGAGGACTCGCCGCGTCCGCGCGCCACTGCGTAGAGCACCGAGCCGCCTATTGCCGCAAGCAGGCCGAGGCTGTATATAATGTTCCACATGGGGGATACCACGGCCATGGCGGCGGAGCCGTCGGGCCCGTGATAGCGCCCGACCATGGCGGCATCCACAAGGCCGTAGATGCTGGAGATAAGCGTGCTTCCGAATGCGGTAAGCAGAAAACGGGCATAGAGCCTGCCGATATTATCCTTTAATAGGTCCATAAATAAATTGTCCTTTTGCCGTGCGGATTGTATTGATTTTGTTAAAACAAAACGATTATATCGGCTTTGCAACACTCATCTGAATCACACACAGGTAAAACGGATGTGACGGCTCCGGTTTCCTGTGTGTTTTCTATGTAACCGGTTGCCTGGAAGAAGTCATCGTAATCTTCTTTCGAGCAACCTTTGATGAAGATGTGACAGTGACGCTCATCATTTTCATCGGTAATATAAATGCGCTCCACAAAGGTCTGTATCAGCGTTACAAGCACATCGGGTGCGGCATTTTCAGCATACTTCCCGAATGACAGTAGCCGTTCCTTGATTTCTTCAATGTCTCGTATAGCATACATCTGACTTTGTCTGCTGTCCTCTATCTTTTGGAGCAAAGTATCGGTTTCGGCAAGTTCATCGGTAAGCGACTTTACATCTTCTTGTATAAACCGTTTCAGACTATCATCCGCTTCCCGAAGATTTTTCACCTGATTGGCTATTGCCGCTTCAAGCTGTGCCTTTTTCTTTCTTAGGTCGGATAGCTCTTTTTCATTTTGCGACGAACTAAAAAAATCGGACGCTTTCTGGTTGAGAAGCTTTTCAAAGTATTCGCTATCCTCATCGGCAAGGTGGGATAACTGTTGCACAACAAATTCATCAAGCAAAACGCCGTCTACAGCCCGAAAAGTACATTCGCCTACACGGTAGCCGGGACAAACATACTTGAATCTCGGCTTGCCGTTAGTCCAGCGGTTAGATTCGG
>ENA-UOJO01004634-UOJO01004634.1-human-gut-metagenome-genome-assembly--contig:-P57-NODE-4634-length-11660-cov-4.106764_pt1 | contig 11660 bp, 8 predicted proteins | sample MGYA00242351_ERZ723898 | MGnify/ENA metagenome assembly ERZ723898 | reverse complement strand
GAAGATCAAAGATTTTATTGAGAGCCTGAAGAGCGTATTTATTACCAGCGGCTCTGTGCTTCTTGTGATTCCGGCGGCCAAATGTTTCAGCTTTGTCATGACAGCAGAAAACCTGCAGGTCAAATTATATGCGCTTCTCACATCATTTGCAGGAGACAGCAAGTTTTTAGTGGCTCTTTGTGTTACTGTGCTGTTTCTCATACTTGGTTGTTTGAGTGACCCAAATGTGAATATCATGGTATTCGTTCCTATGATACTGCCCTTGCTGAATGCAGCGGGATTTGATCCGGTACATGCAGGCATCTGTATTATCGTAATTGCGATGATAGGCAATATCACACCGCCGGTAGGGGTGGTGCTGATGACGACCTGCAGCATAGAGCATCTATCCATGGAACAGGTGTGTAAAAAACTCTGGCCGTTTCTGTTTGTCCTGATGGTTGAGGTTATTATATTATGGGCGTTTCCGTGGCTTGTAACCGGAATCCCGAATATGCTGATGAGATAGAGGGGATAGTCCATGAAATTTATAATGGTAGATATAGGGAGTACATTCATAAAAGCCGGTCTGTTTGATGTAGGCCTGAAGAAGCAGATAGAGAAGACAAAATATCCCACACCTCCCAGAAAGGCAAATCATGACAGCAGTTATTATGAGAATGACGCCATGGAAGTGGTGGGGATAGTAAAGGGAATTATTCATGACTGCTGCAGGAAACATCCGGATACAACTGGAATCCTGTTTTCTACCCAGCAGCATGGATGTGTTGTCTGCCATCCGGAACTTGAAGGGGATACTTATATTTCATGGCAGGATACCAGGTGCCTGAAGCGCAGGGAAAGCAGTGGATACAGCTACATAGAAGAGCTGAAGGCGCGGTTTTCCAGAGAAATGATGGAACCCAACGGTGTTTATATAAAACCGGCATTGGCGCTGTGTAACTTGTATACTTTGTTTGAGGAACAGGGGTTGTCAAGGAAATGTGAGACACACGTGCATACGCTTGGCTCTTACATCATTGAAAAGCTGACAGGAAATGGAATCTGCCATATTACAAATGCCGCTCCCATGGGATTTGCCAATATCCTGGATAATACATGGCGTACCGATATGCTGGAACAGGCCGGGCTGGGATTCATAAAGCTGCCTGCCATAACCAGCCAGATGGAATGCTGCGGGTATTATCAGGAGGGGGATGTACGGTTAGGCGTGTTTCCTGATGTGGGGGATGTACAGACCAGCGTATATGGGACAGATGCCGTGACAGGGGACCTTATTATTAATATAGGAACCAGTGGGCAGCTGATTTACATAACGGACCGGTATGTACCGGGAAATTATGAAATAAGGCCTTTCTATGAGAACAATTATTGTAATGTCATATCCTGCATGCCGGGAGGGCGGAATTTTGATGTACAGATTGATTATATCCGGGATATAGGAAGGCAGATATTCGGTTCATCCTTGAACCGGGAAGAGATATGGAACAGACTGCATCACATGGAACCCTGGCATGACACACAGGGGCTGGAGGTGGACTGCGGGTTCTATGAACTGCCGGATCGGCTGGCAGATGGGAGTATACGGCATATAAACCATGATAACCTGAAACTTAAGAATGTAATGTGGGCAACTGCTTTAGACTTTGGAAGAAAATATAGGGAATTCGCGGATTATCTGAGCGGACAGGAAGCCCGGAAGAAAACCATATATTTTACAGGGGGAGCAATCCTGAAAAACAGGAAATTACAGGAGGCGATACAGCAGGAACTGGAAATTCAGGAGATTGTCTGTGCTGCGGATGATGAGGTATTCAGGGGAATGCAGAAATTAGTGCTTAAGTGTGCGGAAAGGATGGATTGGGATGAAACAGGAAATCAGAGGGGGGCAGGAAGTAACCGGTGTATTCCTGTCGGAAATCGCGGCTCCGAACCTACTGCGTCTGATGCAGGCATCAGGGCTTGATTATGTGATTGTGGACTGTGAGCACGGATATTTTGACTATTCACAGGTAGCGGCCTTAGCAGCGGTGGGAAATGGAATCCATTTTCCTGTAATTGTCCGGATCCCGTCCGTGGCAAGGGATTGTATCCAGAAGTATCTGGACGCAGGCGTGGACGGACTTCTGGTTCCCATGCTGGAGACAAAAGAGCAGGCCCGGATGCTGGTGAGGTATGGGAAATATGCACCTGAAGGGAAACGTGGCATATCTACCATGCGTCCCCACAGTAATTACAATCCGGGGAGCCTGCAGGAGTATACATCGGCAGCCAATGGACGGATTATGCTGTTTGCCCAGATTGAAACGAAAAAGGGAGTTGATAATATAGGCGATATCGTTTCAGTCCCCGGTCTGGATGGTATTTTTATCGGGCCCAATGACCTGGCGTGTGACCTGGGTACAATGGGAGACTTTTCTACACCAGCAATGGAACGCTGCATCAGCACTGTGATTGAGGAATCAAAAAAAGCAGGACTGCCCAGCGGAATCATTACATCCAAGACCGAACTGATTAAACAGTGCCTCTGTAAAGGTATGACCATGTTCAGCTGTGACAGTGAACTGGGGTTATTGAAGAAAGGGATTCTGGAGATGAGGAAACGCTCTCAGGGTTAGCTTTCAGGGTTAAAAAAGCAGGACGGGTTTTAGCAGATGGCCCGTCCTGTTTTGATGTATTTTATCTTACTGCCGTGCCCACTGAAGGGCAGAATAAACATCCAGCATCCCCCCGCTATATACCCTTCCGTTCAGGGTATCCAGCTTATGGGCCGAGGTAATGAGGATATTCCTCACATCCTGCAGGCTCAGTTCCGGCCGGGCAGAGTAGAGCATGGCTGCAGCGCCGGCCACCATGGGCGCTGCCATGGAAGTGCCGGACATGAAGGCATAGGATTTATCCGGGATGGTGCTCAGGATGAATGTACCCGGCGCGGCAATATCCACGCTGGCCGGGCCGAAATTGGAGCTTCTGTCCAGTTTGCCGTTGAATATCAGGTTGGCCACGGTGATGATATTATCGTATGGCAGGCTGGCAGGGTAGACCGGATTCTGATCAATATTATAACCGATTTCATCTTCGTTCCCATTGCCTGCCGCAACCACAAACAGCATCTTGGAACCCTGGATGGCTGCGCGGAACTCCTCGGTGCAGTTTTCGGAACCAAAGCTTAGGTTACATATCTGGGCCCCGTTGGCTTCTGCATAGCGGATAGCGGCAATCACACTTTCCGGGCTTCCTTTTCCTTCCTCACCCCCAAGGGCTTTGATGGACATGATTTTGACATACTGGTTATCCGTGATTCCCACCGAACCGCCGTTGTTCCTGGAAGCTGCGATGGTGCCTGCGGCGTGGGTGCCGTGGTTGTCTTCCTTCCCTGTGTAGAGCTGGTTGTTATTGTCAATGAAGTTCCAGCCGTTCACATCGTCAATGAAGCCATTGCCGTCATTGTCAATACCGTCGCCGGGAATCTCATCCTCATTGACCCACATGGCGTCCTTAAGGTCCGGGTGATCCACATCAATACCCGTGTCAATGATTGCCACAATGACCGGACGTTTGTTCTCAATCTGATTATCAAGTTCCCAGGCAGGCTGTAGGTTGATATCAATCCCCTTTACCGCGTCAATGGTGCTGGCCTTAAAGTTGCTGGGTCCAAGAGGCGGAAGGGATATGGTGTCCACTCCGTTCTCATCTGTCCGGATAATGGGTTCCACTGTCTTTATATCCAGCTTCCGCTCAATCTTCTGTACCTGTCCGTCGTTCTTAAAGGCCCATTGGTAAGCAGCATAGTCATCCTGGGTGGAGAGGTTGTTGAGGCCTGGTCCTATTGCATATGGTGCGAATGAATCCTGTCCTGAGTCAGCATCGTATTGTGTGAATACGCCCTGTCCCGGGTACGCCGCAGGTGCCGTATGGATTGGGGCTGCCGCAAGTGCTGCTGTCATGGCAAGCGGGAGGGCAGCCGCCGTGAATTTGTTCATATCTGAGTTACTCCTTTTCATGTATATATCTAAACCGCGCTTACGCTGCATTGTAATAGTATAGCACATAAGATATCACATGATCTTGAAGATTTTATGAAATTTTCTTCAAATATATTACAAATCAGGCTTAATCCAGCTTCCATATATCGCGGTTATACTCTTCAATGGTGCGGTCGGAAGAGAAGAAACCGGCTTGGCTGATGTTGATGAGCATTTTCCTGGCCCAGTCCGTGCGGTCCTCATAGTCATTGTATGCCTGTTCCTTGGCCTGGCAGTAGGCGTCAAAGTCAGGGAAGGTCATGAACCAGTCCTTGGTCAGCAGTTCATTTGACAGACGCTCCAGGTGTTCCTTTGAACCCACGGCCATCATCTGGGGACCGGTGATGAAGTCCACGGCTTCCCGGATGGATGGATTCCCGTCATAGTAGGCCCTGGAGCAGTAGCTTCCGTCCTTGTAACGCTGGATTACTGTTTCGCTGGAATCACCAAAGATATAGATATTGTCATCTCCCACAAGTTCGTGGATTTCCACATTGGCCCCGTCGTCCGTTCCCAGGGTAACGGCGCCGTTGAGCATGAACTTCATGATGCCTGTGCCGCTGGCTTCCTTGGAGGCAAGGGAAATCTGTTCGGATATATCGCAGGCAGGTATCAGCTTCTCAGCCAGGGTCACGTTGTAGTTATTGACCATGATTACCTGAAGCCATGGTTTTACATCCGGGTCATTGTCAATGATCTGTTCCAGGCAGAGGATCATGTGGATGATATCCTTTGCAATCACATAAGCAGGCGCTGCCTTGGCCCCGAATAAGGCGGTAATGGGGGTGGTCGGCTTTTTGCCCTTTTTAATCTCCAGGTATTTGTGGACCAGATACAGGGCGTTCATCTGCTGGCGCTTGTATTCGTGAAGGCGTTTGATCTGAATGTCAAATATGGACTGAGGATTTATCTCCACTCCCTGGGTCTCCTTAAGATACAGGGCCAGGTCTTCTTTTTTCCTGTCCTTGATGGCTAAGAGGCGGTGCAGCGTCTTCATGTTATTTATGAATTCCGGGGCGCCCAGCTTCTTTAACTCCATGGCATCCTTTTTAAACCCGCTGCCGATTAATTCTTCAATGAGCGCGGTCAGCTGGGGATTGCAGTGAAGGAGCCACCGGCGGAAGGTGATGCCATTTGTCTTGTTATTGAATTTCTCAGGATAAATCTGATAAAAGTTGTTCAGTTCATTTTCCTTCAGGATATCCGTATGGAGGGCGGCAACGCCGTTGACGCTGAAGCCATAGTGGATATCAATATGGGCCATATGGACCCGGTCGCCTTTGTCGATGATGGCCACGGACTGGTCGTCAAACCTGCGGCGCACCTTGTCATCCAGCACCTCCATGATTGGAATCAGCTGGGGCACGGTTTCCTTAAAATATTCCATGGGCCATGTTTCCAGGGCTTCCGCCAGTATGGTGTGGTTGGTGTAGGCGCAGGTCCTGCTTACCACCTGGATGGCATCGTCCATTTCCATGCCGTGTTCCGTGGTGAGCAGCCGTATCAGTTCCGGTATGACCATGGTCGGGTGTGTGTCATTGATCTGGATGACCGCATAATCGGGCAGGTCGTAAAGGCTGGAGCCTTTGCCAAGTGCTTCTGACAGAATCAGGCGCGCGGCATTGCTGACCATGAAATACTGCTGGCAGATGCGCAGGACCTGGCCTGCCTTGTCACTGTCGTCCGGGTACAGGAACAGGGTAAGGTTTTTGCGGATATCCTTTTTGTCAAAGGAAATGCCTTCTGTTACCAGGGATTCGTCCACGGTCTCCACGTCAAACAGATGAAGGGTATTGGTGCGGTTTCCATAGCCGGTTACCTGGATGTCGTACATCCTGGAGGTAAGGGTAAAGCCCTTGTAGGGAATCTTGTAGGTCACGTCTGTTTTGGTCAGCCATGAGGCGTCCTTAATCCAGGGATTCGGTTCCTCGTCCTGAAGGTTATCTTTAAACAGCTGTTTAAAAAGGCCGAAATGATAATTAAGGCCAATCCCATCCCCGTTCAATCCAAGGGTTGCAATGGAATCCAGGAAGCAGGCGGCCAGGCGGCCCAGTCCTCCGTTGCCAAGGGAGGGTTCCGGTTCCATCTCCTCAATCCGGCTTAAGGATATGCCGTGGGTGTCCAGGATGTTTTTTACGCTGTCATAAATCCCAAGGTTAATCATATTGTTGGACAGCAGTTTTCCAATAAGGAATTCAGCGGAAATGTAATAGAGCTTTTTCTTCCCTGTACCAGATCTGTGCGTACCGGCCAGTTCTTTTACCAGGCCCAGGAGGCCTGTGTAAATCTCCTGGTCAGAGCAGGCAGACAGGTCCTTTTTACATGCAGCGGTGAGCATTTCTTCCAGTTGTTTTTGATTCATGGGATTACTTCCTTTCAATGAATGCCGGGCGCGCAGATGGCGGGAATGAATGTTCGGACGCGCCCTGACATGGGGTTACGTAACTATATTATGGATATGGATGGCAGAGGGCAGCTGACAAAAAGCAGTGTTGAGATACGCCTCTAGTACGTTTGTCTGTATTATAGTGTGATGCGGAAAGAAAATCTTGCATAATTATGCCCATATATAGTACAATACTATCAAATTAAATGGACAGGGAGGATGAAACCGGTTGGATGGGCGCGTAAATTGGCATTATTATGATTACCATGAGATTAAGGAACATGCGGGACGTGATTTCCCTTTTAATATTTATCCTTGCTCCATTCCCCTTGATTTTAAGCTGGTGCCGGTCCATTGGCATGAGGAAATGGAAATCATTTCCGTAAAAAAGGGGCGTGGTCTGGTCACGGTGGACATGGTTCCCTACGAGGTGGGGACCGGGGATGCGGTTGCTGTATTTCCGGGACAGCTGCATGGAATCAGCCAGACGGGCGGGGAGGCAATGGAATATGAGAATATCATATTCCGCCCATCCATGCTCATGGCGGCTGACCAGGATGTGTGCACGGCAGAGTTCCTCCTGCCCCTGGCCGAAGGCCGGATTAAAAGCCCGGTCCATATGAAGGCGGGTATGGAGGATTATGCGTCTTTGTCGGAATGCATCCGGCGTCTGGATACATTGTGCAGGGATAAGCCCTATGGCTACCAGCTGGGGGTTAAGGGGGAACTGTTTTCGCTTCTGTGCCTTCTGGCCGCAAAAAGCCTTCCAATCCATGGGGAGCGCCCCAGCAAGTCCAGGGAAAAAATGAAGCTGCTGCTTGGATATATCGAGGAACACTATGGGGAACGTATTACGGTGGAGGATGGGGCCGCCCTGTGCTTTTACAGCAATTCCCATTTCATGAAGTTCTTTAAACGGTACATGGGGATGCCGTTTACACAGTATCTCAATGATTTCAGGCTGGAAAAGGCAGCCGGATTACTGCGGACCACATTGCTGCCGGTGACGGACGTTGCACAGCAGTGCGGTTTTGATAATATTTCCTATTTTAACCGGCTGTTCCGGAAAAAGTATCATGGGACGCCGGGCGCGTATAGGAAAGATTGGGAAATGGACTGAAGCCGGTGTATGTGGCCAGGCTGCCGGTGTATGTGGCCAGGCGGCCGCTGTATGTAGTCAGGTTGCCGCTGTACATGGCTGGCTGCTGCCGCTGCGTATAACGGCCTGCTGCAGGCTTGTATCCGGAATAAAACTGTGATACAATTAAGCGACATTTTCCAGGGAGTGGAATCAGATTCAGCAAGGATTGGAATAAAGGAGATAAACAGGATGCGGGAATGCGGTATGCTGCTTCCGATTGCCAGCCTGCCTTCGAGGTACGGCATCGGGGCATTTTCAAAAGAAGCGTATGATTTTATTGATAAATTAAAGGCGGCGGGACATCAGTACTGGCAGATCCTGCCTTTGGGCCCCACTGGTTTCTGGGATTAGCCTTACCAGTCCTTTTCAGCCTTTGCAGGGAATCCATATTTTATTGATTTGGAAAAGCTGACAGAGGAGGGGCTGCTGACAGAAGAGGAATGCCAGGCAGTGGATTTTGGGAATGATGACAGGGATATTGATTATGGAAAATTGTATGACGGCCGGTTCCCGCTTCTTCGAAAGGCGTATGGAAGATGGAAATGTAGGCTGACAGGCAGGGACTGGGTGCCAGAGGAAACCCAGGGCAGTGCTGCGGATGCAGCCGGGGACGGGGACGCGGTCCATGGACTTGCAGCCAGGACCCTGGGGGATGAAACCAGGGAATACTGTTTCTACATGGCGGTTAAGGACTTTTTTGATTCCAAGAGCTGGAATCTGTGGGACGAGGATATACGTCTCAGGAAACCGGAGGCAGTGGCGGCCTATCGTGAAAGGCTGTCAGATGAGATTGGCTTTTACGAATTCCTGCAGATTAAGTTTGAGGAGCAGTGGAGCAGCCTGAAGCGGTATGCCAATGACTTGGGAATCCGGATTATAGGGGATATCCCGATTTATGTTGCGTTTGACGGCGCGGACAGCTGGTCTCATCCGGAACTGTTCCAGTTTGATGCGGATAACATGCCGGTGGCAGTGGCCGGATGCCCGCCGGACGGTTTCTCGGCCACGGGACAGCTTTGGGGGAACCCCCTTTATGATTGGAAGTACCACAAGGATACCGGATACCGATGGTGGATGGACCGCATGACATACTGTTTTCATCTTTACGACGTGGTGCGGGTGGATCATTTCCGTGGATTTGATGAATATTATGCGATTCCATATGGGGATAAGACTGCGGAATACGGACACTGGGAACAGGGGCCGGGAATCGGGATATTTGAGGCAATGCAGGAACGGTTTGGCAGTAAGGACCTGCCTATTATTGCAGAGGATTTGGGATTCCTTACCCCTACTGTCCTTAAGCTGGTCAGTGACACCGGTTTTCCTGGCATGAAAGTGCTGGAGTTTGCCTTTGACGATACAGAGGACAGTGCTTACCTTCCCCATAAATACGGCAGGAACTGTGTGGTTTATACCGGAACCCATGACAATGATACCCTGGCCGGGTGGTTTGCATCCATGAATGAAAGGGATAAGGCATTTGCAAGGGAGTACATAGGCAGCCGTTATACGCCCAAGGAGGAGATGCACTGGGAGTTCATCCGGCTGGCGCTTGCAAGTACGGCCCGGCTGGCTGTGATTCCGGTACAGGATTACCTGGGCATGGGCACGGAGTCCCGGATGAATGAGCCGTCAACACTGGGGAAGAACTGGAGATGGAGGATGTGCTCCGGGGATTTGGATGAGACATTGATTGGAAAATGCAGGCGTATGGCTAAGATATATGGCAGACTGGGCTGTTAGGATGCCGGCCGGGAATGGGCAAGTCTGTGATGTCGGTCAGGAATAGGCCGGTCTGCAATTCCGGCCGGGACTGGTCCGGTCTGTGATTGCGGCCAGGAATAGCCCGGTCTGCAATGATGGCCGGGACTGGGCCGGTCTGTGATTGCGGCCAGGAATAGCCCGGTCTGCAATGCTGGCCGGGATTGGGCCGGTCTGTGATTGCGGCCAGGAATAGCCCGGTCTGCAATGATGGCCAAGACTGGACCGGTCCGTGATTCCTGCCCCACATGCCCTGCCAATCGGGTAAGGGTCAGAGGTCCAAATCCGGATAAGGAATCAATCTGCCGGGGATATCCGGATGGTCTCCCAGCATTTTTTCCATCCAGATCATATCCCACCACCTTCCAAGCTTATATCCGCATTTTGTAAAATGCCCCACTGTCTGGTAGCCCAGCTTTTCGTGGAAAGAAATGCTGCCGGGGTTGGGGAAGGCAATGCAGGCATTGACATTGACGATATTCTGCTGCTTCAGGATATCTTCCAGGGCGGCATACAGCCGGGTACCGATGCCGCTTCCCCTTGCGTCCTCTGATACGTAGATGGACACCTCTGCCGACCAGTCATATGCAGCGCGTGGATGAAAGGCGGAGGCATAGGCATACCCCATGACGGTCCCGTTTAATTGGGCCACAAGGTAGGGATACCGGTCCAATGTGCGGGCAATGCGTTCCCTGAAATCCTCTGGGGTGGGGACCGTATACTCAAATGTTATGGCTGTATTCTCAACATAGGGGGCGTAGATGGAGAGTAGGGCAGGCGCATCGCTGGGAGAGGCGGTGCGTATGTTGATGGTGGATGTATGCATTCTTTTGCTCCTTTCTTGGGTATGGAATCGGATTTTATCCCATTCTAGCACTTAATCCCCATTTTTGCCAGCTTCTGTCCCGGCTTTTTCTGCACTTTTTTGTGCCCCGGTGCCTGAATGGATTGACAACCGGTCCATATTGAGATATAGTAAAGATTGCTCAAGCAAAGATTGTTTACAGGGAATGAGGTTCTCCCTTAGTGCTGCACTAAAACCGCTTATATAAGCTGATGACTTCTGTGTGATTTCACGCAGGAACCATCGGCTTTTTTGCGTCTTAAGGAGGAAAAGGAAATGCTTTTAAGTATTGCGTACATGTTAATGGTGGGCATGGCGGCCGGCTGGGTCTTAAGGAAACTGCGCCTTCCAAGCCTTGCAGGAATGATCCTGACCGGGATCCTGCTGGGACCCTATGCCCTTGATCTGATTGACGGCTCCATATTGGGGATTTCAGCGGAGCTTCGTAAGATTGCCCTGATTATCATACTGATGCGGGCAGGGCTGTCGCTGGATGTGGACGACCTGAAACGGGTAGGGCGGCCGGCTGTCCTTATGTGTTTTGTGCCGGCCTGTTTTGAAATCCTGGGCATGCTGGTCCTGGCGCCAAGGCTCCTTGGGATCACGGTCCTGGAGGCTGCAATCATGGGCTCCGTGGTTGCGGCTGTTTCGCCTGCCGTTATTGTGCCGAAGATGATAAGACTCATGGAGGAGGGGTATGGCACGGACAACAGCATCCCCCAGCTGATTTTGGCAGGGGCATCGGTGGATGATGTGTTTGTGATTGTACTGTTTTCAGCATTTACAGGGCTGGCGCAGGGGGGAAGGGTCTCGCCGGTCAGTTTTGTGCAGATACCAGGTTCCATCCTGGCCGGTATCCTGATTGGGTGCGGGGCCGGCGTGCTTCTGGCCCTGTATTTTAAACAGGTCCATATCCGGGACACGGTGAAGGTCATCATCCTGTTATGCATCTCATTTATCCTGGTGACCCTTGAGGATTCCCTGAAAGGAGCATTTACATTTTCATCCCTGATCTCCGTCATGTGCATGGGCATCAGCCTTCAAAAGCGGCGGGGGCCTGTGGCCATGCGGCTTTCCGTGAAGTTTAACAAGCTGTGGGTGGGCGCGGAAATCCTTCTGTTCGTCCTGGTGGGCGCAACCGTGGACGTAAGTTATGCGGTGTCGGCCGGCGCGGCCGTCATCCTACTTATACTGGGCGTCCTGGTATTCCGGATGGCGGGTGTCATGTGCTGTCTCGTAAGGACCCGCCTCAGTCTTAAGGAACGGCTGTTCTGCATGGTAGCGTATATGCCCAAGGCAACGGTCCAGGCCGCCATTGGAGGCGTTCCCCTGTCCATGGGGCTGGCCTGCGGGAATATCGTGCTGACAGTGGCAGTGCTTTCAATCCTGATTACGGCGCCCTTGGGGGCGTTCCTCATTGACCTGACCTACCAAAGATGGCTTACCTGTGAAACGCATGGGGCAGAGCCGGGGCGCCCATGAAAATTAATGAATTCTTAT
>ENA-UOJO01004631-UOJO01004631.1-human-gut-metagenome-genome-assembly--contig:-P57-NODE-4631-length-11665-cov-4.974419_pt1 | contig 11665 bp, 10 predicted proteins | sample MGYA00242351_ERZ723898 | MGnify/ENA metagenome assembly ERZ723898 | reverse complement strand
TCCATGCGGCTGATGGATTTTATCGCGCCCATCGGCCTCGGTCAGCGCGCGCTGATTGTCGCGCCGCCGAAAGCGGGGAAGACGATCCTCCTGCAAAAAATCGCCCGCGCCATCGAGAAAAATCATCCGGATATCGAACTGATGATCCTGCTGATTGACGAGCGGCCGGAGGAGGTCACGGATATCCGGCGCTCCGTCCGCGCGAACGTGTTTTACTCCACGTTCGATTCGCCGCAGGAAAACCACGTCCGCGTGGCGGATATGGTCTACGAGCGGGCGCAGCGGCTGGTGGAGCAGGGGAAGAACGTCGTCGTGCTGATGGACAGCCTGACCCGGCTGGCGCGCGCCTGCAACGCGCTCAGCCCCGGCGGGCGCGCGATGAGCGGCGGCCTTGCGCCCGGCGCGCTGGACAGGCCGAAGCGCTTTTTCGGCGCGGCGCGCAACATCGAGGAGGGCGGCAGCCTGACGATGATCGCGACGGTGCTGGTGGAGACGGGCAGCCGGATGGACGACATCATCTTTGAGGAATTTAAGGGGACGGGCAACGCGGAAATCAAGCTCGACCGGGCGCTCTCCGAGGCGCGCATCTTTCCGGCCATTGATCTGGCCAAATCCGGCACGCGGCACGAGGAGCTGCTGCTCTCCCCGGCGGAATGCGAGGGCGTGGCGATGGTGCGGCGGATGCTGGGGCAGGGGCACACCCGCGAAGCCACCGGACAGCTGATCGGCATGCTGCTCAAGACCGAAAAAAACGAAGATTTTTTCAAAAGATTGAAAGAATGGCTTGCAATTTGGGAGAAAGAAGGGTATACTATACGCAGTCTCCGCTCAGGCGTATGAGAAGGTGCGATTTGGCGCGCCTTTCATACGATAGTATCGCGGCGAAAGAGGTGAAAATCATGAAGGAAGGCATCCATCCGAAGTATCAGAAGGCGACCGTGACCTGCGTTTGCGGCAACACCTTCGTAACGGGTTCCACTAAGCCGGAGCTGCGCGTTGAAATCTGCTCCAAGTGCCACCCGTTCTTCACCGGCAAGCAGAAGCTCGTTGACGCGGGCGGCCGTGTCGATCGCTTCAAGAAGCGTTACGGCATCTAATCTTACCCACTCGGAGACAGCGAAAGCTGTCTCCTTTTGTTTTGCCCGAAAAGAAAATGAGAAGAAACCGAGAAGAAAAACATAAATGCCAAAACGACAAATATAGTTGACGAAATGACGGATGAGGCGTATAATGCAATCATCTGGAATCCTGAGAAGAAGGAGGCGGCGAAACGCTTGAAAAACCTTCGGTTGAAGGCGGCGCGGGTTGGCTGCGACCTGTCGCAGGAGGAATTGGCTGCGAAGGTCGGCGTGACGCGCCAGACCATCGGCATGATCGAGGCCGGGCGGTTTAATCCGTCGCTGGCGCTGTGTGTGGCCATCTGCCGGGCGCTGGGCAAGACGCTCAACGACCTATTCTGGGATGAGGAGGGCGGCGCATGAAGCTCTATCTCAAAACAAAAAACGTGCTGGATGAGCGCGAAACGCAGGAGATGTACCGCATCGAGCATCGCGGAATGTGGGGCATGTACGCGCTGCTGTGCGCGGCGGTCGTGGTGCAGATGCTCTTCGGCGCGGGCTTTGCGCAGGTCGCGGGCGAGGCGTTTGTCATCGCCGTGGTCAGCGTCGGCATGATTATCGCGTATGCGCGGCGCGGCATTTGGGATGCGGACGCGCGGCCGAGCACGGGCGGCAACGCGGCGTATGCGCTGCTATGCGCGCTGGGCGTGACGGCGGTGACGTTCGGGCTGCACGAAAACGCGGTCAAGGCGCTGCTCTTTGGCGCGGCGGCGTTTATCCTGTGCTTTGCCCTGCTGTCGCTGCTGATGGCCTACGTCAAGAAGCGCCAAAAGCAGCAGAGCGACGAGCTGGACGACGAATAAGCGAAGCGCCGCACGAAAATTTGGAAGGCGCAGGGAATTCGGTTCCCTGCCGGGGTTGGGGCAAGGCCTCAGGAAAGGAACAGGCACAATGAGCAATCAGAAGCATCAATATAAGGATATCGGCGGGCAGGCCGTCATGGAAGGCGTGATGATGCAGAGCCCGTCGGATGAATCCATCGCCATCGCGGTGCGCCGTCCGAACGGCAGGATCATGGTGACGTGCAAGCACAACGAGCCGCTCTCCAAAAAGCACAAGTGGATGGGACTGCCGTTGATCCGCGGCTGCGTCAACATGGTGGTCATGCTCAAAATGGGCATGGAAACCCTCGACAAGAGCACGCAGATGCTCGGCGTGATGGAGGAAGAGCCCAGCAAGTTTGAAAAGTGGCGCGCCGAGAAGCTGGGCGCGAGCATCGACAAGGTCGTCATGGCCGTCGCGATGGTGCTTGCCGTCGCGCTGAGCCTGTTCCTGTTTGTCGCGCTGCCCTCGGGCATGGCGACGCTCGTCGGCAAGGGAACGGACAGCCGCTTTGTCATCAACCTTTCCGCCGGATTGACGCGCATCGCGATTCTGGTCGGCTATATGATCGCGATTTCCTTCGTGCCGGATATCAAGCGCGTGTTCATGTACCACGGCGCGGAGCATAAGACCGTATACTGCAACGAGGCCGGGCTGGAGCTGACGCCGGAAAACGCGCGCCGGTTCTCCCGCCTGCATCCGCGCTGCGGCACGGCGTTCCTCTTTCTGGTCATGTTCATCTCAATTCTGATTGGCGCGGTGGCGGATCAGGTGCTCTTTGCGCTGTTCGGCATTGAAAAGCTGACGTTCCTCGGCCGTATTCTGCGCAGCCTGCTGACGCTGCCGATCGTCACCGGCGTTTCGTATGAGGTGCTCAAGGGGCTGGCGCACGCGGGCGACAGCGTGATCGTGCGCATCCTCCGCTGGCCGGGCATGATGCTTCAGTATCTGACCACCAGAGAGCCGGACGATTCCATGCTCGAAGTCGCCATCGCGTCGATGAAGGCGGCGAAGGCGGGTCCGGTGCACTACGGCGAGAACCTTGACGCGAACGTGTATGTCTACGGCGCGAAGGGGAAAAAGCCCGAACCGGCGGGCGACGGACAGGCGAACGAAAACGCGCCTGACGAAGCGCGGAAAGACGAAAAAGAAGTCGAAAAAGAAGTCGAAAAAGAAGTCGAAAAGAACGACGAGAAGAAGGACGGTGCTTCCGCGTGACGATCCGCGAAGCGCTGCGTCTGGCGGCGGCTCGGCTTGAACAGGCAGGCGTGCCCGACGCGGATGTGGACGCCGCTTACCTGCTGGCCAGCGTATTGAAAGAAGATACGCTGGCTATGCGTATAAATGGACATCGTGAACTGGCCGCGCCGCAGCGGGCGGCGTTTGACGCGCTCTGCGACCGGCGGGCGGCGCGCGAGCCGCTGCAATACATCCTCGGCGAAACGGAATTTATGGGGCTGACGTTCCACGTCGAGCCGGGGGTGCTGATTCCGCGCGCGGACACGGAGATTCTCGTCGAAAAGGCGCTTGCGTGGATGAAACCGGGCGCGCGGGTGTTGGATATCGGCACGGGGAGCGGCGCGATTGCCGTCAGCCTCGCCAAGCTGGGCAGACAGGCGCAGGTGACGGCGGTGGATGTGAGCGACAGGGCGCTGGAAATCGCGCGGCGAAACGCCGAGCGCAACGGAGCGGCCGTTGAATTTGTCAAAAGCGACTGTTTTTCTGCGCTGAAAGGCCGAAAATATGATATGATTGTATCAAACCCGCCGTATATTTCGGAGGACGAGATGCGGGGGCTGATGCCGGAGGTCACGCGCGAGCCGGAGCTGGCGCTTTTCGGCGGCGCGGACGGGCTGGATTTTTACAGGCGCATCAGCCGGGAAGCACCGGAATACCTGAACGAGGGCGGCTGCCTGCTCTTTGAAATCGGCTGGCTGCAAAAGGACGCAGTGAGCGCGCTGGTGAAGGCGCATATCGGCGAGCCGTTCGCGCTGCGCGACTATGGGCAGAACTGGCGCGTCGTCGGGGCAAAGAAGGAGGGCGCATGCTGAAAAAACTCGATTGGGTGCACCCGCGCATGGAGGAGCTGGGCATGCTGCTCTCCGACCCGGCGGTGGTGCAGGATCAGGAAAAATGGCGGGCGCTGATGCGCGAGCACAGCCAGCTTGAGCCGCTGGATCAGGCCGTTCGCCGATACGCCGAATTGGAGGACGCGCAAAAGCAGGCGCGCGCGCTGCTCGACGAGCCCGACATGGCCGAAATGGCGAAGGAGGAGCTGGCCGAGCTTGAGAACCGGCTGGCGGCGACCCGGCGCGAAATTCAGCTTCTGCTTCTGCCCAAGGATCCGAACGCGGAGCGGAACGTCGTGATGGAAATCCGCAGCGGCGCGGGCGGCGAAGAGGCGGCGCTGTTCGGCGCGATGCTGATGCGGATGTATATGCGATACGCCGAGCGGCACGGCTGGAAGACCGAGATGCTGGAGGCCAGCATGACCGAGCTGGGCGGCGTGAAGGAGGCGATTTTCGCCATCACGGGGGAGGGCGCGTTCAGCCGCCTGAAATATGAGAGCGGCGTGCACCGCGTTCAGCGCATCCCGGTGACGGAGAGCAACGGCAAGCGGCAGACCTCCACTGCGACGGTCGCTGTGCTGCCCGAGGCGGAGGAGGTTGACGTTAAAATCAACCCCGACGACCTGCGCATCGACGTCTACCGCGCGTCCGGCCACGGCGGGCAATACATCAACAAGACGGACAGCGCCGTGCGCATCACGCACATCCCAAGCGGCATCGTCGTGACCTGTCAGGACGAAAAAAGCCAGCTCAAGAACAAGGAAAAGGCGATGCGCGTTCTGCGCGCGAGGCTTTACGAAAAATTGCAGGAGGAAAAGGACGCGGCCTACGCCAGCGACCGCCGCGCGCAGGTGGGCACGGGCGACCGAAGCGAGCGCATCCGCACCTACAATTTCAACGAAGGGCGCGTCACCGATCACCGCATCGGCAAGACGATCTACGCCATCGACGCTTTTGTGGATGGCGATATGGACGACATCATCGACCCGCTGATATACGCCGACCAGCAGGAGCAGCTGCGCGCGTTGGGGCAGGGCGAATGGCAAAGAGGATAAAGCGATGAAAACAGAGCTGCTCAAGGTGAACGAAGAATCCGTCGCGCTGGGCGCGAGGCTCATCCGCGAGGGCGAGCTCGTCGGTTTCCCGACGGAGACGGTCTACGGGCTGGGCGCAAACGCGCTGGACGCGCGCGCGGTCGCCAAGATTTTTGAAGCGAAGGGGCGTCCGCAGGATAACCCGCTGATTACGCATGTCGCCTGCGTGGGAGAGATTCCGCCGCTGGTGCGCGCGATTCCCGCGGCCGCGCGGAAGCTGATGGAGGCGTTCTGGCCGGGGCCGATGACGCTGATTCTGCCCAAGGCGGACTGCATCCCCGATGCGGTGAGCGCGGGGCTGGACACGGTGGGCATTCGCCTGCCCGCCAACGCCGACGCGCGCAGGCTGATTCGCGCGGCGGGCTGCCCGATTGCCGCGCCGAGCGCCAACCGAAGCGGCCGCCCCAGCCCGACGACGGCGCTGCACGTGCTGGAGGACATGGACGGGCGGATTCCGCTGATTCTGGATGGCGGCGCGTGTCAGGTCGGTGTGGAATCCAGCGTGATCGACGCGACGGGCGAGGTGCCGGTGATTCTGCGCCCGGGCGGAATCACGCCGGAGATGGTGGAGCGCGTGCTGGGGCATGTCCGCGTGGACGAGCACGTGATGAGCCCGCTCAGGGAGGGCGACGTGGCGCGCTCGCCGGGAATGAAATACAAGCATTACGCGCCGAAGGCGAAGGCGGTCATCTTCAGCGGCGCGCCGGAGCATGTCGTCTCGGCGATTTGCAGGCGCTACGACGAGCAGACGGCCAAGGGCGAGCGCGTGGCTATTCTGGGGCTGGACGAGCACCGTTACGGGGATCGCACGTTCATCAGTCTGGGCAGCGAGAAACGCCCGCAGGAGGCGGCGGCAAGGCTGTTCGCCGCGCTGCGCGAATTGGATGAACGCGGGGACACGGTGGCGCTCTGCGAGGCGGTGGATACGGCGGGCATCGGTCTGGCCGTGATGAACCGCATGGGGCGCGCGGCGGCGTTCGACATCGAGCAGGTATGATCTGCCGGTCTTTTGAGCCCGTCTTCGCCGAAAGCGCGCGGGTGCTGATCGTCGGCTCGATGCCCAGCGTCAAATCACTCGAAGACGCGCAGTATTACGCGCACCCGAGAAACGCATTCTGGCCGATTCTGTTCGATATTTTCGGGGAAACGCCCAGCCGGGATTACGAGCAGAAAAAGGCGCTGATCCGCGCGCATCACCTGGCCTTGTGGGACGCGGCGGCTGTTTGCGAGCGCGAGGGCAGTCTGGACAGCAACATGCGCGGCGTGGTGTACAACGACTTCGGCAGGCTGTACGCGAAGTGCCCGGATATTCGGGCGGTGCTCTGCAACGGCGCGGCGGCGCACAGGCTGTTTATCCAATCCGGCTGGGCGGGGGCGCGGCAGGTCATCCGGCTGCCCAGCACGAGCCCGGCGTATACCATGGCCTATGAAAAAAAGCGGGAGGCGTGGCGCGCGGCGCTCTGCGCCCTTCAGATCGCTCAATCAACCGAACCAAAGGAGGAACGGATATGAACATGGTGGATATCATTCTCAAAAAGAAAGCGGGAGAAGCGCTCAGCGCGGAGGAAATTCGCTTTTTCGCGCAGGGCGCGGCGGCGGGAACCATCCCGGATTACCAGCTTTCGGCGCTGCTGATGGCGATTTGCTGGCGGGGCATGAACGCGCAGGAGACGACCTGCCTGACGATGGAAATGATGCATTCCGGCGGCGTGGTCGATCTGTCCGCCATCGACGGCGTTTGCGTGGATAAACATTCCACCGGCGGCGTGGGCGACACGACGACGCTGGTGCTCGTGCCGCTGGCAGCGGCCTGCGGCGCGAAGGTCGCGAAGATTTCCGGCCGCGGCCTCGGGCACACGGGCGGCACGCTGGATAAGCTGGAGAGCATACCCGGCTGCTCGGTGGAGGAGACGGAGGCGCGCTTTGTGCGGCAGGTGCAGGAAATCGGCTGCGCGGTCATCGGCCAGACGCACGACCTCTGCCCGGCGGATAAGGCGCTTTACGCGCTGCGCGACGTGACCGGCACGGTGGACTGCATCCCGCTGATCGCCTCGAGCATCGTATCCAAGAAGCTGGCGAGCGGCGCGGGCGCAATCGTGCTGGATGTGAAGACCGGCAGCGGCGCGCTGATGCACACGCTGGAGGATTCCATCGCGCTGGCGAAGGCCATGGTCGATATCGGCGCGCAGGCGGGCAAGCCGATCCTCGCGCTGGTGACGGGCATGGAGCAGCCGCTGGGCACGCACGTGGGCAACGCGCTGGAGGTCAAGGAGGCCATCGCCATCCTCGCCGGGCGCGCGGGCGGCGCCCTGCTGGCCGTGTCGCTGGAGCTGGGCAGCCGGATGCTCGTCGCGGCGGGGGTCGCCGAGAATGTGGAAGACGGCAAGGCGCGCATGAAGCGGGCGCTGGAGAGCGGCGCGGGGCTTGAAAAGCTGAAGGAAATGATCGCGGCGCAGGGCGGCGACGCGGGTGTTTGCGACGACGTGACGCGCCTGCCGCAGGCCAAGTACCTCGTGCCCGTGCCCGCGCCGCACGACGGCTACGTTGCGGACATGGATACGACGGCCATCGGCTACTGCGCGCAGGATCTCGGCGCGGGCCGCAAGCAGAAGACGGACGCGATTGACCCGGCGGTCGGGCTGGTGATGGATGTGCGCATCGGCGATTTTGTGAAGCAGGGCGACCCGCTGGCGACGCTGCACCTGAACCGGATGGAGCTGGCGGAGGGCGCGATTGCCCGCATGCAGCAGGCCGTCAGGCTGACGAGCGAGAAACCCGCGACGCCGCCGCTGGTGTATGCGGCGGTTTCACCGGAAGGGGTCGCGCGCTGAAAAACGCTTTCCGTCCGCCTGCGGCGCGACGGAAGGGGTTCAAAGGAGAAATATGGAAGGAAAGCAAAAAAGGGAGAGCTTTCGCAAAAAGGCGGGGCTGCTGGCGCACCATCTGAGGCCGGCAGCCTCCGCGTTTGCGCTGGGCATCGGCGCGTCACTGGCGGCCACGCTGCTGCGAACGCTTTTTACACAGATCATTCGTTTTACCGTCGATCACGCGCTGCTGGGGGAGACGGACGGGCTTCCGGCGTTCCTGCTGGATGCGCCCGCCGGGCGAATCCTCGTCTGGTGCGCGGCGGCCGCGGCGACGGTCGCGCTGCTGGAATTCGGCGCGGGCTTTGTGCAGGATTCCAACCTGCCCAAGGGGTCGGAACGGTTTGTGAAGTCGCTGCGCGACGCGCTCTACGGCCACATTCAGCGGCTGCCGTATAGCTGGCATGTGCAAAACCCGACCGGCGACATCATCCAGCGCTGCACATCCGACGTGGAGGTTGTCCGCAATTTTATCGCCGAGCAGATGGTCGAGCTGCTGAGCACGACGTTCCTGATTGCGGTCTACATGATCGCCATGTTTGCGATGAACGTCAAAATCTCGCTGTTCGTGTTCGCGTTCATCCCGGTGATCGTCGGCTATTCGCTGGTCTTCTACAAGCGCATTTCGAAGGGCTATCAGAAGGCGGACGAGGCGGAGGGCGAGCTCTCCAGCACGGTGCAGGAGAACATCACCGGCGTGCGCGTGGTGCGCGCCTTTGGCCGCGAACGCGACGAGCTGGAAAAATTTCAGAGGAAGAACAACAATTACGCCAATATCTGGATGAAGCTCGGCGACATGATGACGGTGTTCTGGTCGCTGGGCGACGTGATGAGCATGGCGCAGGTCTTCGGCGTGATCGCTATCGGCGTGCAGCTCTGCGTGAAGGGCGAAATCACGCTGGGCACCTACCTGGCGTTCGTCAGCTACACGCGCCAACTGACGTGGCCCGTCCGCGCGCTGGGGCGCACGCTGTCGGAGATGAGCAAGGCGGGCGTTTCCATCGACCGCCTGCTCTATATCCTGGGCGCGGAGCCGGAAAAAGGCCCCGAAGCGCCGGCGGCGGCGAACCTCTCCGGCGATATCCGCTTTGAGCACGTGAGCTTCGCCTATGCGCAGAAGAAGGTGCTCGACGACGTGAGCTTCACCGTCAAGGGCGGCTCGACGCTCGGCGTGTTCGGCGAAACGGGCAGCGGAAAGAGCACGATTGCGCTGTTGCTGGCGCGGCTTTACGACCCCGGCGAGGGCAGAATCACCATCGGCGGCGTGGACGTAAGGGACATGAACCCGAGTGAGCTGCGGCGCGGCGTGGGCGTCGTGCTGCAAGAGCCGTTTCTGTTTTCCCGAACGGTTGCGCAGAATATCGCCATCACCCGCGAAAATGTCAGCCGGGATGAAATCGAGCAGGCGGCGCGGGAAGCCTGCCTGCACGACGCCATCGGCAGCTTTCAGGCCGGGTATGAAACGGTGGTTGGCGAGCGCGGCGTGACGCTCTCCGGCGGACAAAAGCAGCGAACCGCCATCGCGCGGACGCTGCTGGAGCATGCGCCGATCATGGTGTTTGACGACGCGCTCTCCGCCGTGGACGCGAAGACCGACGAGGCCATCCGCGGCAGGCTGCGCGAGGCGGCGGGCGGCTCGACGATGATTTTGATCGCGCACCGCGTCGCAACGCTGATGCAGGCCGACCAGATCATCGTGCTCAGGGACGGGCGCATCGTCGAGCAGGGCGCGCCGGAGGCGCTCCTGGCGCAGGGCGGCCTGTTCGCGCGGACGGCGCGGATGCAATCCGCCGAGGGAGAGGGGGAAGCCGAATGAGCCGAACGGAAGAAAAGCGCGCGGCTTTCTCGCTTGCGCCGTGGAAGCGGCTCTGGCGGTGCGTCTGCCAGCATCGGCTCCGGCTGGCGCTGGCCATCGGCAGCAATCTGCTGCTCGCCGTCGCGGATTTTTACATCCCGCTGCTGCAAAGCCGGGTCGTCGATCAATTCATTCTGACGGGGACGACGGCGGGGTTCGGCGGCTATGCCGTCCAGTACATCGGCGTATGCCTGTTTGAAATCGCGATGCTGCTGGTGTATTTCAAGGCCTGCATGGGGCTTGAAATGCTGTCCGGGCGCGACATGAAGGAGGCCTGCTTCGTCAACCTGCAAAAGCTGAGCCTCGATTATTACAACGTGACCAGCGCGGGGCACACGCTTTCGCGCGTGATGAGCGACACCGACCGCATTGCCACCTGCATCGCGTGGGTCTTTCCGGATATCCTCTGGGGCTTTGCGTATATCTTCGGCGTGCTGGGCGTGATGCTTTCGCTCTCGCCCGGTCTGGCGATGACGATTATCGTCATCGCGCCGATTGTGACCGCACTGACGGTGTATTTCCAGAAAAAGCTGATTGCGCTCAACCGCGACGTGCGTGCGCAGCATTCCAAAATCACCAGCAGCTACAACGAAGGCATCATGGGCGCGAAAACCAGCAAGACGCTGGCGCTGGAAGGCCGCCTGACCGACGAATTCGAGCAGACGACCGCGCAGGCGGCGAAGGCCGGGATTCTCCACGGGCGGATGCGCGCGATTTACGTGCCGCTGATCGTGCTCTGCGGCACGCTGGCGGCCAGCGCAACGCTGCTGCGCGGCGGCCGGATGGCACTCTCCGGCAGGCTGAGCCTCGGCGTGCTCAGCGCGTTTATGACGTATGCGCTGAGCCTGTTCCAGACCTTTAGACAGCAGGCGGCGCGCATCTCCCAGATGATTTCGCTTCAGGCGAATGTGGAGCGCGTGGTCGGGCTGATCGACGAAAAGCCGACCGTGCAGGACAGCCCCGAGGTCGAGGCGAAATACGGCGACTGCTTCCATCCCAAGCGGGAAAACTGGGAGGAGATGCGCGGCGAAATCGACTTTGACGACGTATCCTTCACCTATCCGGACGGCGGCGAGGAGGTGCTGACGCACTTTTCGCTGCATGTGCCTGCGGGGAGCACGGTCGCCATTGTCGGCGAGACGGGCGCGGGCAAAAGCACGCTGGTCAACCTCGTCTGCCGCTTCTTTGAGCCGACGGGCGGACGGGTGCTGATTGACGGGCGCGACGCGCGCGAGCGCAGCCAGCTCTGGCTGCACAGCCACGTCGGCTATGTGCTTCAATCGCCGCACCTGTTCTCCGGCACGATTCGCGAGAATATCCGCTACGGCCGACCGGAGGCGACGGACGAGGAGGTTTACGCGGCGGCCAGAGCGGTCAGCGCGGATCGAGTCGCGGCGAAGCTCGAACAGGGCTACGATACGGACGTCGGCGAATGCGGCGACAAGCTCTCCACCGGCGAAAAGCAGCTCATTTCCTTCGCCCGCGCGGTGATCGCCCGGCCGAAGATTTTCGTGCTCGACGAGGCGACCAGCTCCGTGGACACGGACACCGCAATGCTGATTCAAAAAGCGACGCACACGCTGATGCAGGGCACGACCTCGTTCGTCATCGCGCACAGGCTTTCGACGATCCGTCAGGCCGACGTGATTCTGGTCATCGACCACGGCAAGATCGTCGAGCAGGGCACGCACGAGCGCCTGCTCAAGGCGGGCGGCGCATATGCCGCACTGTATCATACCCAGTTGAGCAGGCAGGAATAATCATTTTCCGTCTTGACTTTTCCCGCCGTGTGGTTTATACTGTGCTCACTTGAGATGACAAAGAAGAGTAACCCCTATCGCAG
>ENA-UOJO01004627-UOJO01004627.1-human-gut-metagenome-genome-assembly--contig:-P57-NODE-4627-length-11678-cov-7.852534_pt1 | contig 11678 bp, 11 predicted proteins | sample MGYA00242351_ERZ723898 | MGnify/ENA metagenome assembly ERZ723898 | reverse complement strand
CAACGCACAACAGGGTATGTACAGTTTCTTACCATACATACCCTGTTGTTATTTAATCTTCATCGCCCCAGTAATCTATTGATTCCTGTGTTCTTGTTGAAATTCCGAATAGCTTATACATAAAATCTTCTCTTTCATCAAACATTTCAACAATAATTATTTTTTCTGATTCAATTCTATAAAAAACATAATTGTGACTAACATATAAATAGCGATAATCGCATTCTATATTATACATTGCAGATACGGCAATTCCCTTCTTTTCAAACTTCTCCAGACCTCTCACCGCATCTGTTATCTTTTTCACTGATTTTCTGGAAACTTCAGCGCCAAAATCCTGTACCAAATCTGCTTTTAGCTGATTCAGTTTTTTTCTCACAATCTGTGAATATTCTATTTTTTTCAATACAATTATACCCCCAGTTCTGCTTCCAGATCATCTGCTGATATCGTTCCTTCTTCTCGAATAGACACTTCTGCTTCGTTTAGTTTGCTCATTAATGTATAAAGTGCTTTCTGTTTATCTAATTCGTCCAGCTCTTTCATATCTATAATTGCACACTGTCCATGTCCATTTCTTGTAAGATAAACTCTATTACCATAGGTGACTTCATTGATTACTGTTGTATAATTTCTTAAATCCGAAATAGGTTTAATATTTGGCATAATCTTTCCTCCTCGAAAAATTGCTTACCTCTTCTCTACTTCTATATTATACCCTTTCGCTGTGAATCATTCAACTTATTCGCAGTGAAATTTACAGCAATTTTATTTTTTACAATCCCATCATTTCCCGAACCACTCGGTCTGACATCTTCACTGCACCGACCAGTACAAGCATGTTAAAAATCAATTCTCCTATATAGCTCCACACCATTTCACTGGCTTTACAACCGTTTTTTTGCTTTCCAACTGTCAAAGATGGGATTATATCATATGTATGCAGATATATCCACATTCTTTCCCTTTTTTGACTATTTTTGTTGTCAAGATATGTTATAGCAAACAGCCTAACCGCTACTGTACACAAAGATATAGTCAACTGTACAACCAAAAGCCCCTACTTCTCAAACTTTTCTATACACTCATCTATACTTTGATAAAGCTTATAATCTGCGCAACCAGCTCTATTCATTACTTTTTCAATCTGTTCTCTATCCTTATCACTAAAATAGGATATATGCCACTTTGCATTCTGAACACGTTTGTCATGGCCGCCATCTATATAATCCGCAGCAGCAAGTACCGAATAACAATCATCAGAGAGCTGGTCTACATGCTTTAATATACAAAGGTCTTCTATAACTTCCTTTGTTCTAGCAGCCTGTTCCATTATAAATCTCTTGCGGACAGCCTCCCGGGCTTTGGGTATAATTTCATCTATTTCATGAATCTTCCCCTCTCCATCTGTATAGACATTTGTTTTTCCAAACAATCTTTTCTCCAGCATTTCTTCTTTAGGAAAAGAAATATTTTCCTTCTGAAGTCCCAATCTTCGATGCTGTGTTGCATAAATGACGTTCAAATGAATCCATTCAAACAATTCATCTTCTGATATGTTCTGTAACCCAATATTTCTTACCTGCCATAGAGCCGATAATTTGTTGACATCAATTCCAACTTGCGTTGCTTTAACAAGGAATTCAAAGTATTCGTAATCTGGTTCTCCAAATGAATGTCCTAAAACATAAATATCAGTTATATCTTCTATGTGCACTCCATCTATAGTCATAAACTCGCAGAGATCATCTATATTGTCCTGTACCTGTTTGTCGGTTTCATACAAGGCATCCTCTACAAGGTATAGTTCTCTATATCTTTTACTCTTGTCTCCACCAACTCTATGAATAAACTTTTGCTCCATAAGTTCAGGAAAGGCCATTTCCGGATGCGTAGAATGGCCAAACACAATTGATTCTGTATTTTCTTTTCCAACTAACGTTATCTAATTTTGCAGAACACCAACCAATTTTCCGCAAAATCAACTCTTATATTGCTTTAAATATATCCTTCACAGCACTGAATGGCACGAAATAGGACAGCCAGTACTGGCTGTCCCACATTTTTTCCTCTATTTTACAATTGTTAAATTTGATCACTTCAAATTTGTAATCAAAAATGTCTGTAATTGTTGCAACTGTTCCATCGCATTCGGCAGTCCATTTATAATCGTTAACATCGTAGCTACATTCTTGAGACATTTGCCAAGTCGATCTTTAGGTTTTTGTTTTTCATCTTTATATATTTCTTTGACCTCTTCCAACATATCTCTCATATTTTTTTTATTTTCTTCATCTAACGAACTTATATTGCCTATAATCACATCGCATAAACATTCTAATCCATCTTTTCCAATGCCATTGTTGATATTGTTATTATCTCCATACGAATTCACTCCTCCGGAATTACCATTATTGTTGTCCCTAAAACTACAATTATAATTATAATTATTATTATTATAATTAACATTCATAGTTGGATTTTCCTGCATCCCTTTGTTTTCCTTTTCACTACCCATTCTAATCCTATGCCCCTTTCCTGTATCCTCCCTTAACTGCTCTTCGAATTGATCCTCTGCACAAATTCTTTTTTCCCCATTTAATATATCGTTTAAATAATCGCCTACTTTTTGCCTGCTTTTTTCATATATCACCCCGATACGTCTGATATCATCATTTGATATTCCCTTTTGAATTAATTGATTTGCTCTCATAAATCTTTTATCATAATACTTGTATAACTTCATTCTATTTTTGGGTTCACGGATTTCATCATCTATGATAAAACCAACAATTTTTTTACATTTTTTATTCTGATAAGAATTGAGAAACCTTTCTAAAAACTTTTCATCTTTCAAGTTCTTCTTTGATATAAAAAGCAAAACATAATCTATTTCATCTTGCTCATTGCAATCATCAACAAAATTAATATCCACAAAACAATTTTTAAATGCAACAACCATCTCTCTATCACTCTCTCCACATATTATATAAGTGACAGGTTTACGCTGATACATTTTGTTTTTTGCCGGCTTGTACTTATATATATCCATCAACGTAATTTGCCCTGGACAACTACTGTCTTTATTTTCATCAACGTCAATTACTGGCATCCACTGGAACCATAACATCTCCATAGCACCACAGCAGATCCTCTATCGTTGGACAATCCTCTGGCAAGTGTTTTTCAATCATATCACATATTTCCAACATTTCTGCCTGCTCACTTTCCCCAAAGTTCCCAAGCCCGCATGTTCCTTTCTGCACCAGTGGAACGCTCAATCTTCCTTGTTCATTTTTTTTACTGACAAATCTGGAGAGACCATTTTCCAACGGATGTTGATTAATTACAAAGAATATCCTATCTGTTTCAACATTTTCTACAATATTGTTATATGCAATATCTATTTCCCAACCAAAATCTAAAAATACAAACCATACATGTGCTTTCTTGCTTCCATCCGGTGCATTTTTCCACGTTAACCGCTTCAATAGCACGATATTTGTAAATCCAAGAAGCATACCTAAGATAACATATTCTTTTTCTGTTGGCTCGGACATAAAATTCAGGATGGTCTTTTGGATGGATAGATCTCTCTTCAAAAATTCATTCGTTGTTGGAATTGCCTTTATTGCATCAATGACATACAGCACACGTACCGCAAAACTGACAACCATATAATACCTATGCAGCCATGGGGCATATTGCTCAATCGACACCAGATGCTTTGTCCGACGATATTCTTTATAATACTTTTTGCATCTTTCATAATCATCTATACGATACGCATAGAAGCTCATGCGTAAGGCAATCTCATTGATAACCGGATGTTCCTGAAGAATTGGCAGAATTTGCTCTGCCGCTTCCATGAGTTGATTCATCTTACTTTTGTATATGAGTCTTCCGTATGAATCCATATTAAAAGCATGACACGCCTCATCCATCAGGTCGAGATTACACATGAGTTCTTCAAGTTCCAATCCATTTTCTTTATACAGGCTGCTTGCGTTCTCAAAATCTTCTACCACATTCTCCCAGCGGTAGGTTTGTGGGTGATTTTTCTGTAATCCGGCTTCTTCTTTAAAACAGAAACATCGCTCATACACAGCCTCAGATGGAAGCGACTTACGATATTTTTCCAAATCTTTTAGTGCCTGATAGTCCATATATTTTGCTGCATCTTCCCATAAATCAGCATATTGCGCAACAATGTCTCCGTGCAGATCTTCAAAAAATGACTGAATGTTCTTATAACAATGGTATCTTGCGGGCATAGGCAATTGCCTTATGAGTTCTTTGTCTGCATTTAGTGCCTGCAAAATATGAACCGGATTCAATCGTAAAGACCATATAACCCGTGCCACAGACGCTTCCAACATACACCGATTCCTATCCGGCATCTTACTGTTCCTTATATATGTCAGCGTGTCACGCACATTTTCTTCCAATTTGGAACGATCCGCGCCTGTCTTGCACAACAATTCCAATTCTACATTACGATAAGCGATATAATCCTGTGGGTTTCCCATATCAAGATGTTCCTTTAATATGTCCAGTTCTGTCTTCCATTCTTCATATGCCATATCTGGATGCAGCCGCGTCTTATTAAATACATAATTATAGTATAAAATTGTCCACAGTTCTGACACTTGCATATTATTCTCTTCGCAAAAGCGTATCGCTTTCTCAAAAGCATCCTCTGCATCCTTATAGGCTTTTGTCAGCACATAGGCCACTCCACGATTAATCAGAATCTGACTTCGTATTATGCTATCGGTTTCCGCATTGCATAATACCTCTGCCTTCCGTATTTGTTCATTTGCCTGTTCTATATGTCCGGTTCTCTGATATTGGATAAAGTAAAGCAGGTGATTGAATGCTGTATCTTTTTCCCCAGCTTCTGCCCGTCTTCTCATTTCCAATTCATTTGCATGAAAACTCCCCATTTGCGTCCGCAAAAACATTTTATACCGCTCATAGGACTCCTTTTGTTTCTTTGTCATCTTTGATGGCAACAATTTTTCCAAACATTTCCATGCCTCCATTAAGTTATAGTCATAACTCTCCGGCTGCGCATGCAAGCGACTTACTTTTAATTCCCGGCGCATCCCCAAATAAATACGTATACAGAGATACGCCAGTATAATCATAATACCAAGAATCAGGAAACAGATTCCATATAGACTCTTCAAGAATTCTTTTGCTTCCGGCCTCGGTTCACTATATAATACCCGCATCCCAAATCCAATCATGAAAAGGAAATATACACCTACTATCTCACTGATAACTGTTCCCAACATATATCTTGGCATCTGTAACCAATTCTTATTTGTGAGGTAGATAATCCCAATTGCTAACATCATTAAAATTGTCGGGATATACAAATTTGTTCCACCAAAAGCCTGCTCAACTAATGTAAGCAATAAATCAATCATTCATGTTCTCCTCTCTGTACCTCTCTACTTTTGTGTTTTCTATAACATTCTTTTCCGCATATAAATGAATGTAAATAAAGGGTCCGGCTTTCACCAGACCCTCAAATGATTTAGTAATCCAAAATTCTTGAATCAGTTATGATTCCATGTTTTTCAGTAATGCATTAAGATTTATTTTTTTATTCATTATCGTAATTATACTGCCAAGAAAGCAATTTCGTCATCTATTATATATCTTTTCTGATTACAATATGGTGTATCAAAATATTTTATTAAAAAATCATTTGAATCAATAATAAACCCACCTTTTCCAGGTTCTGTGTATGATACTTCAACACCGCATTTTTCTGCGATTCTTTCAATTTGTTCTCTTGTCATCATATTATAATCCCTTCAAAACATGTAACTATATCGAGAGTATAGCACACTTTTATGCATATTAATAGACTTTTCCTAAAACAATTCAATCGATTAAAAATTGCACAGTTTAATTTTCCCATTCACCATTTTCAAGCATGACGTGTACAATTTATCATTTGCCATTGTATTGATATTTGTTTTCTCCTCTATCGGAAAATTTTAAAAATTCTTCTTAACCGCCATCTTATTTCTTGGATGTTTTGTTCTCAAAATTTCTTTTTCTTTTTTCGTTGTCACATATGTATATATCTGTGTTGTCGTTATCGATGTATGCCCCAACATTTTTTTGTATATATCGAATATTTACATCCTCTTCCATCAAATATGTTGCAAATGAATGTCGAAACATATGTGGTGTTATATTCGTATCTGCTTTTATCTCATGCGCATATTTATGTATCATATTTCTGGCTGATTGCTCAGATAACCTATTCTCCTATAACTCACAAAAAATCCGCCACAAAATGTTTTCCATTCTATAGCGGATTTTTCTCCATTTATTATTCTTTTTCAACCCGATACGACGGCACCAATCGTTTCACTACCACCTTCATCTGTGGATCATCTTCATATGCCGTCTTCTTCAAATCCTTGAGATGTTCAAAAAACTCTTCCTGATCGAATTCAATCGGTTTGCCAATGAAAATCAGATCATTCTCTGTCTTCTGCAATCCCTCTTCTTCCTTCAGACATTCTTCAAACATCTTCTCCCCTGGACGTAATCCGGTATAAACAATCGGAATATCCACATCCGGCTCATATCCGGACAATTTGATCAGGTTTCTTGCCATATCATCGATTTTTACCGGCTCTCCCATGTCAAGGACAAAAATCTCTCCCCCCTTGGCATAAGCTCCTGCCTGCAACACCAGAGATACCGCCTCTGGAATGGTCATAAAGTATCGGATGATATTTTTATCTGTGACCGTAACCGGACCGCCCTCTGCGATCTGTTTTTTAAACAATGGAATCACGCTTCCGTTACTTCCCAATACGTTTCCAAATCGTACCGCCACATAATTTGTTTTTGTAAAACGATGCTGCATTCCCTGAATGATCATCTCACAGATACGCTTGGATGCTCCCATGATATTCGTTGGATTCACGGCTTTGTCTGTAGAAATGAGAACCATGCGTTCCGTACCGGTTCTTCCTGCCGCCATCGCTACATTATAAGTTCCAAATACATTGTTCTTGATGGCCTCATTCGGGCTGTCTTCCATAAGTGGCACATGCTTGTGTGCAGCTGCATGAAAAACAATTGCCGGTTTATAATCTGCAAATACGGTATCTACCCTATGCGTGTTTCGCACCGATCCAATGAGTACGACCAGATTCAGCTTTGGAAAGTTCTTTTTCAATTCCTGTTGAAGATCATAGGTAGTATTCTCATAAATATCGAAAATGATAAGCTGCGCTGGATGATGCGCCGCGATCTGCCTGCAAAGCTCGCTACCTATAGAACCGCCGCCACCAGTAACCAACACGACTTTTCCTGCAATATATCCCATCACTTCATCCAGATTCGTCTTTACCGGTTCCCTTCCGAGGAGATCTTCAATCTCTACTTCACGGAAATTCGATACGGCTACTTCTTCATTAACAATCTGTGCCATACTCGGCAGAATCTTAATCTTACATCCGGTGTTCTTACAGAGCTCCAGGATTTTCTTTTTTCTTGCTCCTGGAAGATTCGGAATTGCAATAAAAATCTCCCGCACACCATACTTTTCGGCAGCCCATGGAATTTTGCTGTCATTTCCCACAATCGGGGCTCCAAGAATTTTGCTTCCGATCTTATTCTGATCAGCATCAATGACACAGGCTACGCGGTTACGGATCTGCGGACTGTTCTCCATATTTTTGATAAGAAAGTATGCGCTGTCTCCTGCACCGATCACCATCGTCGGCACCACATTTCCCACACTGATTCCAAGGTAATTATGGCGGATAATACGCAGTCCACGATACACAAACCGGCTCCCGGTAATCAATGCCAGTAAAAAGAAGAAATACAGGATGTAATAGGAACGCGGCATATTCCATTGCAACATATGCATTCCAAGACTTTGCAATGCTGCACTGAGCAGGCATGCTACGACCACATTGAGTAATTCCTGCACACTTGCATATTTCCACAAACTATTATACAGATGCATGATTGCAAAAATCACAAGCGTGACACATACATTGATCCAGAAATAGCGAACTGCAGTCTCCAAATATGGTATGCACTGCTCATTTTTTAAACTGAATTCAAATCTTGTCCAAATAGAAATGATTTCTGCCAAAAACACTGCCAGAATATCATAAATCAATAATACAGCAATTCTTATATATTTCGCCGTTTCATTTCCGTTCAATTTCTTTTGTAACATAATATATTTTTATCCTATGCTTTCTTATTTCTTTTGATTTTTACGCTGTTTTCTGGATTGTTTCTTGCCTGAAGCTCTCTGTTTTCCATTTTTGTTTTCTGCCTTAACAGTTTCATTAACCGGCGCGGCATCATTCTTCTGCTGCACCTCTGCATTGTCGTTCTCTGTTGTCTGTGTCTCTTCTGCTTTTACAAACAGATTTTCCTTTGCCACAAGCATACGGTTAACTGCCATGCCAAGACCAAGCATTCCCCAGAATACCGGAGCCGTGCATACATTAGAATCATTGACAACTGCTGCGATCACATACACGAGAACTGCTGCAAACAATCCAAATCCAACCCAGCTGAGATGTTCGTGCAAATCAACTCTACGATAAATCCGAACGGAACGAATGATATACCACAGTAAAAATCCAATCAATGCCAACGTTCCAAACAATCCGGTCTCCACCCACTGCTGAAGATACCAGCAATGCGCTTTTACATCATAATTATTAAATCCATAGATATATGCCTGACCAAAATAATCATTTTGTGGACGCTCCAGCAAATAGGTATTTGCTCCTGATCCTACAAACACATGCTTTCCTAAAACAGGTATTGTGGTATTCCAAATATGTCCACGGAAACTCATCGCATCCTCTTTGAACAGATTGGACGGTTTTACCTTTTCATATTTGACAAGTTTTCCTGCCGGATTGAGGAACTCATATCCATCATCATCGGTTTTCACAAAATTCCAGGAAATACCATCAACATACACACTGATTCCAGCAGTCTGATCAAACATTACCGGCTGTACCTGCACATTTGCAAAACGCTCATCATCGATGGAATAAGTCTGTGTTCCTTCATCTGCCAGCGTCTGTCCCAGCGGATTCCCATCACTGTCTTTGCACAGAATCTGAATAGTTCCATCTTCTGCGATATCATAAGAAACTGACAATGCATTATCCCAGATTTTTAATACAACATCCTCGTCATTTGTAGCGATGTCATTTAATGAATACTGGTCTTCCATATGATAGGTACCGGTAATCGTGTTCTTGATTCTTTCCCCAAAAGATGTGGTATTGGCAATCACAATACTTCCAATGATGCCTGCCACTGCCAACGCTCCACCTACATAACGGAGCTTTTTGCCACGGCTCAGCAATACCAATACTGCAATCGCAGCACCTGCTGCCACAGCCATCCAACCGGAATCACTTCCACTTCCTTTCAGGCATATGACGCAAAGGATTTCGGCCACAACCAATGCTGCTCTCTGCCATACTTTCTTTGCTCCGATAAACAAGCATGCCAACAATGGAATTAACATTCCGAAATAAAAGGACAGGAAATTCGGGTTATACAGTGTTGTATAAGAAGTTCCCTCTGCCATATTGAAATTCAAACTGTCCAAATTGCCCCAAAAACTTGTGTTGGTGATCAGATGCTTTCCAAATCCTGTCTTGAAAAAGTCCTTTCCAAAGTACTGGAAGACGCCAATCAACGTTACCATCGCCATCCCAACTCCGGCCCATAACAGGACTTTGTTCACCTGCTTCTCTTCCTGTACATAATTATATACGTAATAGCACAATATCATATAGGCAAATACAGCCCATACCGGCTCAAACAATTCATAGGTGCCTCTGACAACCCAGTACTTATAGCTAGAAAATAATGCGGACATTGCAACAAACATTGCATAAACAAACAGCATATAAAATGAATTTTCAAACTGAAACTGTTCTTTCTTTTTTAAATACCGATATAACATGATTCCGATCATCACAACTCCAAGGATCACTATCGCTATCATTTTCCATGCGAAAAAGAAATCTGTCTGTAACCCGGAACTCGCTGGGAACCAGTCAAATTGCGACAGATTGGCATCATACTCAAACATATGCACGATCAACGGAACAAATCCCATCATAAGTATGATTGGAATCAGTAATGCGTTTGTTTTCTTCTTATTTGCATAAACATTCTTACTCAAGATATTTTCTCCTTCGAATCAATGTATTTTGTATGTTTTTACTCAATTATTTCTATAAATACATACCTAATCAACATAATACTCTTAAATTTTCCTTTTGTCCACACCAAGAAAACTATAGTACCATCTATGTTAACTACTCTAATAAATCACAAAAGAAAGAAGGATTACAACCATGAGATTACCAAACGGATACGGCGGAGTCGTAAAATTATCCGGGAACCGAAGAAGGCCCTACGCAGCGCGAATTACCACCGGCTGGTACCACAATGACAAAACCGGAAAACACGTACAAAAATTCCAAATTATTGGTTACGCGCCCACCCGGGCCGAAGCCTTACAGATTTTAGCCAAATACAATGACTATCCAATTGATGCAGCTTTCCTGAAGCTTACCTTCCATGACATCTATCTGCGCTGGTCCGAAGAAAAATTTCCGACCACCTCCGCATCCAACATCAAAGGATACCGCGCCGCATACTCCATTTGTGAAGATATCGCAGATGTACCATTCCGCAATTTGCGCCTGGATGATCTGCAACGCGTCGTCGACCGCTGTGGGAAAAATTATCCCACCCTAAAAAAGCTCCGCATCCTGTTCAATCAGTTATACGACTATGCGATGAAACACGAAATTATCTGCAAAGATTACTCTCCCTATGTCAACATCACCAAATATAAAGACCGTAATCCAAATAAAGCAGAACGCAACCGCTTCACGGCGGATGAAATAGAAACCTTATGGAAACATACCGATGACCGCTATTACCAGACGGTTCTTATGCTCATCTACAATGGGGTCCGTGTTTCCGAACTGCTTGACTTGAAAAAAGAAAATGTCCACTTGCCTGAACGATACTTCGACGTAGTTGACAGCAAAACAGAAAATGGTATCCGCAAAGTCCCTATCGCCGAAAAAGTCCTGCCCTTTTACACCTCCTGGTACAATGACTGTTCGCACAGTGAATACCTTATCCACACCATGGACAGTGAGCATTTTACTTACCATAATTATTACATCAATGTATTTAAACCACTGCTGCAGCGCCTGAACATCGACCGTACCCCACACTGCTGCCGTCATACAACGATCTCAATGCTCGCCGATGCACATGTGGATCAGACCATTATCAAAAAAATTGTCGGCCATGCCGGAGCCATGACTCTGACTGAACGAGTCTACACGCATTTGGACATCCACGAACTCATTGAAGCAATCGACAAAATATGAAAAATCGGCATTGTTACTTGTGTGTTACTTAAATTTTTCCAGCAAAAATGACTCACAAAATATGGTCATATAAATTCCGTTTGTACTACCCCGTTTCTTGTGCGTTGCTTGTACGTTACTTAAGATTGAAAGATTCTTCAACATGCTATGCTGCAGATACCTGTTTTATCCACTCTGCTGGCAGTATGGTCAGTGGAAAATATTGTTAAGGTAACTGGTAAGAAG
>ENA-UOJO01004623-UOJO01004623.1-human-gut-metagenome-genome-assembly--contig:-P57-NODE-4623-length-11682-cov-4.314269_pt1 | contig 11682 bp, 9 predicted proteins | sample MGYA00242351_ERZ723898 | MGnify/ENA metagenome assembly ERZ723898 | reverse complement strand
TGTTTTTTTGTTTTTGCTTCAGCTTTTGCAGGGCGTTCTTCCAGGAAATCCGCAGGGGCTTTCGGGGGTGAAATGGGATTTGTCCTTTAACACCGCAGCCAGTTTTGTAACCAATACGAACTGGCAGGCATACAGCGGTGAGTCTACATTAAGCTATCTTACGCAAGTACTCGGACTTACCGTGCAGAACTTTGTTTCCGCAGCTACGGGCATTGCCGTGCTGTTTGCCCTGATACGGGGATTTATAAAAGTGAAAGCCGATGGCTTAGGCAGCTTTTGGGTGGATATAACGAGAATCGTAATTCATATTTTGATTCCGCTTAATCTTGTAATCTCACTTTGCCTTGTGGGCGGCGGCGTGATTCAAAACCTTAAAGGAGCTGAAACCGTATCGCTCGTTGAACCGATTGCGGTAAGCGCAGATGGCGAAATCCTTGAAAACGCTGAAATTGACCTTGATACAAATACCGTAACAGTTGACGGCAAAAAAATAGAAGACGCCGAAATTGTTACCGAACAGTTTGTGCCTATGGGCCCTGCGGCAAGTCAGGTCGCTATTAAGCAAACGGGTACAAACGGCGGCGGTTATATGGGCGTTAACTCCGCTCATCCGCTCGAAAACCCGAACGCTTTTACAAATTTGATTGAAATGCTTTCAATTTTGCTTATTCCTGCGGCGCTGTGCTTCACCTTTGGAAAGGCAGTAAAGAATAAAAAACAGGGCGTTGCCATCTTTATGGCGATGTTTATATGCCTTGTGCTGGCGCTCGGCACGATCGCCGTCAGCGAACAGGTTGCAACACCGCAGCTTGCACAGGATGGCGTCAACATTTCGATGACCGATCAGGCAGGCGGCAATATGGAGGGCAAGGAAACCCGATTCGGCATTGCGACATCCTCAACATGGGCGGCATTTACAACGGCGGCTTCCAACGGCTCTGTAAACTCTATGCACGACAGCTACACGCCGCTTGGCGGTATGGTGACAATGCTCCTGATGCAGCTCGGCGAGGTTGTTTTCGGCGGCGTTGGCTGCGGTCTTTACGGTATGCTTGCCTTTGCCATTCTGACGGTGTTTATAGCCGGGCTTATGGTCGGCAGAACGCCGGAGTTTTTAGGCAAAAAAATCGAACCCTATGAGATGAAATGGTCTGTGCTTGTTTGCCTTGCCACGCCGATTGCCATTCTTATAGGAAGCGGTATTGCGGCTGTCGTTCCGAGCGTGGCGGACAGTCTCAACAACGGAGGAGCGCATGGTTTTTCTGAAATTCTATACGCATATTCTTCCTGCGGCGGTAATAACGGCTCTGCCTTTTCCGGATTTAATGCAAATACCGTATTTTTAAATGTTTCGCTCGGACTTGTCATGCTGTTTGCCCGTTTCCTTCCAATTATAGGAACGCTGGCGATTGCGGGAAGCCTTGCAGGAAAAAAGAAGATTGCAACAAGCGCAGGAACACTTTCCACCACAAACGGTATGTTTGTATTTTTGCTGATTCTCATTGTCCTTATTATAGGTGCGCTCAGCTTCTTCCCTGCGCTGGCTCTCGGACCGTTGGCTGAATTTTTCAGTAATGTTATTTAAGGAGGCACTGTTATGGCATCAAAAACAAAAAGTGCTTTTGCCGATAAAAAGATGCTCGGCAGAGCCATAAAAGATTCATTTATAAAACTAAACCCCAAAACACAGGTGCAAAATCCTGTTATGCTTTTGGTGTATATTTCGGCGATCCTGACAAGCGGACTGTGGATTGTCTCTCTGTTCGGACTAAAGGACGCTTCAAGCGGCTACACCTTGGTAATCGCGGTAATTCTGTGGTTTACCTGTATTTTTGCAAATTTTGCCGAAGCGATTGCCGAGGGACGCGGAAAGGCGCAGGCAGACGCCCTGCGAGCTTCAAAAAAAGATGTAGAGGCACATAAGATACCCTCTGCCGATAAGAAAGAACAGATAACCGCCGTTTCTTCTGCAACTCTTAAAAAAGGCGATATTGTCATTGTAAAAGCAGGAGAGCAAATTCCGGGCGACGGTGAGGTAATCGAGGGTGCCGCATCGGTAGACGAAAGTGCTATCACAGGCGAATCCGCACCCGTTATCCGTGAGGCAGGCGGCGACAGAAGCGCCGTAACGGGAGGTACAACCGTACTTTCCGATTGGATTGTTGTGCGGATAACAAGCGAAGCGGGCGAAAGCTTCCTTGATAAAATGATTGCTATGGTCGAGGGTGCTTCCCGTAAAAAGACGCCTAATGAAATCGCGTTGCAGATTTTCCTTGTCGCGCTTTCCATTATATTTATTCTTGTTACCGTATCGCTGTATACCTATTCCATATTCTCGGCAAAGCAGGCGGGAATTGATAATCCGACCTCTGTTACCACCCTGGTAGCTTTGCTTGTCTGCCTTGCCCCTACCACCATCGGCGCATTGCTTTCTGCTATCGGCATTGCGGGAATGAGCAGACTTAATCAGGCGAATGTACTTGCTATGAGTGGCAGAGCCATTGAAGCCGCAGGCGATGTGGACATACTTATGCTTGACAAAACAGGTACGATTACACTCGGCAACCGTAAGGCAAGTGCTTTTATCCCCGTTGACGGAGCAAGTGAACAAGAGCTTGCCGATGCGGCGCAGTTATCCTCGCTTGCCGATGAAACGCCCGAAGGCAGAAGCGTAGTTATTCTCGCAAAAGAAAAATTCAATATTCGCGGCAGAGAGCTTTCCGACAAGAATATGACCTTTATTCCCTTTACGGCGAAAACCCGTATGAGCGGCGTTGATTATGACGGCAACGAAATCCGCAAGGGAGCCGCCGATACAATGCAAAAATATGTGACCGAAAACGGCGGCGTTTATTCCGATGAATGCGACCGGATTGTTAAAGAGATTGCGCAGCAGGGCGGCACACCGCTTGTTGTCACGAAAAACCACAAGATTCTCGGCGTTATTCACCTGAAAGACATCATCAAGCAGGGCGTTAAAGAAAAGTTTGCCGATCTTCGTAAAATGGGCATCAAAACCATCATGATTACCGGCGACAACCCGATGACAGCCGCCGCAATCGCGGCAGAAGCCGGTGTGGACGATTTTCTGGCCGAAGCAACGCCGGAAGGCAAGCTCCAAATGATCCGTGATTTTCAGAGCAAGGGACACCTTGTAGCAATGACGGGCGACGGTACAAACGACGCTCCCGCACTTGCACAGGCTGATGTGGCGGTTGCGATGAATACAGGCACACAGGCGGCAAAGGAAGCGGGAAATATGGTTGACCTTGATTCGTCTCCGACAAAGCTGATTGATATTGTCCGCATCGGCAAACAGCTTTTAATGACAAGAGGCAGTCTGACTACTTTCTCAATAGCGAACGATGTGGCAAAGTATTTTGCCATTATTCCCGCCTTGTTTATGGGACTTTATCCGGGGCTTTCGGCACTTAACATTATGGGACTTCATTCCCCGCAAAGCGCTGTTTTATCGGCTATTATTTACAATGCACTGATTATTATTGCGCTGATTCCGCTGGCGCTCAAAGGTGTAAAATACCGTGAAGTTCCTGCGGGCAAGCTTTTGTCGCGCAATCTGTTAATTTACGGTCTCGGCGGTCTGGCGGCACCTTTTATCTTCATTAAGCTTATTGATATGCTGCTTGTACTGTTCGGCTTGGCATAAGGAGGTTTTTTACAATGAAAACATTAAAAAATGTACTGCCGAGGGCTGCTGTTATCTTTCTTATATTCACATTGCTCTGCGGCGTTGTTTACACAGGTATTGTAACAGGTATTGCACAGCTTATTTTTCCCGATAAAGCAAACGGCAGTATTATTGAGGTTGACGGAAAAAAGTACGGCTGTGAACTGCTCGGTCAGCAGTATACGGATGACGGACATATGTGGGGGCGCATTATGAATATTGATGTTTCAACCTACAAGGACGAAAACGGAAAAACTCTGATGTATGCCGCACCGTCCAATCTTTCCCCGGCAAGCGAAGAATATGAGGCTTTGGTTCGGGAGCGTGTGGAAAAGCTGCGGGAGGCAAACCCCGATATGGACGAAAAAGCAATCCCCGTTGATCTTGTGACCTGCTCGGGCAGCGGACTTGACCCGCATATTTCACCTGCCGCCGCTGAGTATCAGGTTGCAAGAATCGCAAAAGCAAACGATATGACTGAAGACGAGGTGCGGGAGATTATTCAAAAATGCACTGACAGTAAGTTCTTAGGTATATTCGGAGAAGAAACAGTAAATGTTCTTAAAGTGAATTTGATGCTGGACGGAATTCTGTAATAGTTTTAAGGCGGGAGAGTTTCGGCTTTTCCGCCTTTACCTTTATGCAATCTTAATATCGTCTTTATCTTGCTTACGCCGATTTAATGCAGATTAAGATAAAATAAAGACAGTCTAAATATGATATTAAGATTGGAAGGTATCCGTTATGATAAAACGGCAAAATCTAAAACACAAGCATATTACATCGTTTCAGATTATTATATTAGGCTTTCTGTCTGTGATAATTTTAGGCAGCATACTGTTAATGCTGCCAGTTGCGACAAGGGATGGTAAAGGAGCCGTGTTTTCAGACGCACTGTTTACCGCCACTTCCGCAGTTTGTGTAACCGGTTTGGTTATACACGATACCGCTACATACTGGTCAACATTCGGACAGAGCGTAATTCTGTTTTTAATTCAAATCGGCGGTATGGGCATTGTCACGGTGGCGGTTTCGGTTGCGGCTTTTTCGGGTAGAAAAATAGGGTTGATGCAGAGAAGCACGATGCAGGAGGCGGTTTCCGCACACCATCTCGGTGGAATTGTACGGCTAACAAAATTCATACTGAAAATAACGGTGTGCATTGAGCTTATCGGCGCAGCCCTGCTTTTGCCGGCTTTTATCCGTGATTTCGGAATTATGAAGGGCATATGGTATGCCTTGTTCCATTCCATTTCGGCATTTTGCAACGCAGGCTTTGACTTAATCGGCGTTAAAGAGCCGTTTTCGTCATTAACCTCTTATTCATCACAGCCTTTTTTCAATTTCACGGTTATGGCGCTTATTATTATCGGCGGCATAGGCTTTTTAACTTGGGAGGATATTAAAAACAATAAAATTCATATCAGAAAGTATCGAATGCAAAGCAAGGTCATACTTACCGTGACGGGAATACTGATTATCCTGCCGGCGCTTTACTTTTTCTTTTTCGAGTATCAGAGCCTTCCCCTCGGAGAAAGAATCCTGACCTCTCTTTTCCAGTCTGTTACGCCGAGAACAGCCGGCTTTAATACGACGGATTTAACAGCCTTCAGTGAGACAGGTCAAATGCTGATTATATTGTTGATGCTGGTCGGCGGCTCTCCCGGTTCAACGGCTGGCGGTATGAAAACCACCACAATCGCCGTTTTGGTTTCATCAGCGCTGTCCGTGTTTCGCAAAAAGGAAAATACACACTTTTTCAAACGGCGCATATCCGACGATACCGTGAAAAGCGCGGCAACCATCTTTTTACTGTATATTGGGCTGTTTATAGACGGAGGAATGATCATCAGCCGTCTTGAAAATATCCCGTTGCTCCCGTCACTGTTTGAAACAGCGTCGGCAATCGGAACGGTGGGACTTTCCCTCGGCATCACCTCACAGTTGGGGATTGTTTCGCAGTTCATTCTGATTGTACTAATGTTCTTCGGTAGAGTCGGAGGACTGACATTGATATTTGCGGCAATGAAAGGTACGGGGACACACGTAACAAAATATCCGCAGGAAAAAATAACGGTCGGTTAAAGGAGAAGAAAGATGAAATCTGTTTTACTTATAGGGCTTGGCAGGTTTGGCAGACACATTGCAATGAAGCTTAACGAGATGCGGCATCAGGTTATGGCTGTTGACAAAAACGAAAAAAGAGTAAATGCGGTATTGCCCTTTGTTATGAACGCGCAAATAGGCGACGCAACAAATGAAGAATTTTTAGAGTCGTTGGGAGTAAATAATTTTGATGTTTGCATTGTCGCAATCGGAGACGATTTCCAAAGTTCGCTTGAAACAACATCTCTTTTAAAGGAATTGGGTGCCAAAAAGGTGGTTTCCCGTGCGGCACGGGATGTACACGCAAAATTCCTTCTGCGAAACGGGGCGGATGAAATCGTATATCCCGAAAGGCAGCTTGCCGATTGGACGGCTATCCGCTATACCGCCGACCATATCCTCGATTACATAGAGCTTGACAGCGATCATGCGATTATTGAAATTGCCGTACCCGAAAAATGGATAGGAAAAACCGTTATTGAAGCGGATGTGCGTAAAAAGCACGGTATCAATATTATGGCGATTAAACGCGACGGTAAAATGAATCTAAATTTTGCGCCCGAAACAAGCTTTATACCGGGTGATACCATTTTAGTGCTGGGCGATACCAAAAACATACAAAAGTGTTTTCACATATAAATTCCGAAAGAAGACGGGAAGTATGAAAGAATTATTGTTAGTGTGCGCAGTGGCTGCCATCATTGTGTTCGGTTACTTTTTAATGAAAAAACTTGACGCTTTTTTAGCAAATAACCGCCGCTTAATTGACGCTGAAATCGCAGAAAACAGTCTTTTAATTGCATTTGATAATCCTATGATAATAGATTCGCTGATGCCGCTGCTTGAAAAGTTTTCAAAAATAAATCCGAATTGTCAGCTCCATTTCCTGTTTGGAAATACAGAGGATATATATGATAAGCTAAACAAAAATCGTATTGACTTTGGCTTTATAGAAAACAACGCTTCTGCAAATGACGATACCTACAACTGTCTTATCATTTCTGCAAAGAAAAACAGTATTTACATTGAGGAAGCAGGATGTACGATAGAACCGCTGAATCCTTCAGGAATTCAGACCGCTGTGATATGGAAAAAGGCTTCAAGCAATGCCCTTGTCGATAGCCTTTCGGATTTGCTTTTGTCAAATCAAGCGGCGATAAATGCAGAATATGTAAAGTAGAAAATACTTTCATACTGTGATATAATAAAGAGCGGAAAGGAGGAGCTATGATGCAATACTTTATTGATTCAAAAGACGGGAGTCTGCAAGCCGCCCAAAACTGCGGCGATAAAAAGCCGTTTTTCACGGTTATGAGTACGGCGGAATTTCACGAATGTAAAGAACAACTGCCGTATTATAAAGAACTTCTTCACTGCCTCGGATCGATTCGTTACTGTAAAGCAGAGGTGTTCAAAAACTGCATCATCGGAACCTTACGCCTGCCTCAAAAAAGCGAACAGCGTTCACCGCAGCTTTCTTTCGGCTTTTATTTGACGGGGCAGTCGCTCTTATTTGTCGAAGATGTAGGCGATTTGAAATTATGGGTAGACAAACGGATAGGCGTGCTTCAGGAGCTGAACAGTCCGGCTCAGCTTCTTTTGCAGTTTATGGAGCAAATGATAGAGGATGATGTTCTCTATCTTTCTCACATAGAGTCAGAAACAGAGAAAATGGAAGAAAATATCGGTTCCGGTAGTTCGGCAGACTTTTTCCCTTTGCTCACAAAACACAGGCAAAAGCTGTCCGAATTAAACGCTTACTATGAACAACTGACGGATATCGGAGAGTTGTTTCAGTCCAGCGCTTGCTCATCATTTATACAGGACGATCAAGACTGGGATAAATTTACCCATCGTGCCGAGAGATTGCAAAATCATGTTCAGTTGCTTCGTGAAAATATGCTTCAGCTTCGTGAGCTTTATCAGTCAAAGCAGGACGCACGGCAAAATAAAATTATGGGGATTCTCACAATCGTCACCACCTTTTTCCTGCCGCTTACTTTAATCACGGGATGGTATGGAATGAACTTTGCTTATATGCCTGAACTAAAATGGAGGTACGGTTATCTTTCGGTGATTATTGTTTCTTTTATTATCGCAGTAGGAGAAATCATCTACTTCAAAAAGAAGAAATTCTTTTAATTGTTCTTACTCTAAATATGAGACTTACAGGAGGTGTTTTTATGGACGAAACAAGGCAAAGTCCGGAACAGTTTCTAAAGGAAATTGAAAAGGAGAAACAGAACCTAAACAGAGGACATTTGAAAATCTTTTTCGGATATGCCGCAGGCGTAGGCAAAACCTATGCCATGCTGAAAGCCGCACATTCGGCAAAGAGGCGCGGTATTGATGTCGTTGCCGGTTACATTGAACCGCATGCCCGTCCGCAGACCTCCGCACTTGTAAACGGATTGGAATGTCTTCCGAATCTTGTTTCGGAATATAACGGAATTACTCTTTCAGAATTTAATCTTGACGCTGCGCTTGCCAGACATCCACAGTTAATCCTTGTGGATGAGCTTGCCCATACCAATGCGCCTGTGTGCCGTCATACAAAGCGTTATCAGGATATTGAAGAGCTGCTTAATGCGGGAATAGATGTTTATACCACGGTAAATGTTCAGCATATTGAAAGCCTTAATGACACAGTTGCATCTATAACGGGCATTATGGTACACGAGCGTATCCCCGATTCGGTATTTGATAATGCCAGTCAGGTCGAGCTTGTGGATATTGAGCCGCAGGAATTGATTGAACGGCTTAAGGCGGGAAATGTATATAATTCGGTTCAGGCTGAGCGCGCTACAGAAAATTTCTTTACCGTGGAAAATCTTACGGCGCTTCGGGAAATTGCCTTGCGTCGCTGTGCCGACAGGGTAAATCTGCTTACCGAAACCGTCAGAACGAAAAGTCACAGCGATTATCATACCGATGAGCATATTCTTGTATGCCTTTCGTCGTCACCTTCCAATGCAAAAATTATCCGCACCGCCGCCCGAATGGCGAATGCCTTTAAGGGAGCTTTTACCGCACTGTTTGTGGAAACCCCGGATTATGAGGTGTTGTCCGAGGAAGATGTAAAGCGACTGCGGAGCAATATACGTCTTGCGGAACAGCTCGGCGCTAAAATCGAAACTGTGTACGGTGAAGATGTTTCCTATCAAATTGCCGAATTTGCAAGGCTTTCGGGGGTTTCAAAAATCGTGATAGGAAGAGGCTCTGCAACCCGAAAGAGCATATTTTCTAAACCCACTCTTACAGAAAAGCTGATTGCAAACGCTCCGAATTTGGATGTGCATATCATCCCCGATACCGACGGCAAAAACGCCGCATACCGTGCAAAAAAAGCGAGAAGGAAAAGCAAAATTGTCTTTTCGGTATCCGATTTTTTGAAAAGCGTTGTCATTCTGATTTTGGCAACCTGTATTGGAATGCTGTTCAGGCAATTAGGGTTTGCAGAAGCGAATATTATCACGGTATATGTTCTCGGCGTTCTTGTGACCTCGGTCGTTACAAGACATCGGATTTACAGCCTGATTTCTTCTATTGTAAGCGTTTTGGTTTTCAACTTTTTCTTTACCGATCCGCAGTTCACTCTTCGGGCTTACGATCAAGGATATCCCGTCACCTTTTTGTTTATGTTTTTGGCGGCACTGCTCACAAGCTCGCTTGCCGTAAAGTTGAAAGAACATGCAAAACAGTCTGCAAAGGCGGCTTACAGGACGAAGGTGCTGTTTGACACAAATCAGCTCTTACAGCAGGCAAAGGACAAAAATGAAATCGTTTCCGCAACGGCAAATCAACTTATCAAACTGCTCGGCAAGGATATTGTGTTCTATTTATCAGAAAACGAAACCTTAAGCGAGCCGCATATTTTTACCGTTTCAGGTGACAAAACGGACGAAGAAATAACAGGCACAAAAGAAAAGGCAGTTGCGGAGTGGGTGCAAAAGAATAACAAACACGCAGGCGCAACTACCCAAACCCTTTCAAACGCAAAATGCCTATACCTTGCCGTAAGGGTAAACAGCCGAGTTTACGGCGTTGTCGGCATTTATATAGGTGATGAGCCTCTTGATTCGTTTGAGAAAAGTATTCTATTATCTATACTCGGCGAATGTGCTTTGTCGCTGGAAAACGAAAAGAATGCAAGAGAAAAAGAAGAAGCGGCGATCCTTGCAAAAAATGAACAGCTTCGTGCCAATCTACTGCGCGCGATTTCACACGATTTGCGGACGCCTCTTACCTCAATTTCCGGCAATGCAAGTAATCTTTTATCAAACGGCAACTCCTTTGACGAAGCGACAAAGAATCAGCTTTATACCGATATTTACGATGACTCTATGTGGCTTATCAATCTGGTGGAAAATCTGCTCTCGGTCACAAGAATCGAAGAAGGACGGCTAAATCTTAACATTACAGATGATTTAGTAGACGATGTCATCACAGAAGCGCTTCATCATGTGAACAGAAAAAGCGTAGAACATCATATTGCCGTCCGGCATAAAGAAGATTATCTTCTTGCTAAAATGGACGCAAAGCTGATGGTACAAGTTATCATAAATATTGTGGACAACGCCATTAAATACACGCCGAAAGGCTCCAACATTCTGATAAAAACTTGGAAACAAGGAGATAAAGCCGTTATATCCATTGCCGATGACGGCGACGGGATACCCGATGAAATGAAAGAGCGGGTGTTCGATATGTTTTACAGCGGTGCAAATAAAATAGCCGACAGCCGCCGCAGCTTAGGCTTGGGATTGTCGCTGTGCCGTTCCATTGTAAATGCACACGGCGGCAAAATAACCGTTTCGGACAACACACCGCACGGTACGGTGTTCACCATTACATTACCTGCCGGGGAGGTAGAAATTCATGAATAAACCATTGATATTGGTTGTTGAAGACGATAATTCGGTCAAAAATCTTATTACAACAACCCTTAAAGCGCACGATTACAGATACTTAACCGCACCTAACGGTGCCGACGCCATTTTGGAAGCGTCATCACACAATCCCGATATTGTCCTGCTCGATTTAGGACTTCCCGATATTGACGGCGTTGATGTTATTAAAAAAATCCGCACTTGGTCGAATATGCCGATTATCGTTATCAGCGCACGAAGTGAAGATACCGATAAAATTGACGCACTCGACGCAGGTGCCGACGATTATCTGACCAAACCGTTTTCGGTTGAAGAGCTTTTGGCAAGGCTTAGGGTTACACAAAGACGGCTTAATATGATACAGAACGAAACCGCCGCCGAAGCGTCCGTTTTCACAAACGGGCGGCTTCGAATAGATTATGCCGCAGGATGTGCCTATTTAGGCGATGAAGAATTGCACCTTACGCCGATCGAATATAAACTTTTGTGTCTGCTTTCAAGGAATGTCGGAAAGGTCTTGACGCACACCTTCATTACACAGAGTATTTGGGGTAGCTGCTGGAATAACGACATTGCCTCTCTGCGCGTCTTTATGGCTACACTCCGTAAAAAGCTTGAAAAGGATGCCGATTCGCCCCAATATATCCAAACGCATATCGGCGTTGGTTACAGAATGATGAAGGTTGAATAATCTGTTAAACAGAAAATGAATACACAAAAACGGTGCTGTAAATCCTTTTGATGTTTACAGCACCGTTAATCTTTTATGAAAAAATCAATTCATTATTTATAAATTCCTTTGCTCTGCTGCGGATATTGTTCATCCGACCAACCCACTCCATTTGATTTTCCGCTTTGAGTGTCTCGGTAACACCCTCACGCTCTGCCATCTGTTTCACAAGCCGAAAGAACATATCATCAGCCTGCTAGTCGAGAGCAGCAAGGTATTCAATCAGCTTACAGCTTGTCAGCTGATTTGTGTAAAGCACACTGCCGTGT
>ENA-UOJO01004621-UOJO01004621.1-human-gut-metagenome-genome-assembly--contig:-P57-NODE-4621-length-11687-cov-4.184663_pt1 | contig 11687 bp, 9 predicted proteins | sample MGYA00242351_ERZ723898 | MGnify/ENA metagenome assembly ERZ723898 | reverse complement strand
AGGCACTGAGCTTCGATGCTGCGCTCCAGGTTGTTGAAATTGCGGTCATCGGCCACGATCCGCTCTGCCAGCTGCATATCCTTGTTTTCGATGGAAAAAAATAAATTTTTCAGGGAAGCTTCAACGAGGTTTCCCATTTCCTCCAGGCTTTCGGAAAGCTGTACCAGCTCTTCACTGTATAATTTTCTTGTTGTCATAGATACCTCCATTTAAAATGAAAAATCGCAATGTAATGCCTGTTTACTATGCTGGGAAAGAGAAAAACGGGTAGGGTCTGTCAGGATCAGCCGAACCGTCCGCTGATATAATCCTCTGTGCGTTTATCCTGCGGATGGGAAAAGATCTGCTTCGTATCGCCGAATTCCACCATTTCTCCCACAAGGAAAAAAGCGAGATCGTCAGAAATACGGGCAGCCTGCTGCATATTGTGAGTGACAATGACAACCGTGTATTTTTCCCGCAGGTCTGCCATCAGGTCCTCGATTTTCATTGTAGAGATCGGATCAAGGGCGGAGGTGGGTTCATCCATCAACAGGATTTCCGGTGAAACAGCAAGGGCACGGGCAATGCAGAGACGCTGCTGCTGACCGCCGGAAAGACCGAGGGCAGATTTTTTCAGGCGATCCTTGACTTCATCGAAGATCGCAGCGTTTTTCAGACTGGTTTCAACGATTTCGTCCAGCTGAGCCTTGTTTTTGATACCGTGGATCCTGGGACCGTAAGCGATATTGTCGTAAATGCTCATGGGAAAAGGATTGGGCTGCTGGAATACCATACCGGCTTTTTTACGCAGCAGAGTGACATCTACGTGGGGATCGTAGATGTCCTCGCCGTCAATTTTGACCTCACCGGTGATCTTTACATTGTCCACGAGGTCATTCATACGATTTAAGGTTTTTAAAAAGGTGGATTTACCGCAGCCGGAGGGACCGATAAAGGCGGTGATCGCTCCGGCCTTGATATTCATATTGATGTTTTTAAGGGCGTGATTTTCGCCGTAATACAGATCGAGGTTCTTCGTGCTGATTTTGATATTGCTCATGAATTCTCCATTCTGCAGGCGCTGCTGCGTCTGCGTTATCCTCCGGTTAATCGAGTTTGGAAACATCGAATTTCTTTGCGAGTATTTTGGTCAGAAGGTTGATAAAAAGGACGATGATCAGCAGGACAGCGGCAATTCCGAAGGCTGCGTCATATTGTGCCTTGGACATGCTCAAGTACAGCTGGATAGTAAGGGTTCCGCCGGATTCGAAGATTTTTTTGAAAAATCCTGCAAAGGTCTTTGGCAGAAGATAGCCGCTTCCGGCGGTGAATAAAAGGGCGGCGGATTCTCCGACGATACGTCCGATCGCAAGAATGATACCGGTGATAATGCCGGGCATTGCGGAGGGGAGCAGGATCGTGCGGATCATGTACCATTTGGTTGCGCCGATGCCGAGTGCGCCGCTGCGGTAGGTCGCAGGAACTGTTTTTAAGGCTTCCTGTGTGTTTCGCGTGATCAGGGGAAGAACCATAAGGGTCAGGGTCAGGGCGCCGGTCAGGATGGAATAGCCAAGTCCCAGGGTGGTTCCGAAAAATACCATACCAAACAGACCGAAAATGATAGAAGGAATACCGGAAAGGGTTTCTGTCGTAAATTCGATCAGCCGGACGATTTTTCCGGGCTTTGCGTATTCGTTTAAGTAGATTGCGCTGCCGACACCGATGGGAGTTGCGATCAGCAGGGTAAGGATAATGATGTAAAGCGTATTGACGATATTTCCGGCGATACCAAAGGTTCCCTTGATGGTGCTGGGAACGGAAGTCAGGAAGGAAAGGCTGATCTGGGGCAGACCTCTGAAAAAGACATAGCCCATAATCGCGATCAGTAAAAGGATGGAAAATGCCGCAGCCAGATCGATCAGAACGGTGAGAATGAGATCGGAAGACCGGATTTTTTTGTTTAAAATACTGGAGGAACCGGGGACCGTAAGCTCTGTGCTCATTACTCTTTTTCTCCTTTCAGAATTTTGTTCAGGGTCATGTTAATGATCATAATGAATACGAAGAGGACAAGGCCAATGGTGAATAGTACCTGACGGTGTAAATCTGCTGCATAGCCCATTTCAGCAACGATGGCGGTTGTCAGGAAGCGGACAGAGTGAAAGGGCAGAGGGGCGTTGACACTGCTTCCGGATACAAGGCTGATTGCCATTGCTTCACCGATCGCACGGCCGACACCGAGGACGATGGCGGTTGCGATACCGGATTTGGCTGCCGGGATCGTTACACGGAAAATTGTCTGGATCCTGGAAGCACCCAGACCCAGGGAGGCCGCCTTTAAGCTGGCAGGAACGCTGCGGAGGGCGGATTCGCTGATGTTGATAACAGTAGGCAAGATCATGATCGCAAGGACAAGCACGGCAGAAATAAGGTTTGCACCGCCGGTAAACTGATGGGTCGCAGAGCCTGCAAAGATTTTCTGCTCGAGTTTATACATTGCAGGACACAGCAACAGGATACCGAGCAGACCGTAGATAACGGAAGGGATACCGGCGAGCAGCTCAATGGCGGGGCGGACGATTTTAGAGAGGGGCTTGGGCGCTGTTTCTGCAAGAAAAACAGCAGTCAGGACGCCGATGGGAACGCCCAGCAGGATCGCAAGGGTTGTGCCGACGATGGAGGTCAGAATGACGTATAAAATGCCGTAACTGGGATCTGCAGCGGTTGGCTTCCATACTGTGCTGAACAGGATCTCTGTAAGTCCCACCTTTGTAAGGGCGGGAGTACCATTTAAAAACATATAAACTGTAATGGAAATGACTGCAAGAACAGCGAAAAACGCGCAGATGGTAAAAATGATCTCAGCAGTTTGCTCTACCACGGATCTTGCTTTTTTATTGCCGATAATAGAATTCATAAAAATCCTCGTTTCCAGGCAGCCTGCAGAAGGCTGCCTTTAATCAAAGGTTATCCCCTATGCGGTTGTGCACAGAATACTGGAAAATGCAGGTCCGACATTGCCGGGCCTGCATCCAGCAGGGAGTGTTTTGGAAAAGAAATGTTGTCAGTCAACTGTGATCAGGCCAACGGATTTGATCAGAGCCTTGCCCTCATCGGAGGTAAGGTAATCAAACAGTGCCTGTACTTCGGTCTTCTGCTCGGAGATTTCACCTTTGGTTGCCATTACGAAAGGTCTGGACAGTGCGTAGTTGCCGGCTTTAATATTTTCTTCCGTTGCGTCTACGCCATCGAGCTTCAAAGCTTTTACGGAATCATCTACAACATCGAGAGAAACATAACCGATCGCACCGGGGGTGGAAGCAACCTTTGCCATAACGGCACCGGTGGAATCCAGTTCGTTTGCGTAAACGCAGGCATCTGCGATGTCCAGCAGCTCTTCAAACGCACCTCTTGTACCGGAGCCTGCCTCACGACCAACAACAACGATCGCCTGATCGTCTCCGCCAACCTCACTCCAGTTCTTTGTTTCACCGGTGTAGATGGAAACCAGCTGATCCTTTGTGAGATCTTCTACCTTGTTTGCAGGATCTGCAACTACTGCGATACCGTCAATTGCAACGATGTTTTCTGCGGCGCCTGCGCTCTTTTCATCGTCCTTTAAGTTTCTGGAAGAGTTACCGATGTCAACGCTGCCTGCCAGGACACTTTCGATACCTGCGGAAGAACCGGTAAACTCAGCAGTTACGGTCACGTTGGGATATTTTTCCATGAAGCTTTCTGCAACTGCATTTGCCAGCTTTTCCATGGAAGTGGAACCGGACATGCTGACGGAACCGGAAAGATCTGCATATTTGTCTGCACTGTCTGCGGCTGTGTCAGCAGCTTCAGTAGCCTCAGCAGCTGCTGTGCTGACAGCCTCGACGGGGGTTTCTGCAACTGTGTCAGCTGCACTTGCTGCAGTATCTGTTGCAGCAGTATTGCCGCAGCCTGCCAGAGTGCCAACTGCCAGTGCGCTCATTGTAAGAAGTGCGATCAGTTTGTTTTTCATAATGTTTCTCCTCCTTGATGCCGGAAGTATCCTGTTCCGGGCTGATGAATGAAATATAGTGAATGCCTGAAGCCATATGCCGTCTGCCTCATTGCGAGACTTATGATAAGTCATTTGAGCAATGCAAGATATCACGATCCGGTTAGGAATGGGTAAAGGTTGTGTAAAATGATGTCGGAGTCAAAAGCCCTGACCCGGATGCCTGTGGAGCGCTTCGAGGTGTAATACACATAAATATACATATAGAATGTATATTGGCGAATAATATACATACAGGTGAATATTTATACAAGAAAGAGGTAAAAAAGTGAATATTTTGTGAAAATTTATACTTGATTTTTAAAGGAAGTGTGATAGTATAGATGTCATGAAACGGAATTACAACGGAAAAGGAAATCCCGTTTAAAGATGTCTTTAAAAATAAATCTAAAGATAAAAGAATAAGGAGACATCAGAGGAGAAGATTGAAAAATAAAATTTTTCAATCGCGAGATTTGTGTCTGCGCGCACTTGACACAAACTCGGCATGCGCAAAAAACGTGCGCAGAAATGAGGAGAAGAAAAATGAAAATGAAAAAATTACTGACAAGCGTATTGGCAGTAGCCATGGTTGCTTCTCTGGCAGCATGTGGTTCTTCTGCATCCACAGAGACAACAGTACAGGCAACAGAGACTGCAGCAGAAAGCACTGCGGCAGAGACAGCAGCTGCAGAGACCGATGAAGCAGCCTCCACAGAAGCAGAAAGCACAGATACCGCTGCTTTTGATCTGGCTGGCAAGAAGATCGGTGTTCAGCTCGGTACAACAGGTGATCAGCTGGCAACGGAATATGAACAGAACGACGGTTCTACTGTAGAACGTTTCAACAAGGGCGCAGATGCAATTCAGGCATTAAAGCAGGGCAAGATCGATTGCGTAGTGATCGACTACAATCCCGCAAAGGCTTTTGTGGAAAAGAATGATGATTTACAGATTCTGGACGAAGAGCTTTCTTCTGAAGAATATGCAATGTGTGTCAACAAAGACAACAGCGAGCTGACTGCAAAGATTAACGAAGCGCTTACTCAGTTAAAGGAAGACGGTACGCTGGATGCTATCGTTTCCAACTACATCGGTGATGAGGCAGGACAGCATCCTTATACCTCTCCGGAAGGTGTAGACCGTTCCAACGGCACACTGGTTATGGCAACCAATGCGACATTTGAGCCTTATGAGTATTATGAGGATCAGAAGGTTGTCGGCATCGATCCTGATATCGCACAGGCTGTCTGTGATGTGCTTGGTTATGACTTAAAGATCGAGGATATGGAATTTGATGCAATTGTCAATGCAGTTGTTTCCGGCAAGGCTGATTTCGGTGCAGCAGGCATGACGGTAACAGATGAGCGTAAGCTGAGCGTAGACTTCACAGATACCTATGCAACAGCAAGCCAGGTGATCATTGTAACAAAGTAATTACAAGAGATAATCGGAAAGCAATTATAATATGGAAGATTTTAAACTCAAATTTATTGCAAACTTTATAACCGATAATCGGTGGAAGTACTTCACCAACGGATTGGGAACAACTTATGTTGTTTCCTTTTTCGCTGTTATTCTGGGCGTTGTCATCGGCGTGCTGATCGCAGTGGTGCGGTCGTCTGCAGATAAGCTGGACCGTCCTCCACTGGTGGTTAAAATTCTGAATGTGATTTGTAAGCTGTATCTGACGGTTATCCGCGGAACCCCTGCAATGATCCAGCTGCTGATCATGTATTACATCGTGTTCGGTTCTGTGGATGTCAGCAAGCGGCTGGTTGCGATTCTGACCTTCGGAATCAACTCCGGCGCATACGTAGCGGAGATCATTCGTTCCGGTATCATGTCTGTGGATCAGGGGCAGTTTGAAGCAGGCAGAAGCCTGGGACTGACCTATGTGCAGACGATGTGGTATATTATTATCCCCCAGGCATTTAAAAATGTCCTGCCTGCCCTGGGCAACGAGTTCATTACCCTGTTAAAGGAGACGTCTATCTGCGGTTTGATTTGACTGTCGTATGTTACGCACGGTGCGAATACCGTCAGAAGTCAGACCTATGAGCCTTATATGCCGTTGTTTGCGGCAGCTCTGATTTATCTGGTCAGCGTGAGTGTACTTTCAGCTCTGATCAGCAGACTGGAAAGGAGGATGCGTGTCAATGAGCGATAACGGACAGGAAAAACAGGTTCTGTTTGAAATCAAACAGCTCTGCAAGTCCTTTGGACCGACGAAGGTGCTGGATCATATTGATGCGACGATCCGCCAGGGTGAGGTAGTCGTTATTGTAGGTCCCTCCGGCTCCGGTAAATCGACCTTTCTGCGTTCCTTAAACCTTCTGGAAATGCCGACCTCGGGCGAGATTTTATTTGAAGGAAAAGAGATTACAGATCCGAAAAGCAATTTAAATCAATATCGTCAGAAAATCGGAATGGTGTTCCAGCATTTTAATCTGTTCGCAAATAAGACGATTCTGGAAAACATGACGCTGGCACCGATCAAGGTGTTAAAAAAGTCCAAGGCGGAAGCGGAAAAAGAAGCGATGGAGCTGCTGGCACGTGTCGGCCTTGCAGAAAAAGCAAACGCTTATCCGGCACAGCTGTCCGGCGGTCAGAAACAGCGAATCGCCATCGTTCGCTCTCTGTGCATGCATCCGGATGTTATGCTGTTGGATGAGCCTACCAGCGCGCTTGATCCGGAGATGGTTGGCGAGGTTTTAAGTGTAATGCGGGATCTGGCCCACGAGGGTATGACAATGGTGGTCGTTACCCACGAGATGGGCTTTGCCCGTGAAGTCGGCACGAGAGTGCTGTTTGTGGATGAAGGCAGGATCAAAGAGGAAAACACGCCGGAAGAATTTTTCGATCATCCGAAAAACGCGAGACTGCAGGAGTTTCTGTCGAAGGTGATCTAAAGCAGATTTTCCGGAAAAATGACAGAAAAGGATTGATTTTGTAAAAATCATAAAAAATTGATATGAAATGGAAGAATTTCAACATGCCGGGGCAGTTGCAGTTCTTCCATTTCTTTTGTTACAATAAAAAGGATAAACTGGTTATTTTATCCGCGTATTTAGAGAATGACTTTTGATCAGGAGGAGCAGGAAAATGGAAAATGTAACACAGAAACGGACGCCGGGGGAATGGAGAGAGCTGTTTTCTTCGCAGGAATTTGAAGAAGCCTATGAATATGGGGGCGATGACCTTGGGGCGGTTTATCAGACGCAGGGGACAGACTTTGCACTCTGGGCCCCGACGGCAGAGCGGGCAGAGCTTTTGCTGTATCGGGCAGGAAGCGCAGAGGAGGGTGCAGCAGAGCCCTTTGACCGGACAGAAGCGGTACGCACAGAAAAAGGCGTTTTCCGTGTGCATAAAAACGGAGATCTTTCAGGTGTTTATTATACCTGGCTGGTAACGGCGGACGGTCAGACACGGGAAACTGCAGATCCTTACGCAAAGGCCGCCGGAGTAAATGGACAGCGCAGTATGGTGATCGATCTGAAAAAAGCTGAGCCGGAGGGCTGGGACAAAGATCAGGAGAAGCTGCCAAAGGCTCCGGCACCCGTTGTCTGGGAAGTGCATGTAGGCGATTTTTCCCACGATCCCCAAAGCGGTGTTTCGGAAGAAAATCGAGGGAAATATAAAGCGTTCTCAGAAAAGGATACCTGTCTGGATGGAAATACAGGAAACCCGACGTGCATGAGCTGGCTGAAATGGCTGGGTGTCACTCATGTCCAGATATTACCGATGTATGATTATGGTTCGGTAGATGAAACCGGAAAGAAGCTCCAGTATAACTGGGGGTACGATCCGATGAACTATTTTGTACCGGAAGGCTCCTATGCGACCGATCCGTATCATGGAGAAGTACGGGTGCGGGAATGCCGTGAAATGATCCAGGCCTTGCATCGCGCGGGAATCCGGGTGATCATGGATGTGGTGTATAACCATACATTCAGCATAGACTCTGTTTTCCAGAAAACTGTTCCGTATTATTTTTACAGACAGGAGGCAGACGGCAGCTTTTCAGACGGCTCCGCATGCGGCAACGATACGGCAAGTGAGAGAAGGATGTATCGCAGATATATGATCGACTGTATTTGCTACTGGGTAAAGGAATATCATGTGGATGGATTCCGGTTCGATCTGATGGGACTGCATGATACGGAGACAATGAATGAGATCCGTGCGGCACTGGATCGTCTGCCGGGCGGAAAAGAAATTCTGATGTACGGCGAACCGTGGACGGCAGGCAAGACTGCGATTCAGCCAGGCTATGAGCAGGCGCTGAAATGCAACGCAGCCCTTTTGTCTGACCGAATCGGATTTTTCAATGATGATATTCGGGACAGCATTAAGGGCAGTGTTTTTGAAGTCAAGGAGACTGGCTTTGTCAACGGAGCAAAGGGACTGGAGACTCAGATTCGTTCCAGTGTGCTGGGCTTCTGTGACGGAACAGGCGGTTATCAGCCGTCGTCTGCACAGCAGTCCGTTTCCTATGTCTCAGCCCATGACAATTATACGCTGTGGGACAAGCTGGTGCATACGCTGACGGACAGCATGGAGCCGGATTTTGGCGCATACAATGAAGTAGCTCTGGCGCAGAACCGTCTTGCTGCGGGAATTTATTTTACCTGCCTGGGGATTCCGTTTTTACAGGCGGGAGAGGAAGCGGCGCGTACGAAATACGGTGACGACAACAGCTATCGCTCCGCGGCGAAGGTGAATCAGCTAGACTGGACCCGGATGCATGAATACCGGGATTTGGCGGAGTTTTACCGCGGTCTGATCCTGCTGCGAAAGAGTTTTCCGGCATGGAGGCAGAGAAGCCTGGAGGTGCTGGATCAGATCTCCTTTGTGGACGCACCGGAAGGCTGCGTAGCCTTTACCATCCGGACAGGGGCTGAGCCGGAGGCTGCAGCAGAAAGCGTCCTCACAGACAACGTTGCGCCCTGGCAGGAGCTGTTTATTATTTACAACGCGAATAAGGAAGCTGTGGAATTTCGACTTCCGGGCGGGAAAGGCTCTGATCCGGAACAGGAGCCTTCTGAAAATTATTTTGCCTTGGAGGGCAAGTGGCAGTTGCTTACAGATGGAACACGGTTTAAAATAAAAGAGGACACGAAATTAGAGCAGATAAAAGAGCTGGAAGGTTCTGTATGGGCAGAACCGGTGTCTATTACAATATTAGGAAGATAAGAGGGAACAGGTATGAGAACAAGCGGTGTGCTGCTTCCGGTATTCAGTCTTCCGTCTCCGCACGGGATCGGCTGCTTTTCCAAGGAAGCATATGAATGGGTGGATTTTTTGAAGCTGGCAGGACAGCAGTATTGGCAGATCCTGCCGCTGGGACCGACAAGCTATGGGGACTCCCCGTATCAGTCCTTTTCTACGTATGCGGGCAACCCGTATTTTATTGATCTGGAGGAGCTGGTGGAAGCCGGGTTTCTGACCAGAAAAGAGGTAGAAGCCTGCGATTGCGGCAAAGCGGCCAGAGATATTGATTATGGAAAACTGTATGAAAACAGAATGCCGCTCTTAAAGCTGGCATATGAGAGAAGCCTGGAGAAGCCTGACCCGAAGTTTACAGCATTCTGGACAGAAAATGCCTGGTGGCTGGATGACTATGGCCTGTTCATGGCAGTGAAGGATATTTTTGACGGAAACAGCTGGGATCAGTGGGCAGAGGATATTCGCTATCGCTGGGATAATGCGATGTGGTATTACAAGACCAACTATTCTAAAGAAATCGGCTTTTATGTATGGCTTCAGTATCTGTTTTTTACACAGTGGCAGAAACTTAAAAAATATGCCAATGATAAGGGATTGAAGATCATTGGTGACATTCCGATCTATGTGGCATATGACAGCGCGGACGTCTGGGCACATCCTGAGATGTTCCAGCTGGATCAGGAGAGAAAACCCGCCGCAGTTGCAGGTTGTCCTCCCGATGGATTTTCTGCAGATGGACAGCTTTGGGGCAATCCGCTGTATCGCTGGGATCATCACAGAAATACCGGCTATGACTGGTGGATAACACGAATCTCCTGGTGCTTTAGACTGTATGACGTTGTCAGAATCGACCATTTCAGAGGCTTTGATGAATATTTCTCCATCCCTGCAAAGGACAAAACCGCGGTGAATGGTCACTGGGAAAAAGGTCCGGGTATTGAGCTGTTTCAGGCGATCAAGGCACGTCTCGGTGAAAAACCTATTATCGCAGAGGATTTGGGCTATGTGACGGATACTGTCCGCAGAATGGTAAAGGAAAGCGGCTATCCGAATATGAAGGTTCTGGAATTTGCATTCGATTCCAGAGATTCCAGCGGCGCAGGTGATTATCTGCCGCATAATTATGAGCATAACTGCGTAGCTTATACTGGCACCCATGACAATGAGACGATCCTGGGCTGGCTGTCCAGCATTAAGCCGGAAGAGGTTCAGATGGTGCGGGCATACTTAAACCGTCCTACAGAGAGCAAACAGGTTTTGGCATCCGAGCTGGTTCGTACCACCATCGCTTCTGTGGCGGATACCTGTATCATTCCAATTCAGGACTATCTGGGACTGGATAACAGCGCAAGAATCAATTTCCCGTCAACGCTCGGTACGAACTGGCGCTGGAGACTGATAAAGAGTGACCTGACAAAGGCGCTGGCAGATTCTATCCGCAAGCAGAATATTGTTTACGGCAGAGTGAAGTGGGAAGATCTGCAGGAGGATGAAAAACCGAAGGATCCGGAAGAAGAAAAAGAGACAGAAACAGAACCCAAGCAGAAAAAAGACAGTTCTGTAAAGGAGGCAAAAGACTGATGGAATTCGGAAAATTATGCAGTTGGGAAAAGCAGGGCAATCGTGTTGTTTTTCAGTTTGAGAAACGAACGGGACGCGTGGAGATCCTCACACCGGAGATTTTTAATGTATTTTCGGGAGTGGTGAGTGAAGAGCATCGCTCTAAGGCCATTGAGGGAGACAAGTCTGTTGCAGTTGATTTTACGGCGGCAGAAGCAGACGGTGCAGTAGAAATTTCCACAGATGCAGTGACTGCACGGATTTACGATGATTTCAAGGTCGATTTTTATAAAGCGGACGGCACCGTTTTGTGCCGGGACTACCGGGGCAGCAGAAAGATCTGCGCCGGTCTGAGTGATGAACTGAAGGCATTAAAAGAAGCAGAGGGACACAGTGTAGAGGAGCAGCGCACGGAAGCGGTAGAGGTTGTCAAGCAGCTTGAGGGTGACGAAGCCTTTTACGGACTTGGTGATAAGACCGGCTTTATGGACAAGCGCGGCTATGAATATGTGATGTGGAATACGGATGATCCGGCTCCGCAGATGGACAATTTCAAGTCCCTCTACAAATCCATTCCGTTTTTTATTACCTTACATAAAAATGCAGTGTTTGGCCTGTTCTATGATAACACCTACAGATCCTGCTTTGATATGGGCAAGGAATCGGAGGAATATTACTGGTATGGTGCTGCAGACGGCAATCTGGATTATTATCTGATCGCCGGCGAGAGTATGCCGGAGGTGCTTGGCAATTATACTTATCTGACAGGTACGGTTCCGGTTCCGCAGAAGTGGACCCTGGGCTATCATCAGTGCCGCTGGAGCTATATGTCTGAGGAAGCAATCCGGGATGTTGTATCCCACATGATAGAGTGCGGAATCCCCTGCGA
>ENA-UOJO01004615-UOJO01004615.1-human-gut-metagenome-genome-assembly--contig:-P57-NODE-4615-length-11699-cov-5.251116_pt1 | contig 11699 bp, 10 predicted proteins | sample MGYA00242351_ERZ723898 | MGnify/ENA metagenome assembly ERZ723898 | reverse complement strand
TACAACCGGAGGAGATACGTCCGGAGGAGATACGTCCGGTGGTGATATGTCCGGTGGTGATACGTCCGGTGGTGATACCGGCAGCGGAGGAGACGGTGGAGATATCGATGCCGGCGGCGATGCAAGTGATGCAATCGAGGCTTCTGAACAGGGTGCACCTGGTGAAGCAGATGCTGCATAAGTAACGTCACATAACAACATGAGATAAAGATCAGAAGGGAATTTCTTATTGAAGAAATTCCCTTCTTCTGTTACCATACATCAATAAGAATATAATAAATATCAGGTATGGAGAATACTGATAAGGAGATACTATGGAAAATAAAACAGTGGATGTGATCATTCCTGCCTATCATCCGGGAAATGAATTTGCCACACTTATTAAAAGACTGGAAAAACAGACTGTTTCGATTCACAGGATCATTGTGATGAATACAGAGGAATCCATGTGGAATAAAGAATGGGAAAAATTATCCGATGCGATGGAAGTGCATCATCTTACAAAAGAGGAGTTTGATCACGGAGGTACGAGAGCGCGGGCAGCAGAACTTTCTGATTCGGATGTGATGGTATTTATGACACAGGATGCGATGCCGGCGGACCGTGAGCTGCTTGCAGAGCTTTTGAAAGCGCTTGATCAGGAGGAGAATATTGCAGCTGCTTATGCAAGACAGCTTCCGAACGCGGAATGCAGTTTTGTCGAGAGATACACAAGAGCGTTTAATTATCCGGATACGTCTCTGGTCAAAACAAAAGCAGATCTTGACAAATATGGAATCAAAACTTTTTTCTGTTCAAATGTCTGTGCAGCATACAAAAAAGATATTTATGAAAAGCAGGGTGGTTTTGTACGCCGTACTATTTTTAATGAGGATATGATCTATGCGGGCGGGCTGATCCAGGCAGGATATGGAATTGCCTATGCAGCAGAAGCCAGGGTGATACATTCCCATAATTATAATTGTATGCAGCAGTTCCACAGAAATTTTGATCTTGGTGTATCGCAGGCGGAGCATCCTGAAATATTTGAGGGAGTACCGTCTGAGGGAGAAGGCATGTGCCTCGTCAAAAAGACACTTGCGTACCTTATTCATTCAGGAAGGATATGGCTCATACCGGGGTTCGTTTTGCAGTGTGCAGGTAAGTATGCCGGATATCTGGCGGGCAAAAAATTCCGTAAACTGCCGAAGAAATTTATTTTGTGGTGTACGATGAGTCCGAATTACTGGAAATGAGCAGAAACACGCTTTTTTAAAGGAGTTGTCACACTTTCAACACAATTGACTGATACACTGTTTTCATGATAAGAAATAAGAAGAAAGCAGAAAGGAGCACAGCATGAACGACGAAGAAAAATGGAATTCGGGAAATGCTCCGCAGAATGATAGAGATACCGGACGGTTCAATGAACCGCCGAGATATGAACATTATAATATGCACCAGACGTATGTAAATGAAACAGGGCAGGAATCGGAGAAAAAGAAACGCAGGAAGAAAAGCGGTGGCAGGAAACTGGCTTCGACAATTTCTCTTGCGGTAGTGTTCGGACTGGTTGCCGGTGTAGTATTTCAGGGTGTGAATTTTTTTGCAGCTCAGTATATGGGCACAACGACAGCTGATGCAGAACCGCAGATTGAGACAGCGCAGCTTGCCGTGAGTGCATCGTCAGATGATGCAGCCTCAGAGGGTACAGATTCTTCTGAGAATGGTACAGCTGATGCAGCACAGAGTGTTTCTGCGCAGACAGGAAGTGTTTCAGATGTGGCAAAAGCAGCAATGCCGACTGTTGTCGCAATTACATCTGTCAGCATACAGGAGATTCCGAATTATTTCCGTGCATTTGGATTTGGATATGGCGATACACAGCAGTATTCCAGTGAAGGCAGCGGATCTGGTATCATTGTAGGTGAGAATGATGACGAACTTCTGATTGCAACAAATAATCATGTTGTAGACGGTGCGACGACACTCAGTGTATGTTTTGCCGGAAATGATGTAGTCAATGCAGCGGCAGAGCCTGTGAATATGTCCTCAGAAAGTGACAGTGATGGAGATGTCAATGTGGAGGATGCTGTCAGTGCGAAGATAAAAGGTACAGATGAAACAAATGACCTGGCGGTAGTTGCGGTACAGAAATCTGACATTCCGGAGGATACCTTATCACAGATCAAGATTGCACAGCTTGGGGATTCTGATTCAGTGGAAGTCGGAGAACAGGTTGTTGCAATAGGTAATGCACTTGGATATGGACAGTCTGTAACATCCGGGTGGATCAGTGCATTAAACAGAAGTATTTCGACAAGCGACGGTACGACAAGTGACGGACTGATTCAGACAGATGCAGCAATCAACCCGGGTAACAGCGGCGGCGCACTTCTTAATATGCAGGGAGAAGTGGTTGGTATCAATTCTGCGAAGTATGCAGATAGTGCGGTTGAAGGTATGGGTTATGCAATCCCGATTTCGAAAGCACAGCCGATCCTGAAAAATCTTATGAACCGTCAGACGAGAGACAAAGTAGAGGATGACTCAAAAGCAGCATATCTTGGGGTGACTTCTGCAGATCTTTCGATGGAAGCAATCCAGATGTATGATATGCCGGAAGGCGCATTTGTGATCCGTGTTGATAAAGATTCAGCAGCAGGCGAGGCCGGTATTCAGAAGGGCGACATTATTGTAAGCTTTGACGGACAGACAGTAAGCGGCAGAGAAGATCTGGAAAATAAGCTGGCTTATTATGAAGCAGGTGAGTCAGTGGATGTTGTTGTTTCCAGAGCTGATAACGGAGAATATGTACAGAAAACAATTTCCGTGACACTTGGAAACCGTTCAGATTACACGGGCTAATCGAATTTATAAAAACTTTAGTTTACAGTGTGATAGGTTATGTTATAATGAACGCATAGGTAAATGGGCCGGGACAGGAGCCATTAGCCTGTGCGTTTTGCATATAAGAGAAGTTGCGAAGCGCTGTAAATGAAAGGAGTTTATATGACAGATAAATACAATGATGAGATCATAGAGGAAGAAAATCAGGATACAGATGATCAGACCGATGATTATGAACCGGAGAAGTTCTGTACCCTCTGTCATCGTTCCGAGCGTCAGGCAGGAAAAATGATCGATCTTCCGAATAATATACATATATGTCCGGACTGCATGCAGAGAAGTTTCGACAGCATGAACACACAGATGCAGAGTGGCAATTTTAATTATGGCGATCTGTTTAACATGCCGAATATCAGTATGATCGATCTGAGCAGCTTCCAGAATCAGATGGGACAGCAGCCGAAACCAAAGAAGAAAAAAAGTGAAAAGAAAGATCCGGTCCTTGATCTGAAAAAGATTCCCGCACCACACAAGATCAAGGCAACACTTGATGAATATGTGATCGGACAGGAGTATGCGAAAAAGGTTATGTCCGTTGCCGTTTATAATCATTATAAACGTGTTGCGACCGATACAATGGATGAAATTGCAATCGAGAAATCCAATATGCTGATGATCGGACCGACCGGATGTGGTAAGACTTATCTGGTCAAGACACTTGCGAAACTTCTGGATGTGCCGCTTGCGATCGCAGATGCGACTTCCCTTACAGAAGCCGGGTACATTGGTGATGATATCGAGAGCGTTGTTTCGAAGCTTCTTGCGGCAGCTGATAATGATGTTGAGAAGGCTGAGCATGGAATTATTTTTATTGATGAGATCGACAAGATCGCGAAGAAGAAAAACACGAATCAGAGAGATGTCAGTGGTGAGGCAGTACAGCAGGGAATGCTGAAGCTTCTCGAGGGCAGCGATGTTGAGGTACCGGTCGGAGCCAACAGCAAAAATGCAATGGTTCCGCTGACAACCGTGAATACAAGAAATATTTTGTTCATCTGCGGAGGCGCTTTCCCGGATCTTGAGAATATCATAAAGGAGCGTCTGAATAAGCAGGCATCCATCGGATTTTATGCAGATCTGAAGGATAAGTATGACGATGATCCGAATCTTCTTGAGAAGGTTACTGTGGATGATCTTCGAAATTTCGGTATGATTCCGGAATTTATCGGACGACTTCCGATTATATTTACAATGAATGGTCTTACAGAAGATATGATGGTACAGATCCTGCGTGAGCCAAGAAATGCGATCCTTAAGCAGTATCAGAAGCTTCTGGCACTGGACGAAGTCAAGCTGGAATTTGAGGAGGATGCCCTTCATGCAATTGCAGCGAAAGCAATGGAGAAACACACCGGAGCAAGAGCTCTTCGTGCAATCCTTGAGGAATACATGCTGGATATCATGTATGAGATTCCGAAGGATGACAATATTGGAGAGGTAGTGATCACCAGAGGTTATATTGAGGGAAACGGCGGACCGAAGATTCTGCTTCGCGGGCAGGAAGTACCGCTTCTTGAAAGTGGGCAGTAATTTTGTAACATAGATTTCACATAGACTAAGAAAGAGAGGGAATGTATTATGGCAAAGGATTTTTTTGGTAATCTCGGACAGGCACTTTCAAAAACTGCAAAAGAATTAAGCGGACGTGCGGAAGATGTTTATGAAACACAGCGTCTTAAGAATAAAATATCCGCAGAAGAACGTCAGATTGATAAAATTATGGCAGATCTTGGAAAAATCGTGTACCAGCGTTACAAAGAAGAAGTGCCGGTAGACGATGCTCAGAAAGCACTCTGCGAGCAGATCGATCAGCGTATGGAACAGATTGAACAGTTACGTACAGATATCAACGAGTTGAAGATCAGAACCAGACGAATCTGCCCATCCTGCGGTAAAGAAGTTGAGAAGAATGCTGCATTCTGTAAATTCTGTGGTGCAGCGTGTCCGACACAGGAAGAGGAAGAAGATGCCGGGGATACAATCGATGGTACTGCCGAGGAGGTAGAGGAAGAAAAAAAGTCGGAAGAGTCCGCAGAAGAAGCGGCAGAGACAGAGGCCGAAACAGAGGCGGCAGATATTGCAGAGGCTACCGAAGAACCGACAGCAGACGAAGCTGGAGAAGAAGTGGCAGGAGCTGAACCGGAGGAAAAAGCGGACGAAGCTGCAGAAGAAATCACCGAAGAAGTAAAAACAGAAGAATAAACAGAGCTGACCGCAAGGTATAAATGCGCAGATAAAAACGGACAGATGGGAAAAATTCTCATCTGTCCGTTTTATCCACAGGAAATTTTGCGTTTATGTAACCGGTAAATTAATTACAGTGTATAAACAATGATTCCGGCAATGATGATCAGATTGCCGATAAATTTGCCTCGTGTGATCTTTTCTTTCAGAATCACCTTTGAGAGCAGCAGGACGAATACATAGGCGGCGGTATCAATGACCGGTCCGTAGCGCATATCGACTTTTGTGTAGCACCAGGTATTCAGAAGAAGAATACCAAAAAAAAGAAAATAAGCGAGGATGACACGCCAGTTCAGATACTCTCTGAGGGGATTACTGTATTTGATGTTTGCACTCTGCTTTAAAAGAATCTGGGAAATCGCAGAAAAAAAAGTTCCTCCCAGCATAATAAGAAGAAATGTTTTATTCATAACGCTGCACCGTCCATACTCCAAATAATACGATCAGGATTCCCAGAATGTTCTGTGGGGAAAGCTGTTCGTGAAAGATGATCACTGCCCAGATCTGCGACCACAGAAGGTAGATGCTTTTGTTGGCATAGGCAGTTGACAGAGAAAATTTCTTGATGACCTGCTGCCAGGCAATCGCATAGATGCCGCAGTTGGCAATCATAAGCAACAGAAATACATAGAGAAGCGGTGCATGCAGCCCGTTTCGGTTATACTGGATCGATGCAAGCTTCGAAAAAACGCTTGTCAGCGAAAACAGCAGGATATTTAAATGAAGCTGTAGATAATTACGGAAATTTTTCATGATTCCTCCGAAAAAAATAAATGGTTTTCTGACATTGTACAACAAATACCGGGGATTTAAAATAGGAATTGACAGGAATTTTTTGATTGCTTTACAAGACATATCGAAAATGATATGATAAAAATGAATGCTAAAATTAGAAAGAGCGAGGAAAACATATGAGTTTGTATTCCGTTGTGGTTCCTGTGTACAATTCAGAACACACACTTGAGGAACTTTACCGCCGACTGGAAAAGGTTTTCCGGGAGGTTATAAAAGAAGATTTTGAGCTGATTCTTGTCGATGACGGATCGAAAGACCGTTCATTCGAAGTAATGACAGAGCTTCGAAACAAAGATCAGAGAGTCAGAATTATACAGATGGCAAGAAACTTTGGGCAGCATCCGGCACTTTTGTGCGGTTTTGCGCATGTTCGCGGAGATTTTGTCGTAACAATGGACGATGATCTACAGCATCAGCCGGAGGAACTGCCGAAGATGGTCAAGGTGATGAGAGAGCGTGATGACGTGGACGCGATCATTGCAAGTTATGAAGGCAGAAAACATGGTTTTATCCGCCGGCTTGGCACGAAGTTTTCTGTGTGGGCGACTTCCAGGATGCTCGGCAAAGACCCGAATCTTCAGATCACCAGTTACCGTCTGATCCGTCGCTTCCTTGTAGATGCGATGGTAAAGACGAATACATATCTGCCGCAGATCGGCAACCTTCTGGTGCTGACCTCAAACCGTATTATCAATGTGCCGGTACAGCATGCCGCCAGAGCTTACGGAAAGAGCGGCTACTCCTTCAAGAGACTTCTGAAGGATCTGATCTATGATATTACCGCACATACCGCATTTCCGCTTCTTATGGTTCGAAATATCGGAATTGTAAGTTTTCTGGTAAGCATGGTGATGGCAGTTTATTTTTTGGTCCGTTATTTTGCATTCGGAATTTCAGTCGAAGGCTGGACATCTTTAATGCTGGTGATGCTCGCTTTCTTCGGGCTGATCCTGTTATCGATCGGTATTATGGGGATTTATCTGATGAATATTTTGAATGAGGCGAAAAAGATGCCTCACTACGTGATCCGTAGGGAGGACACAGACTGATGAAAAAAGAAATTGGCGGTTATTTTGAGCTGGAGGAAATGGCGGGAGAGGAGTACTATCCGAACCTGTATAAAGTGAATCTCGGAAGGACTGCATTATTGTGGCTTCTTGAGACGCGCCAGTATAAGAAGATATATCTTCCGGTGTTTCTTTGCCGGTCCGTCATTGATATCTGTGTGGAGCATGATATTGAGGTGGAATTCTACCATCTTGATGCAGATTTAAACATTCTTCTGGAAGAACGGAAACTTCCGGCAGAGGAATGCCTCTATCTGGTCAGTTATTATGGTCAGCTTACAGACGAAAAAATCCTGTACTGTCAGAAGGTTTATGGCAACGTGATCGTGGATCATACACATGCGTTTTTTCAGAAACCGCTTAAGGGAGTGGATACCCTGTATTCCTGTCGGAAATTCTGGGGCGTCAGTGATGGGGCATACGTATCTTCGGATGTTGTTTTATCCGGGGAAAAGCCGGAGGATAGATCTGGTGCGCGTATGAGCCACATTCTGGGACGTTACGAAGAAAATGCCGGGAAATATTACCAGGCAATGCTTGACAATGCAGCCGGTTATGAGGGCATGGAGATCCGGAAGATGTCACGGTTGACGTGCAACTTTCTCAGAGCAATTGATTATGAGAAGGGCAAAAAGCAGCGAGAAAAGAATTATGCACTTCTTTCAGAACTGCTCCCGTCAGAGTCAGTATTTAACCGTGTGATTCCGGAAGGTCCGTTTGCATATCCATATTATCATGAGAATGGGATGGAGCTTCGCAGATGGCTGGCGGGACGCAAAATTTTTGTGCCGACTTACTGGAAAAACATGTTTGAACAGTGCAGTGAAGATTCGCTGGAATACCAGTGGGCAGCAAATATACTTCCTCTGCCGTGCGATCAGCGATATGGTGAAGAGGAGATGAGATACATGGCAGCAAGGATCAGAGAATGGGAGGCATCCGCAGAATGAACCACAGATTATTGATTCTGGGAACGCTTGGGGAATTTGTACAGCTCGTACAGAAAGCAAAACAAAAAGGATATTATACGATCGTCTGTGACGGCTATCCGAATGGAGAGGCGCGGGCATATGCCGATGCTTCGTATGTTTTACCGGTGACAGATACAGATGCGATCGCAGAACTCTGTAAGAAAGAAAAGATTGACGGGATCATCACTTCGTTTTCGGACCTTTTGATGGAATGCATGGTCAAAATTGCGGCGAAAGCAGATCTTCCGTGCTATCTGAAACCGGAGCAGCTTCCGTGGTATCGTGACAAATCCGTGTGTCGTCAGACACTCTCGGAGCTTGGACTTCCGACACCTGGTTATGTAAAAATACCGGTAAGTCTGTCCGGCGAACCGGATAAAATAAAACAACTGGTTCAGAATCTGTCGTATCCTCTGATCAGTAAGCCGATGGATAAATATGGTTCAAGAGGAATCTATATTATTTATGATGAGAGGGAGCTGGCTGCGCAGGTTACGCGAACCGCAGAATTTACAGATCTGGAAGAGGTGCTCGTAGAAGAGTACAATGATGGATTTGAGTTTAATATGATGACCTGGGTCAATGATGGCAAAGTGAATGTGATCAGCATTGCGGACAGAGAGAAAACACAGCCGGAGGCAGATATGCTTCCAATCAGTACGCGAAATGCTTATCCGTCCCGGCTTTTTTCGTATGTTTATGAGCCTGCGAGGGATGTGCTTCAGTCTTATATCGCACACACGGGTCAGATGGACGGACCGCTTTCGATGCAGTTTTTCTGGAAGCCGGGTAAAGGTATTCAGGTCTGCGAGATCGCAGCAAGATTTTTTGGATATGAACATGAACTGACCGATATGGTCTATGGCTTTAATATAGAAGAACTCCTGCTGGCCGGTGTATATCAGAAGGAAAAAATATCAGAGATGTTCGCCGGACATGACGTTTTTCATCCGCTGCATCATGGGGCAGTTGTATATTTCCAGGGAAAACTTCGCAAGATTGCTGATCAGACAAAGGCATATGAACTTGCCAGAAATGAAGCTGTGGCCAAACCGTGGATCTTTTATAAGACGGGTGAGGCTGTGGTGGAATATGGACCTAATCCATATCTTGCACTATATTATATAGGAGCAGAGAGCAGAGAAAAGCTGGATGAGATTACCGGATATTTCTTTGACGAGATGAGTATGACTGATCCGGACGGGCAGGAGATTACATATCGAAACCAGATACCGGATTATTTTATAACAGAAGAGTAGAGGAGACAGATGATCGATTTTAACAGACCGGCACTTGTCGGAAAAGAATTAAATTATATTCAGGATGCGGTTGCGCAGGGAATGCTCTGCGGTGATGGCAAATACACAAAGCTGTGTTCCGAATGGATGAAGAAACGTTTTGAGGTCAATCAGGTGTTTCTGACGACATCCTGTACACATGCGTTGGAAATGGCAGCGTTTTTAAGCGATATCCAACCGGGAGACGAAGTGATCATGCCGTCTTATACCTTTGTTTCGACGGCTGATGCCTTTGTGCTCCGTGGTGCAAAAATCGTATTTGTAGATATCAGACCAGATACGATGAATATTGACGAAAATCTTATTGAACAGGCAATCACTGACAAAACAAGGGCAATCGTTCCTGTCCACTATGCCGGTGTTGCATGTGAGATGAACAGGATTATGGAAATTGCACAGAAATATAATCTGAAAGTTGTGGAAGATGCTGCACAGGGTGTAGATGCCTACTATCATGGAAAAGCTCTGGGAACGATCGGCGATTTCGGCTGTTACAGTTTCCACGAAACCAAAAACTTTACGATGGGTGAAGGCGGTGCGCTTGTTTTCCAGAAAAATGAATATCAGGAAAAAGCAGAAATTCTCAGGGAAAAGGGCACGGACAGAAGTAAATTCTTCCGTGGACAGGTAGATAAATATCGCTGGATCGATTATGGTTCTTCTTATCTTCCAAGTGAGATGAATGCGGCATATCTGTATGCGCAGCTGGAAGAATGTGACAAGATCAACCGGAAACGTCATCAGGTTTATGACGGTTATCATGAGAGACTGGCAGATCTGGAAGCACAGGGTAAACTTGACCGTCCTTTTGTTCCGGATGGCTGTGCGCATAATGCACATATGTACTATATTAAGGTGAAAGATCTGACTACCCGTACCAGACTGATCGCATATCTTCGTGAAAACGGAATCGCTCCGGCATTTCATTATGTTCCACTCCACAGTTCTCCGGCGGGAGAAAAGTTTGGAAGATTCTGTGGTGAAGATGTATATACGACGAAGGAGAGCGAACGTCTTCTGAGACTTCCGATGTTTTATGATCTTTCTATGGACAATGTGGATTATATTGCAGAAAAGATCCATCAGTTTGAATTTTGAGTGCAGTGGAGGAAAGAGTATTGAAACGTAAAAAAGTCAGTACGGAAACGGTAGTAGAAATTCTGTTTTTCCTGTTTCTTCTGGTGTTTTATCTGATGTGGGCGAGAGTTCAGCCAAACGGCGCCGGACCGGATGAGCCGATGCGATATCAGATTGCCTATTATATCTATCAGCATGGAAGTCTTCCGGTCGGAGATGATCCTGCGGTTCGAAATATTGTATGGGGAATTTCATACGCATTTTCTCCGATTCTGGACTATATGATTGCGGCCGTGTTTATGAAACTGGTAAGTTTCATAACGACAGCACCGTTTGCACTTCTCATGGCAGCACGTTTTGTCAACATTCTTCTGGGGCTTGGTACAGTGTGGCTGGCACTGGATATGGGCAAGCGTCTGTTTGACCGCAGAAAAGCCTGGATTTTTGCTGCATTTGTCGGTTTGCTTCCGGGGTCATTGTTTGTATTTACTTATGTCAACTGTGATGCGCTGGCGGTATTTTCTACGGCAGTGATTGTTTATGCGTGGGTGCGATATCTCACGGAAGGCTGGACATATAAGAACTGCATCATTCTTGCGGTTGGTGTGGCAGTATGTGCACTGTCTTATTACAATGCATATGGATTTATTTTGTGCAGTATTTTCTTCTTTGGGATTACGTTGTTTATGGAGGCAAAGAAGAACGGCAGCTACGCAGGTTTTGCAAAAAAAGGTCTTCTTGTCTGCGCAATTGTTCTGATTCTGGCAGCATGGTGGTTTATCCGAAATGCCATCCTCTATGACGGGGATTTCCTTGGTATGAATGCGTCTTCTATTTGTGCAGAGAAGTATGCAAAACCGGCTTACAAACCATCTCAGAAACAGACTCCGCAGATGGCAGGTTACACCTTCTGGGATATGCTGAATCAGGGTTTCCCGAAATCTGAGGGATTTTCATGGGTGGAACTTGTCAGTGAAAGCTTCGTGGGAAGATTCGGAAATATGGATGTGTTCATGCCGAAGTGGCTGATCAACAATTATATGGACTTTATTAAGGCTGGATTTTTGCTGATCTTCCTGCATCCGGTAAAAACATTTGCGCTTCGTGTAAAGAAGCAGTGGAGTGTGAAGGGGATGTTCAACTGGTTCATGTTGGTCGCGATGATCATCCCGAATATTTTGAATGCATATTATTCTTATGCATCTGATTATCAGCCGCAGGGACGTTACAGTTTGCCGATGTTGATCCCGATGACTTATTTTATGGTGATGGGATATGGAAACCTCTTTGATGTGACGGTTAAGAATGAAAAAGTACGAAAAGGTGTATATGCGGTCATCTGCGTGGCACTGATGGTG
>ENA-UOJO01004611-UOJO01004611.1-human-gut-metagenome-genome-assembly--contig:-P57-NODE-4611-length-11707-cov-4.853244_pt1 | contig 11707 bp, 11 predicted proteins | sample MGYA00242351_ERZ723898 | MGnify/ENA metagenome assembly ERZ723898 | reverse complement strand
GCCGCTGCTGCTTGTCTTTTACGGCGTGGTGTTTGTACTGGCGATGTTCGTGCCGAAGGATTTTTTAAGTGTGGCCTTTGACTCCGGCGGCGTTACGACGGGACCGATGACCGTGCCGTTTATCATGGCTCTCGGTGTCGGAATTTCTGCAACGCGAAGCGACCGTCACGCGGCGGACGACAGCTTCGGCCTTGTGGCGCTCTGCTCCATCGGACCGATCCTCGCAGTCATGATCTTAAGTATGATCTTCAAGGCGGACAGCAGCGCCTACACACCGCCGGTGATCCCGGAGATCGGTGATTCAAAAGAACTGTTCCTGCTCTTTGCGAGGGAACTTCCAGCCTACATGAAGGAGATCGCGGTCTCCTTACTGCCTATTATCTTATTTTTCATGATTTTCCAGATTTTCATGTTAAAATTAACAACAAGAAAATTAAAGAAGATCGCGATCGGTCTCGTCTATACATATGCGGGGCTGGTACTGTTCCTGACGGGAGTGAACGTGGGCTTCATGCCGGCGGGAAATTATCTCGGACAGGTGCTTGCGAAGTCTGCCCACCCGCTGTTCCTTGTTCCCATCGCAATGATCATGGGATACTTCATCGTAAAGGCAGAGCCGGCCGTGTACGTTCTCAATAAACAGGTTGAGGAGATCACGGACGGAGCGATCTCCTCGAAGGCTATGGGAATGGGACTTTCCCTGGGTGTTGCGGTTTCTCTCGGACTTGCAATGGTGCGGGTACTCACAGGGATCTCGATCCTGTGGTTTCTCATTCCGGGATACGCAATCGCGTTGGGAATCTCGTTTTTTGTGCCGAAGATCTATACAGCAATCGCCTTCGACTCCGGCGGCGTGGCATCGGGACCGATGACGGCAGCGTTTCTGCTTCCGATGGCACAGGGAGCCTGCTCCGCTCTTGGAGGAAACATTGTTACAGATGCCTTCGGTGTGGTCGCGATGGTTGCCATGACACCGCTTATCACGATCCAGGTCATGGGGCTGGCTTCGAGAATAAGAGCGAAGCGCGGAGTGCAGGAAGGAATGTCCGCAGCTCATGGACAGTCCGAGGCATACGCGGCGTTTGAGCTGCTGGATGATGACGCGATTATTGAATTGTAGGAGGTTTTATGAGCGAATTATACTTGATGGCGACGATCAGCGACCGGAACCAGAGCCGGAGATTCCTCGCCTTCTATAAAGAATATGGGATTTCCGTCACATTTCTGACGTTAGGCCGGGGAACCGCGGCGTCGGAGGTGCTGGACGCCTTCGGGTTAGAGGCATCGGAAAAGGCCGTCCAGTTTGCAGTAGTGACGGCGGCGGAATGGAAAAAGGTAAAAAAGGGCCTGGAACAGGAGATCAAGATCGATATTCCGGGAACGGGGATCGCCTTTGTGACTCCCCTGAGCAGCATCGGCGGAAAGCGGCAGCTTCGCTTTTTGACCGAGGACCGTGGATTTGAGAAAGAGGAGGAAAGCAGCTTGAAAGGAACAGACTACGAGCTTCTTGTAGTGATCGCAAATCAGGGCTATACGGATGTGATCATGGACGCGGCGCGAAAGGCCAACGCTACCGGCGGAACCGTGATCCATGCGAAGGGAACGGGAATGGAGAAGGCGGAAAAGTTTTTAGGCGTTTCCCTTGCTCAGGAGAAAGAGATGATCTTTATGGTCACGAAGACAAAGGATAAAAACGGCATCATGCAGAGCATCATGAAGGAAGCCGGGATCGGAAGCAAGGCGGGGGCGATCGTCTTCTCTCTGCCGGTGACGGAGACAGCGGGGATGCGTCTGATCGAGAAGAATGAGGATGATTAGGATCTTTCGCGCTGACCGCAGCAGATCACAGGCCTGAGGGAACGGAACGGTGCCATTAGTTACTTTTCATGGGTAGGAATTTTCTGAACTGAAAATTCCGTATGATACCGTTATGACCGCGGATTTTGCCGATTCGGAATGCGAAGCATCGGCAAAATCCAGTTACAGTGCGCGGGCATGGAGTGCCCGTGTACTGTAACTGCCATTAAAAAAACGCCGCGGAAACGTCCCGAAACCATTGACACTGCATATAGAGTATTGTACAATCATTCGTAAATCTTCGACCGGTCCGGACACAGAGCGGAGCGTGCGGGGAGACAAAACATGGACGAAGCCCCGGAAGAAACCGGGCGGCGTCAAATTTATAAAGATTTAGGAGTTGATTTTTTTGGATTCAGGGCAAGCCCTGCAGGGACTGATCGTAATTGGACTTCTGGCGTTATCCGCGTTTTTCTCATCGGCGGAGACGGCAATGATGACGGTAAATAAGATCCGTGTGCGGAATCTCGCGGAGGCGGGACTCAGCCATGCCGTTGTGCTGGAGAAGATCTTAAGCAATCAGCCCAAAATGCTCAGCGCAATCTTAATAGGAAACAATATTGTCAATATTTCAGCGTCTTCTCTGATGACTGTGCTGGTCACAGACGTGCTTGGAAATAAATATGTCGGTATCGGAACCGGCGTTTTGACGCTGTTAGTCCTGATCTTTGGTGAGATCACACCGAAGACTTCCGCGACGATCTATTCCGAAACCCTGTCACTCAAGTTCGCGAAACCGATCTATTTGATCATGCAGGTCCTGACCCCGCTGATCGTGGTCGTTGATGGCCTCTCCAAGGGCGTTTTAAAGATGATCCATGTGGATCCGAACAAGAAACAGGACGCGATCACAGAGGATGAGCTCCGCACGATCGTGGAGGTCAGCCACGAAGAGGGTGTGATCGAGTCGGACGAGAAGAAGATGATCTACAATGTGTTCGATTTCGGGGATTCTGTCGCGAAGGACATTATGGTTCCGCGTATCGATATGACATTCCTCGATGTAAATGCCAGCTATCAGGAGATCATGGATATTTTTCGACAGGAGAAGTATACGAGATATCCGGTCTATGAGGAGACGACGGACAATGTCATTGGCATCGTGAATATCAAGGACCTGTTCCTGATCCCGAAAGACAAGGAATTTAAGCTGCGGGATTACCTGCGTGAGCCGTATTACACCTACGAGTTTAAAAAGACGACGGAGCTTATGGTGGAACTTCGAAAGACCATGAACAGTGTCGCCATCGTTCTTGATGAGTATGGCGCGACGGCCGGGCTTATCACATTGGAGGATATGCTTGAGGAGATCGTCGGAGAGATCCGCGACGAGTACGATGCGGATGAGGAAGACAGCATCAGGAAGATCAATCCGAAGGAATATGTGATCGAGGGCGCTATGAAACTCGATGATCTCGACGACCAGCTGGGTCTGGATCTCAAGTCAGAAGATTACGACTCTGTCGGCGGCTATATTATCGGACTTTTAGACCATCTCCCGCAGGCGGGGGAGGAAGTCACAAGCGGAAATCTCCGGTTTGTGGTGGATACGGTGGAGAGAAACCGGATTGACAAGGTGCATCTGTATATTCTGGATGCGCCGCAGAAGAGTGAAGAAAGTGAGCAGGAGAGCAAACCCGAACGGTGAAGTTACTGAACCGCGACAAAATTAGCGAAAAATGTACAGCTTTCGGTCTTGACAATTTTTTTCAAACCAATTAATATGAAACTATCCAAAAGGGGAGTAGTTGAAATGCACTGTCAACAATCGCGGCGGAAACGTCTGGTGGTGCATACCGGTAAAATGGTAACGAGACTTTTTGCAGAGAGAAATTTCTGCAGAAAGTCTTTTTTTGTTGCTCTGAGGATCCGAGAGCGATCCGATATGGCAGCAAAAAAAGACGGTCTGTAAAATTTCATGGAATCCATTGGCAGGGAAAGAGAAAAACCTGCGCATACTATTTTCAAGGAGGAGTTTTTATGGACTTTTTATGGAATGGATTACTATCGATCACCTGGCAGCAGGTCGTCATGTATGTGGTAGGGCTTTTTCTGATCTACCTGGCAATTGAGAAAAATTATGAGCCGGCCCTTCTTCTGCCGATGGGCTTCGGTGCGATCCTTGTGAATCTCCCGGCCAGCGGTGTATTAAACCAGTTTATGGAGGGCGCCGGTGAGACTCATGGAATCATCCAGTGGCTCTTTGAATCCGGCATTGAGGCATCGGAGGCTTTCCCACTGCTGCTCTTTATCGGTATCGGAGCTATGATCGACTTTGGACCGCTACTTTCGAACCCGAAGATGTTCCTCTTTGGTGCAGCGTCCCAGTTCGGCATCTTTTTTACGATCTTTATGGCATCACTTCTCGGCTTTGATATCAAGGACGCTGCCTCTATCGGAATCATCGGAGCGGCAGATGGTCCGACTTCGATCTTGGTATCTCAGGTGTTAAAGTCAAACTACATCGGAGCGATCGCGGTGGCGGCATATTCCTATATGGCACTTGTGCCGATCATCCAGCCGATGGCGATCAAAGCGGTTACGACAAAGAAAGAACGCATGATCCGCATGCCGTATGAGCCGGGAAAAGTAAGCCGGTTCACAAGAATCGCTTTTCCGATCATTGTAACATTTGTCGCAGGACTTGTCGCTCCGGCGTCTGTTGCTCTTGTAGGATTCCTGATGTTCGGAAATCTGATCCGTGAATGCGGCTGCTTAAACAGCCTTTCCGAAACAGCGCAGACGACACTCGCGAACCTGATCACACTTGTTCTCGGAATCACGATCTCTTTCTCCATGAAAGCGGATCAGTTCGTAAGCTTACAGACACTGATGATCATGGGACTTGGACTTTTCGCTTTTATTTTTGACTCCATCGGCGGCGTCATGTTTGCAAAATTCTTAAATCTGTTCAGCAAGAACAAAGTGAACCCGATGGTGGGAGCAGCAGGAATCTCCGCATTCCCGATGTCTGCCCGTGTCATTGAGAAGATGGGAATCGCGGAGGACAAGACGAACCATCTCCTGATGCATGCCATCGGAGCCAATGTTTCCGGACAGGTCGCATCGGCGGTTGCCGGCGGAATCGTCCTTGGATTCTTTATGTAGGAGGTCTGGACTATGAATGTAAATATAATGCTTGCTTTAGGGATCATGTGGAAGGGAATGCTTGGAATCTTCGTTGTGATGGGGATCCTGGCGCTCGTTGTTTATCTCCTCACGAAGGTGGGAGACCGTTAGCTCACCATCCCGCCCGCCATTCCGCTCAATGTGCACATAGCGAGGACAGAGAGAAGTCTTTTGGTGTCTTCCGTGACACCGTCCTTCTGGGCGAGGGACATGAGATATAAAAACAGAAAATAGAGAGTTCCGAGGACCAGGCCCCAGAAAAAACGCCTGGTCCTCATTGTTTTTCCGGCGATCATGCCGCCGAAAAAGCAGGAGAGGATATAGACTGCGCAGACAGCGAGATTAACCTGGTTTTCCGGGAGGCGGAACTTAAAAAGGGCGAAGGACAGTATCGCCAGAAGAATTCCGGAGAGGATATAAGTTGCGATCAGGGCGCGTACCATGCGCCATACCGGGTTTGTCTGCATGAGAAAACTCCTTTCTTGAAGGATGTACTCCGGGAGTCTTTCCGGAACTCATAAAATCGGGAACAGAAAGATTCTGAGAGGACATCATGGTGTGGGCGTTTGTTTTATACAGGATATGTGAGGAAAGGCCATGCATATGCATCGTGCGGCTGATCTTGTAACTGATGAGCCGATTTGGCTGAAAAAAGCACCCGGATATTTTTCCCTTGTGGCTGCCGGACACGATCAGGAAGCTGCCTGCGGCATGTTATGCGGATAAAAAGTGGATATCCGTACCGGATTTTCCTGCATCACGGCAATAAAATCCGTTGCATAATAGAAAATCGTATGGTATAATTTCATTTAAATTCGGGGTATTATGCCCACGATAAGAGAACAGGAGGAAATGATACCATGAAGCATGTAAAAACTTTAAGTTCCAACACTTTAAAGAACAGCATGAAGAAGGGCGGCTGCGGCGAATGCCAGACATCCTGCCAGTCTGCATGCAAGACATCCTGCACAGTAGGAAACCAGAGCTGTGAAAACAGCAACCGCTAATGCGGGGCTTCGAATAAACGGAAGTTTTTAAAGAGACCCCTACGGTCGTATGATTGTAGGGGCTATTTCTTGTCTGATCAAAGAATCTGCCGGTGACGGGTTTCCCGGACAGCGATGCCGGGAAAGCCGCCACTGACAGACCACAAAGGGCAGGTAAGAAAGAAGTCAGGAGACCATCAGATCGTGACTGTAATCGGGAAGAGACGGAACAGTCACCTGAAAATTAAGACAGTAGGAGAAAGTTAGCTTTGATACATCAGTATATAAATAATGGATACCATATTGTTTTGGACGTAAACAGTGGATCGGTTCATTCCGTGGATGCGTTGCTCTACGATGCCGTGGAGGTTCTCGCGAAGATCGTCCCGGATATGGAAAAACCGATGCCTCTCACGGATGACCAGAAAAAAGCAGTGAGAGAAGCACTGGTCTGTAAGTACTCTGCAGAAGATATTGAGGACGCGCTCTCCGATATTCAGGAGCTCATCGACGCGGAGGAGCTGTTCGCTGCGGATATTTACAAAGATTATGTGATCGATTTCAAGAAACGCCAGACGGTCGTGAAGGCCCTCTGCCTTCATATTGCCCATGACTGCAACCTTGCTTGCAAGTACTGCTTCGCAGAGGAAGGCGAGTACCATGGACGCCGCGCCCTCATGAGCTTTGAGGTCGGAAAGAAGGCACTGGATTTCCTGATTGCAAACTCCGGAAACCGCATCAACCTTGAGGTTGATTTCTTTGGCGGCGAGCCGCTTATGAACTGGAACGTTGTAAAACAGCTTGTGGAATACGGACGTTCCCAGGAGAAGGAGCACAATAAGAAATTCCGTTTCACGCTGACAACAAACGGCGTACTCTTAAACGATGAGATCATGGAGTTCTGCAACAGGGAAATGAGCAACGTGGTCTTAAGTCTTGACGGACGTCCGGAGGTCAATGACCGGATGCGTCCGTTCAGAAATGGTAAGGGAAGCTACGAACTTATTGTTCCGAAATTCCAGAAATTCGCGAAATCACGCGGCGAGAAGGATTATTTCGTCCGTGGAACCTTCACAAGAAACAACCTGGATTTCGGAAACGATGTCCTCCACTATGCGGACCTCGGCTTTGAGAAGCTTTCCATGGAGCCGGTAGTTGCAGCTCCGGAAGAGCCGTACTCCATCCGTGAGGAAGATCTTCCGCAGATCATGGATGAGTATGACAGACTCGCAAAAGAGTTTGTAAAGCGTCAGAAAGAGGGAAGAGGATTCAAATTCTTCCACTTCATGCTTGATTTAAGTCAGGGACCGTGTGTTGCGAAACGTCTGTCCGGCTGCGGTTCAGGAACCGAGTATCTTGCGGTAACTCCGTGGGGAGACTTATATCCGTGCCACCAGTTCGTTGGAAATGAAGAGTTCCTGCTCGGAAACGTGGATACCGGCGTGGTCAACACGAAGGTGCGCGATGAATTCAAGCTCTGCAACGTATACGCGAAAGAAAAATGCAAAAACTGCTTTGCGAGATTCTACTGCAGCGGCGGATGTGCGGCAAATTCCTTCAACTTCCACGGCAGCATTACGGATGCCTACGATATCGGCTGCGAAATGCAGAAAAAACGTATCGAGTGCGCGATTATGATCCGTGCTGCTTTAGCAGAGGACGAGGAAAACAACTAAATCGATCATAGCGGTCAGGGGAAGAAAGCCCCGGACTGTTATTGTAAGGATGACGGAGGCGGTGATTACGGCGGACTCCGGAATCAAGAGGGACAAAAAGCCTTTTGAACCTCGAAATCATATCAAGAAGGAGATTTTATCATGAAGAGCAACAAAGGAAAGGGACTGCTCGGCCTCCTGGGACTGCTCGTTGTGCTCGGTATCTTCGGATTTTTCGGCTATGATACTCTTCAGAAGAGTAAGTTGGTCACCGATGAGAACGGGGTAACTTCCCAGAATGGCGGAATCAAGCTCGGTCTGGATCTGGCAGGCGGCGTCAGCATTACCTACCAGGCGAAGGAAGAGAATCCGAGCGCCGAGGATATGTCCGATACCCAGTACAAGCTGCAGCAGAGAGTACAGAACTACAGCTCTGAGGCAGAGGTTTATCAGGAAGGCGGAAACCGTATCAATGTTGATATTCCGGGTGTCACAGACGCGAACAAGATCCTGGAAGAGCTCGGTAAGCCGGGATCCTTACAGTTCTATGATGAGAACTGGAATGTTGTACTGGAAGGAACCGATGTAGCTTCTGCGAAAGCTGTGATCTATAAAGACCAGCAGACAGGAAACAATAACTATGAAGTAGCGCTTACATTTACCGATGAAGGTACTAAGAAATTCGCAGATGTGACTGCAGCGAACGTTGGCAAGAAGATCGCGATCGTTTACGATAATGTGATGTACTCTAACCCGACCGTACAGCAGGCGATCACAGGCGGACAGGCCTCTATCTCCGGCATGACTTCCTATGAAGAGGCTGAGAATCTTGCGTCCACGATCCGTATCGGTTCCCTTTCCCTGGAACTGGAGGAACTCCGTTCCAACGTGGTAGGCGCGAAACTCGGTCAGGAAGCGATCACGACAAGCTTAAAGGCCGGCGCGATCGGTTTCGGAATCGTATGCGTATTCATGATCGCAGTTTACCTCGTCCCGGGTCTTGCGGCATCCCTTGCACTCTGCCTCTATGTGACACTGATGCTGATCCTGCTCGCGGCCTTTGAGGTTACATTAACACTTCCGGGTATTGCCGGTATCATCCTTTCCATCGGTATGGCGGTTGATGCGAACGTCATCATCTTCACCCGTATCAAGGAGGAGATCGGTCTCGGAAAGACAGTTCATTCCGCGATCAAGACAGGTTTTGCGAAAGCGTTATCCGCCATCGTCGATGGTAACGTGACAACACTGATCGCAGCGGCTGTTCTTTACTGGAGAGGCTCCGGTACAGTTAAAGGATTCGCTACAACACTTGCCCTTGGTATCGTTCTTTCCATGTTCACAGCACTTTTCGTTACATAGTTCACAGTGATGACCCTGTATAACCTTGGATTCCAGGATCAGAAGTTCTAAGGCATCAGAAAAGAGAAGAAGGCGATCAACTTCCTCGGAAAGAGAAATATCTGCTTTATCATCTCAGCTGTCATGATCCTCGCAGGTGTTGCAGGAATGGTAATGAACAAGTCCTCCATCGGAAACGCGTTCAATTACTCCCTTGACTTCCAGGGCGGTACCTCCACAAGCGTGACCTTCAATGAGGATATGTCTCTGGAGAGAATCTCAAGCGAGGTCGTTCCGGTAGTCGAATCCATCACTAACAGTGCGGATACGCAGACACAGAAGGTTGCAGGAACAAACGAAGTGATCATCAAGACAAGAACCTTAAGCGTGGAAGAGCGTCAGGCATTAGACGAGGCACTTGTTGAGAACTTCGGCGTTGATGAGTCCAAGATCACTGCAGAGAGCATCTCTGGTGCGGTAAGTGCTGAGATGAAGCGCGACGCGGTTATGGCTACAGCGATCGCTACTGTATTTATGCTTCTCTATATCTGGGTACGATTCAAGGATATCCGCTTCGCTGCAAGCGCTGTTTTAGCTCTGGTCCATGACGTATTGGTTGTAGTTGCATGCTACGCCCTCGCAAAGTGGTCCGTTGGTTCCACAGCGATCGCCTGCCTGCTTACCATCGTCGGATACTCCATCAACGCGACGATCGTTATCTTCGACCGTATCCGTGAGAACATCAAGCTCATGGGACCGAAGACATCCACCGTTGATATCGTAAATACAAGTATCACCCAGACCTTCACACGAAGCATCAATACATCCCTGACGACCTTTGTCATGGTATTTGTTCTGTTCATCATGGGCGTATCCTCCATCCGTGAGTTCGCACTCCCGTTAATGGCAGGTATCATTTGTGGTACCTACTCTTCCGTATGCCTGACAGGCGCTATGTGGTATGTTATGACTACAAAGAAGCAGAAGAAGGACGCAGCTGAAAAACAGGCAAAGAAGGATGCTGAGAAGGCAGCAAAGGAAGCGAAGAAATCCGGAAAATAGCCGGAAGAACGTCGTTTCGAAAATAACGATAAGGCAAGAGAAATATGAAATATAAGATTCTGGCAAAAGACGGACGTGCCAAACGGGCTGACGTAGAGACAGTCCACGGCACGATCCACACGCCGGTATTCATGAATGTAGGAACTGTCGCCGCGATCAAGGGCGCTGTGTCCACCGATGACCTTCGCGGGATCGGGACACAGGTGGAGCTTTCCAACACCTACCATCTTCATGTCCGGACCGGCGACAAGCTGATCAAGGAGCTCGGCGGCCTCCACAGGTTTATGAACTGGGATCGTCCGATCCTCACCGATTCCGGCGGATTTCAGGTATTTTCCCTCGCCGGACTCAGAAAGATCAAGGAAGAGGGCGTCTACTTCAACTCCCACATCGATGGTCATAAGATCTTCATGGGACCGGAGGAGAGCATGCAGATCCAGTCAAACCTTGGTTCCACCATCGCGATGGCATTCGATGAGTGCGCTCCGCATCCGTGTACCAGAGAATACATGGAGAATTCTGTCGCGAGAACTACAAGATGGCTGGCGAGATGTCAGGCGGAGATGGCGAGATTAAATTCCCTGCCGGATACCGTCAATAAGGAACAGCTTCTGTTCGGCATCAATCAGGGCGGAACCTTCGAGGATATCCGGATCGCGCATGCGGATACGATCTCGAAGATGAACTGCGACGGCTACGCGGTCGGCGGACTTGCGGTCGGTGAGAGCCACGAGGAGATGTACCGCATCCTCGATGCGGTGGTTCCGCATCTCCCGGAAGAGAAACCGACTTACCTGATGGGCGTCGGAACCCCGGCGAACATCCTTGAGGCGGTGGACCGCGGCGTCGATTTCTTCGACTGCGTTTACCCGACAAGAAATGGCCGTCATGGTCATGTATATACAAACCACGGAAAGATCAACCTGTTTAATGAGCAGTTTTCAAAGGATATGCGCCCCATCGAAGAGGGATGCCAGTGTCCGGCCTGCCGCTCATACAGCAGGGCCTATATCCGCCATCTCCTGAAGGCAAAAGAGATGCTTGGAATGCGCTTATGCGTGCTCCACAATCTTTACTTCTACAACACAATGATGACGGAGATCAGGGAAGCTATCGAGAACCACTGCTACGCCGAGTACAAAGAGAAGAAGTTGGAGGGCGTGACAGGGAACTATAAAGACAAGGTATAAGAAAAGGAGGTGCAACGGATATGACTAACAGCCCGGCATTTTGGATTGGATATATTGTTTTAATCTTTGCTTTCATGTACTTCATTGCGATCAGACCGCAGCAGAAGGAAAAGAAAAAAATGCAGGAACTGATGGCAAGCATCGCAGTCGGTGACAGCGTGCTGACATCCAGCGGATTCTACGGAGTGATCATTGATATGACAGACGATACTGTTATCGTTGAGTTTGGCAACAATAAGAACTGCCGTATCCCGATGCAGAAACAGGCGATCGTTCAGGTTGAAAAACCGGAGGCGTAAGACCTGAAAAACAGTAAAAAAAGAGGTCCATCTCCCGTTGGTGGGAGATGGACCTCTTTTTTTACTGCGGATTCGCGTTTCTTCCTTCATCCTCAAAATGCTTCTTTAATTCCTCGAATTCTCGGGCATATTTCGGGGAAACGGCGGTCGGGTTGGAGCGGATCCTGTCTTTCCGGAATGGTCTGCGC
>ENA-UOJO01004609-UOJO01004609.1-human-gut-metagenome-genome-assembly--contig:-P57-NODE-4609-length-11712-cov-4.579995_pt1 | contig 11712 bp, 10 predicted proteins | sample MGYA00242351_ERZ723898 | MGnify/ENA metagenome assembly ERZ723898 | reverse complement strand
GAAAGAAATCATCGGTAAACTTGAAAAAGGTCAGGTACTCGAAGGTACTGTTAAAAATATCACATCTTACGGTGTATTCATCGACTTGGGCGGCGTAGACGGTTTGATCCACATCACAGACTTGTCTTGGGGCCGTGTAAGCGATCCACACGAAGTTGTTGCTTTGGATCAGAAACTGAACGTTGTTATCCTTGACTTCGATGACGAAAAGAAACGTATCGCTTTGGGTCTGAAACAGCTTACTCCTCATCCATGGGATGCTCTGGACGCTAACTTGAAAGTAGGCGACCACGTTAAAGGTAAAGTAGTTGTTATGGCTGACTACGGTGCATTCATCGAAATCGCTCCGGGTGTAGAAGGTTTGATCCACGTATCAGAAATGTCTTGGTCACAGCACCTGCGTTCTGCTCAGGACTTCATGAAAGTTGGTGACGAAGTAGAAGCTGTTATCTTGACTTTGGACCGCGAAGAACGTAAGATGTCTTTGGGTATCAAACAGCTGAAAGCTGATCCATGGGAAACTATCGAAGAAAAATACCCTGTAGGTTCTAAGCACACTGCAAAAGTTCGTAACTTCACTAACTTCGGTGTATTCGTAGAAATCGAAGAAGGTGTAGACGGATTGATCCACATCTCTGACTTGTCTTGGACTAAGAAAGTGAAACATCCTTCTGAATTCACTCAGATCGGTGCAGACATCGAAGTTCAGGTATTGGAAATCGACAAAGAAAACCGTCGCTTGAGCCTTGGTCACAAACAGTTGGAAGAAAATCCTTGGGATGTATTCGAAACTGTATTTACTGTAGGTTCTGTACACGAAGGTACAATCATCGAATTGCTGGATAAAGGTGCTGTAGTTGCTCTTCCTTACGGTGTTGAAGGTTTCGCTACTCCTAAACACTTGGTAAAAGAAGACGGTTCACAGGCTCAGTTGGATGAAAAACTGCAGTTCAAAGTAATCGAATTCAACAAAGATGCAAAACGTATCATCTTGTCTCACAGCCGTATTTTCGAAGATGCTGCTAAAGCAGAAGAAAAAGCAGAAAAGAAAGCTGCAAAGAAATCTTCTAAGAAAGAAGAAACTCCGATGATTCAGAACCAGGCTGCATCTACTACATTGGGTGACATCGATGCACTGGCTGCATTGAAAGAACAGTTGGAAGGAAAGAAATAATTCTTGACTGACATAAATGATAGAAAGGACCATGCATTATGCGTGGTCCTTTTTTTGTGTACTAAGATTACTTTGATTATATTTGCTCCGTTATGGAAAAATTTGAAGTACACATATTAGGATGCGGTTCGGCTCTGCCTACAACCCGCCATTTGGCAACCTCGCAGGTAATAAACATCCGCGAGAAACTGTTTATGATAGATTGTGGCGAAGGAGCTCAGGTCCAGCTGCGTAAGTCCCGACTGAAATTCAGCCGACTGAATCATATATTTATCTCTCACCTGCATGGAGATCACTGCTTTGGATTGATGGGACTGATCTCTACCTTTGGTATGCTGGAGCGTACAGCCAATCTACATATACACTGCCATGCTGACCTTCAACGCATATTGGAACCACAAATAGAGTTTTTCTGTAAAGGTATGCCATACAATGTGGTATTCGAGCTGTTTAACCCAGGGGAACAAGCCGTAATATACGATGACCGGTCTGTATCGGTAGAAACAATTCCCTTACGACACCGCGTTCCATGTTGTGGTTTCTTGTTCCGGGAAAAACCAACTCCCAATCATATACGCCGGGATATGATTGATTTTTATCAGATACCTACCTATTTAATAAACCGAATCAAAAATGGCGAAGACTATGTACTAGAAGATGGAACCGTAATTCCGAATACAAGACTTACTACTCCATCTGATCCGCCCCGAAGTTATGCTTACTGCTCGGATACTTGCTATCTGCCCCGCATTTGCGAACAGATAAAAGGATGCGACTTACTATTTCATGAAGCAACATTTGCAGATGCAGATGCTAAACGAGCCAAAGAAACTTTTCATACGACTGCCCCACAAGCAGCAGAAATTGCCAAAGCAGCTCAAGTAAAGAAGCTCGTAATAGGTCATTACTCGGCTCGATATGAAGACGAAAGTATTCTGCTAAAAGAAGCAAGTGAAGTTTTTCCGCAGACCATACTGGCACAAGAAAATTTAAAAATTGAACTATAGCATACATAGGTTAAAAAAGACAAACGCAATTAAACAATCTATCGACTGCACTGTCTTATAACAGGAGTGTATAACTTTCAAATAAACTGATGAAACCCATTAATGAAAAAGAAATAGCCTTACTGGTACAGGATCCTGAGCGACAACGGGAAGCATTCGGTAAAATTGTGGATGCCTACAGCGAACAACTGTACTGGCAAATCCGACGCATGGTGCTTTCGCACGATGACGCCAATGATATCCTGCAAAACACATTTTTGAAGGCTTGGAGTAACTTGGAATATTTCAGAGGGGAAGCAAGACTACAGACCTGGCTGTACCGTATTGCCATGAATGAGTGTCTTACATTCCTGAACAAACAGCAAACTACAGCCAACGTCTCAATAGACGATGAACAGGCAGCTGCCGCACGTCAATTGGAAAGTGATACCTATTTTGATGGCAATGAGGCTCAACTGCTTTTTCAAAAAGCAATCCATACCTTGCCCGAAAAACAAAGAATGGTATTTAATCTGAAATATTTTCAAGAAATGAAATATGAGGATATATCCGAAATTTTAGGAACCAGTATAGGAGCCCTAAAGGCTTCATACCACCATGCTGTAAAAAAAATAGAGGATTTTTTAAACCAAAACAATTAAACCCTCACCCCATTTTATAGTCTAATAAATGAAAGGAGAACTAGATATGAAAGAGGAAGACAACTTGCTGAAAAAATATGGAAACGAGAATCCGTTTACCGTACCTGAAAATTATTTCGACAAGTTCAAAAATGAACTGATGGAAAAGCTTCCTGAAAAAGCCCCTATATTACCAGCTAAAGAAATCAGTATGTGGGATCGGGTTAAACCATGGGTATACATGGCTGCTATGTTCTGCGGATTGATGCTAAGTGTGCGAATTCTTGTTGGAGAACCACAAACTTCCTTCAAATCTGCACAAGCCGAAGAGTCCGAAGAAATGCAACAAGACAAAAGGCTGGAATTAATTATAGACCAAGCCATGATGGATGATTATGAGCTATATACTTACTTGTCAGAAGATGACATAAATTATTAAAACCTATGATAAGAAATCTGTTATTATTACTGATGTGCAGCATGATTGGCGTATCTGCTTTACATGCCCAACATAACAAAATGAGCCGCGAAGAATTTAAAGCCAAACAGCAGGCTTTCCTGACACAACGGGCTGGATTGACAGAAGAGGAAGCAAAAGAGTTTTTCCCGGTTTACTTTGAACTGCAAGACAAGAAAAAAGAACTGAATGACAAGGCTTGGGATGTAATGCGGCAAGGGAAAAAGCCTGAAACTACCGAAAAAGAGTATGAAAAAATACTTGATGAAGTAGCCCGACTACGCATTGCTGCAGACGAAGCAGAATTGGAATATTTAAAAAAATTCAAGAAAATGCTTTCATCCAAAAAGCTATATCTAATAAAGAAAGGTGAACTGAAGTTTCATCGGGAATTACTCAAGCCCATGAGAAATAAATGTAAGTAAACAGTATATTGAGAGCATAAGGGACAAACGATTTCATACCGTTTGTCCCTTATTTTTTACCACTTATCTGTCTTTCAATCCTTTTATACTCTTACATGATAATTCCCCCTTGCACCAACAGAATGCTTTGTCTAATTTTATTGCATAAAACAAGACACATTGTTCATTTTGTCATACACAAAACCAGGCTAATCATGAAAACGGACATTCACATAGGGGAACTCATTAAAAATAAATTTGATGCAAGTGGAATGACTATTTCTAGTTTTGCTGAAGCCATCCACAAAACACGTACCACAATCTACGACATTTTCAAAAGAAAAAGTATCGATATGGAGCTATTGATACTCATCTCTGATGTTCTGAAACATGACTTTATAGAAGAAATCCACAAATTAAGGAAAAATGATACCGTATTTACACATAAAAAACGATATTTTGTATGTATAGAAGTCGACGAGAATGAAATAGATTGTAATAATCCAGAAGATATTAAGGTTGTGTTAATTAAAGAATTACAGCATCAAGTCAAAACACATCACGAATAACAGAAAAGACAAAACAAATTATTTAGAAGAGACTGTATCGAGTGCATATCCCTCACGATACAGTCTCTTTCTTTATTAAGTCTAAGCAGTTCAACGAAATATTCAAACATTTATTTAGGACACTCCTTTAAAATATGTACTTTTGCAGAATCTGTTACAGAAAAATAATAGTCTTTAAAAGATACCTAACTGAAACACAATATGACAAAATACAATTTATTTATTTTAGATGATCACCCGGCCATAGTAGAAGGAGTTTGCTCCTTGCTTAAGAAAGAGAATTATGACATTCACTGTAGTACTGTTTTATCCGACTTGATTAATTTTCTGAAAAACAATCATGTAGACTTGCTGGTACTCGATTATGAGCTTAAGGATACTTCGGCAATTGAAATTGTTCCTAAGTTACGACAACAACAACCAGATTTGCCCATCCTGATCTATACGATGCATGCTGAATCTTGGATTATCCAAATGCTGATTAAAGCAGAAGTGAATGGTATTGTTACGAAAGGTGATAAACTGGATGAATTAAAAAAAGCGGCTTGCAGAATTATGGAAGAGCAGGAAAAATATTTTTCGCCTACTGCATTAAACGCTGTATTGTCTATCATGGGCGACCAATCAGCCAAAAGAAATTTAACGTACAATCCAAGTCCCCGTGAATTGGAGGTAATCGAGTTGCTCTCCAATGGACTGACATCCGAAGAAATATCCCAAGAATTAAACCTGAGCAAAAATACCATAGACACCATGCGAAAGAATATTCTACTTAAGAGTGGTGCCATAAATGTTTCACACCTTATGAGAATTGCTTTCATCAAAGTATTGATAAAATCATAGCAGTAAACTATTGAATAAACAGAGTTTCAATATCATGAACCGCTTTTCGCTAGCTGGCTTTTTATGCCTGATCGTTTTATTATTAATTTCAACCAGCTGTACAAAACAGCAGGAAAATTCTTCGCACGACCGAATGACCGTATTGGAAGGGTTTTCTGACAATCCTGATAGCTTGCAATCTGCATTGCACCTACTTACAAGTGAAGAAAAAAATAACGGATATCTGGATTATCTGTACATGAAAGCGTATGCCAATATCGGTGACTATCACCGGATGGATTCTGTACATCGTATCGCTTCCGAAAAATTCAAGAAACAGCAAAATCGGCTCATGTTGTTTGATACCGAATTCAGTTATGCCAGTTCTTTGAACGGAGCACAACAGTTTGAACAGGCGTATATCGTACTCCAAAAATTACTTAACCAGAGAGAATGGTATAGAGCAGGCATACCTAGCCATCAAAATAAAACATTCTCTACATTAGCAAACATGGCATTATACGAAATGGCGTATAACCAGTTATCCCGCAATCATTTGAACGAAGCGAGCAACACGGCCAACCAAGCAAAAACAGAATTAATTGAAGCCAAAGATACCTCCTTACTCATCGAAACTTATAACCTGTCTGGATTGATATACAAACGTATGTCACAGTTCGACAAGGCTATAGATGACTATCAGCATGCGCTAGAATTCGTCATTCAACAAGGTAACAATCATCAGGCCCGTATAATCCTGAACAACATTGCTTCTCTCTATACTGAACTTGAAGAAAACGAAAAAGCATTGTACATTGCCAGACGAATGGTTAAAGACTTTCCTAAACGGGATACAATGTCCATTAATGATAAAATTTATCACTTAATGGAACTTAATACCCTTGGAGTTTTACTCAGTAACGTTAACCTCAACCGTAATGCCATAGACACTTTCCGGATAGCATTACACGAAATGAATGAAAAAACGCCATCCGGACTTAAATTACTGATTTATTCGAATTATGCCAAATCACTAGCTGCAGAAGCTGAATCTGATTCAGCTATTTACTATTACCAAAGAGCAATGCAGTATAAAAAGGAAACGAGCCATGACTTCAACAAAGCTAACCTAAACTATCTGTATGGAAGTCTGCTATCCCATAAGGCTGATTCATTGAAAGAAGCTAAGCTGTACCTGAAGGAAGCCATTGATTTCTACCGGAAATATCCTTCGAAAGTTCTACCAAAAGCATTAAGCAATTTGGCTGAACTGGAAAACAAACTTAACCCTTCGAATCCACAGGCATACGCACTGATGAAGGAAGCTTTTAATGCTGAACAAAAATTAATGCAACAAGACTTTCAAAATAAACTTTCCCGTTTCGAAGTCAAATTTCAGACGAAAGAAAAAGAATTGAAAATAATCGAACTCAACCGCAAAAATGGACAAGAAAAGGCAGCTAACCACATCCGTATTATTATTTTCATAACATCACTACTCGTAATTTCAATTTAAGTGGCAGTATTACTAAACTACTTGCGGAAAAAAAAAATTATATAAACACTGAAAAAGCAAGCCCAACAAGATAAAATTGCCAGAAAAGATTTGGAATCTAAATTACTCATGAATGAAATAAACCAACGACTTACTGAGCAATATGTTAATGGACTGGAGGATAGCAACAAACGCACAGCTAAAACTTTACATGACGGTATTTGTAACCAATTGCTAACCATCGAGATGATACTCGACCATAAAGCAGAAAAAAAACTGCAGGAACAAATTGCACAAATACGTGAAGAAGTAAGAACTCTCTCTCACGAGCTGTCTTATCCGGATTTCAAAAATGCACAACTTTCTCAGGTTGTCAGCTCGTATGTAAGCAATCTGCAAAAAGCACATGTTTTTGACATAAACTGTTTCATCGATGAAAGAATTGATAAAGAACCATTGGATTGTAACCAGCATTTGGAAGCATACCGCATTATACAGGAGTCTATAGGAAACATCATCAAGCATGCAGATGCAAAACATGTCTACCTCACTTTACGGAAGGAAGATAATATAATAGATGTTACCATAGAAGATGATGGAAAAGGTTTCCGCAAAGAAGCCTACCAAGAAGGGATAGGCATACGTACCATGAAAGAACGCATTCGCTTGATTCATGGAAATATAGAAATAGATTCTACCGAAGGAAAAGGTACCATCGTACATTTTTGGTTTCCATGCCTATCGGATAACCAGTCATAGTCTAAGCCTTATAAGGTGTTTTTAAACAATCCCATTTATGGGTATATAAACAAACAATGTTATAGATAATTTTGTGACGATTCTCATAAACAATCTAAAACATGAATAAAGACATACACATAGGAAGGCTGATTAAAGAAAGATTTGATGAAAGTAATTTATCAGTTCCTGAATTTGCTGCAGCACTCAATAAGTCAAGAACCACTATATACGATATTTTCAACCGGAAAAGTATGGACATTGATTTATTGCTCCAAATCTCAGACATACTAGATTATGATTTTCTAGGTAAAATTTACGAGCTTAACAGTAAATATACCAAATATGGAAAATAAACCAACAAGCTAACCTATATTACTTGTATATCCTCCACAGGTATCTCCATAAATATCTTTTAAAGTCAAAAAGCGGCCTCCAATAACAGGAAAGCCGCTTTTTAAATGTATTTCTACTGCGAAATTCAATTAAAGCCCTTTACTCTTAGCTTCGTTCCAAATAGCATCCATCTCTTCGAGTGACATTTCTGTCAGATTTTTCCCATTACGGATGGTATGTTCCTCCAAATAATTAAACCGGCGGATAAACTTCTGGTTGGTGTGTTCCAATGCATTATCGGGATTAATTTTATACAAACGCGCTGCATTGATAAGACTGAACAACACATCTCCAAACTCAGCCTCAGCTTTCTCCTTATCCATGGCAACTACCTCTGCCTCGAACTCAGAAATTTCCTCTTTCACTTTGGTCCAAACTTGCTCACGTTCTTCCCAATCGAAACCTACATTTCGCGCTTTATCCTGAATGCGGTAAGCCTTGATAAGCGAAGGCAATGCATCGGGTACACCACTGAGTACCGACTTGTTACCGTCTTTCTCTTTCAGCTTAATCTGTTCCCAGTTCTCCGAAACTTGTTCGGCTGTATCAGCTTTCACCTCACCAAACACATGCGGATGGCGGAAAATGAGTTTATCGCACAGTTTGTCGCACACATCCTTGATGTCGAAATCTCCGGTTTCACTACCGATCTTGGCATAAAATACTACATGCAACAGTACGTCACCCAGCTCTTTACAGATGTTTTTCTTGTCATCTTTCATCAGTGCATCGCACAGCTCGTACACTTCCTCGATGGTATTCGGGCGCAAACTTTCATTAGTCTGCTTCCGGTCCCACGGACATTTCACACGCAACTCGTCCAGTACATCCAGCAACCGGCCAAATGCTTCTATCTTTTCTTCTCTGGTATGATTCATTTCCATAAGTTTAATTTTTCGGTGAGCAAATGTAGCAATATTCGGCAAAGAAACCAACGAATAAAAGCTGATAACTACTGCAAAATCCAAGTACTTTTATTAATTTTGCAACCAATTATATGATAAACATTTAATCCTAAGATAAAAACAATGGAATTAGCAAGTAAGTACAATCCCGCTGACGTGGAGGGAAAATGGTACCAGTATTGGCTGGACAACAAACTTTTCAGTTCTAAACCCGACGGACGTGAACCTTACACCGTCGTCATCCCGCCACCTAATGTTACCGGAGTGCTCCACATGGGACACATGCTTAACAATACCATCCAGGATATCTTGGTACGCCGTGCCCGCATGATGGGCAAAAATGCCTGCTGGGTGCCTGGAACCGACCATGCTTCTATTGCTACCGAAGCAAAAGTGGTAAACAAACTGGCTCAGCAAGGTATCAAGAAAACTGACCTTACACGTGAAGAGTTCTTGAAACATGCATGGGCATGGACCGAAGAGCACGGTGGTATTATCCTGAAACAGTTGCGCCGCCTGGGTGCATCATGTGACTGGGACCGCACTGCATTTACCATGGACGAAGAACGCAGCAAAAGCGTTATTAAAGTATTCGTTGACTTATATAACAAGGGACTGATTTACCGCGGTGTACGTATGGTGAACTGGGACCCGAAAGCTCTTACAGCTCTTTCTGACGAAGAGGTTATTTATAAGGAAGAACACAGCAAGCTGTATTATCTGCGCTATTTTGTAGCCGATGATGACATGACTGGTGAAACTGGTGCAGAAGGTGAAATAGTTCACCGTGACGAACAGGGACGCCGTTATGCTGTTGTTGCAACTACTCGTCCGGAAACTATCATTGGTGATAATGCTATGTGTATCAATCCGAACTACACAAAAAACCAGTGGCTGAAACTCAAGAAAGTTATCGTTCCGCTGGTTGGCCGCGTTATTCCGGTTATTCAGGACGAATATGTAGACGTTGAGTTCGGTACAGGCTGTTTGAAAGTTACTCCGGCACACGATGTAAACGACTACATGCTGGGTGAAAAATACAACCTGCAGAGCATTGATATCTTCAACGACAACGGAACACTGAGCGAAGCTGCCGGCATGTACGTTGGCATGGACCGTTTCGATGTACGTGAACAGATTGAAAAAGACCTCGCTGCAGCAGGTCTGCTGGAAAAAGTAGAAGCTTATACCAATAAAGTTGGTTTCTCTGAACGTACCAACGTGGCTATCGAACCGAAACTTTCTATGCAGTGGTTCCTCAAGATGCAGCATTTTGCTGACATGGCTCTGCCACCGGTAATGAACGACGAACTGAAATTCTATCCGCCGAAATATAAGAACACATACCGTCACTGGATGGAGAACATCAAAGACTGGTGTATCAGCCGTCAGCTGTGGTGGGGACACCGCATCCCGGCATATTTCTTGCCCGAAGGCGGTTATGTAGTAGCAGAGACTGCAGAGCAGGCATTGGAACTGGCTAAGGAAAAGACCGGCAACAACAACCTTACTATTGCCGACCTCCGTCAGGACGATGACTGTCTGGATACCTGGTTCTCTTCATGGTTGTGGCCTATCTCGCTGTTCGATGGTATCAACCGTCCGGGAAACGAAGAAATCAGCTACTACTATCCTACTTCTGACTTGGTTACTGGTCCGGACATTATCTTCTTCTGGGTAGCACGTATGATTATGGCAGGTTATGAATATATGGGCAACATGCCGTTCAAGAACGTATATTTCACCGGTATCGTACGCGATAAGATTGGTCGTAAGATGTCTAAATCACTCGGTAACTCACCAGACCCGCTGGATTTGATTGACCGCTATGGTGCTGATGGTGTACGTATGGGTATGATGCTGGCTGCTCCTGCCGGTAACGATATTCTGTTTGATGACGCACTGTGCGAACAGGGACGTAACTTCAACAACAAAATCTGGAATGCCTTCCGTCTTGTAAAAGGCTGGAACGTAGCCGAAGCTGCTCAGCCGGAATATGCCCGTCTGGCTACTGAGTGGTTCGAAGCCATGCTTGCCAAGACCATTGCAGAGGTAGACGACTTGTTCGGCAAATATCGTCTGAGTGAAGCATTGATGGTAGTTTACAAACTGTTCTGGGATGAATTCTCAAGCTGGTATCTGGAAATGATTAAACCTGCTTATGGTGAACCTATCGACCAGACAACATACAACAAGACTTTAGGATTCTTCGATACACTGCTTAAATTGTTGCACCCATTCATGCCGTTCATCACCGAAGAGTTATGGCAGCATATCTACGACCGCAAAGAAGGTGAAAGCATCATGACGCAGACTCTTCAGGCAGCCGGAAGCTTCGACGAAAATATTATTGCACAGTTTGAAGCTGTAAAAGAAGTTATCGGTGGTATCCGTACTATCCGCTTGCAGAAAAATATTGCTCAGAAAGAAGCACTGGCACTGGAAATCACAGGTGCTAGCCCTGTAGCTACTTTCCACGCTGTCATCAGCAAGTTATGTAACTTGAGCGCTATCAGCAATGTTGAAAGTAAGTCGGAAGGCGCTGCTGCCTTTATGGTTGGCACTACCGAGTATGCTGTACCTCTGGGCAACCTTATCAATGTAGAAGAAGAGTTGAAGAAACTGGAAGCCGACCTGAAATATCAGGAAGGATTCTTACAGAGCGTACTGAAAAAGCTAAGCAATGAAAAGTTTGTAAGCAAGGCTCCTGCTAACGTTATTGAAATGGAACGTAAGAAACAGGCTGATGCTGAAACTAAAATTGCTGCTTTGAAAGAAAGTATTGCCGCACTGAAAAAATAAATAACCCGCTGACTGTTTAGCGATACTCCTTATATTAAATCCTTTCCGACTGTAGCTGTCACATTTGGAAAGGATTTTTTATTTTTCCGAACCTGACTGAAATCTCTCTGACAAGAAGAATAAAAAACGTTTTATTTTTTTATTTTGAACAAATGTTCATATCTTTGCAGCATCAATAAAGAATATAACGAATGTCACCTCGTCCTAAAAACATACGCAAAATCAGCGAAGCCCCTCTTTCTGTGGGACTTCGCCCTATAAAGTGCAAACGGTTTGAAACCATAGAACTTCACCTGGAAGAATATGAATCACTACGTCTGTGC
>ENA-UOJO01004608-UOJO01004608.1-human-gut-metagenome-genome-assembly--contig:-P57-NODE-4608-length-11712-cov-5.380115_pt1 | contig 11712 bp, 10 predicted proteins | sample MGYA00242351_ERZ723898 | MGnify/ENA metagenome assembly ERZ723898 | reverse complement strand
ATATGAAAATCAGGTCATAAAGGAATGACTTTATGACTGGGATAAAAGGAGGGAATGACAGTGGGAGAAACTTATGCACTTGAACTTAAGGATATTTCCAAGCGTTTTGGATCAGTCCAGGCGAATGATCATGTAAATCTCACGCTGAGAAAATCAGAGATTCTTGCAATCTTAGGTGAAAACGGAAGCGGCAAGACGACTCTGATGAATATGATCTACGGAATTTATTATCCGGATGAGGGACATATTTTTGTGAATGGAAAGGAAGTAACGATCCGTTCACCAAAAGATTCCTACGAACTGGGAATCGGTATGGTACATCAGCATTTCAAACTGGTAGATGTGCTGACAGCAGCCGAAAATATCGTACTGGGACTGCCGGGTAAGGCAAGACTCAATATGAAAAAAATCACGGAAGATATTCAGAAACTGGTAAATAAATATGGTTTTGATCTGGACCTTTCAAAAAAAATATACGAGATGTCTGTTTCGGAAAAACAGACTGTAGAAATCGTAAAAATGTTGTACCGCGGTGCGAAAATACTGATTCTTGACGAGCCGACCGCTGTTCTGACGCCACAGGAAGCAGACCGTCTGTTTGATATTCTGCGTAATATGCGTGATGACGGATGTGCGATCATTATCATTACACATAAATTGCAGGAGGTGCTGGCATTATCTGACCGTGTGGCAATTCTTCGAAAAGGACAGTATATTGATACGGTTGAGACTGCTACTGCAAATGTGCAGAGCCTTTCCGAGATGATGGTAGGCGCTAAGGTCGATCTGAATATTGAGCGTCCGAAACCGGAAAATGTAAAGAAACGTCTGGTGATCGAGGGGCTGAACTGCAAAGACAAAGATGATGTAAAAACATTGGATGATGTTGATCTTTCGGTCAATACAGGTGAGATTCTCGGTATTGCAGGTATTTCAGGAAGTGGACAGAAGGAACTTCTGGAAGCAATTGCCGGATTACAGGAAGTGGAAAGTGGTTCAATCCGTCTGCTGGATGACAATGGCGGAAGTATGGAGCTTTCCAAAATGGATTCCATTTCTATTAATGAAGCGGGAATCAGTCTTGCGTTTGTCCCGGAAGACCGTATCGGTATGGGACTTGTCGGAGACATGGATATGACCGACAATATGATGCTTCGAAGCTACCGCAATGGAAAAGGACCATTCCTGGAGCGTAAGGGACCGAGGGCGCTTGCATTAAAGATCAAAGATGCGCTCGAGGTTATGACACCGAGTATTTCAGCTCCGGTTCGTCAGATGTCCGGTGGAAATGTACAGAAAGTTCTGGTTGGCCGTGAGATCGCGCAGAGCCCGAAAGTGCTTCTTGTTGCATTCCCGACCAGAGGTGTGGATATCAATACTTCACATGTCATTTATAAGCTTCTCAATGAGCAGAAGAAAAAAGGCGTGGCTGTAGTCTGTGTCATCGAGGATCTGGATGTGGTACTTGAACTCTGTGATCGTATTGCAGTGCTCTGTGGCGGAAGAATCAGTGGAGTGGTTGACGGAAGGACTGCAACAAAAGAGAGAATCGGTCTTCTCATGACGAAACATGAAAAAGGAGGGGCTGTCAATGAATAAAGAACCTTTCTTACAGGTAAGCAAAAGAAGAAATAAAGCCGGATGGCAGGAAAGACTTCTGATTCGCTTTATAGCACTGATTCTTGCACTGATTGTGTGTGGAGCAGTAATCGTAGCACTTGTCAAAATGAATCCGGTGGATGTATATAAGGCAATCTGGGACGGAGCAATGGGTTCCGAGCGCCGTATCTGGCAGACGATTCGTGATACGATGGTGCTTCTGTGTATCGCAATCGGTCTGGCACCGGCATTCAAAATGAAATTCTGGAATATCGGTGCAGAAGGTCAGATCCTGATTGGTGGAGCATGTTCCGCAGCAGTGATGATTTATGCGGGGGATAAAATGTCTCCGGTAGTGCTTCTGATCGTGATGTTTGTTGCAAGTGCGCTTGGTGGTATGATCTGGGGAATGATTCCGGCAGTGTTCAAAGCATACTGGAATACAAATGAAACTCTGTTTACCCTGATGCTGAACTATGTTGCCATGCAGGTTGTTACATACTGCATCGTTTTCTGGGAAAATCCAAAAGGTTCCAACACGGTTGGTATCATTAACCAGACTACTCAGACAGGATGGCTTCCGGAACTGTTTGGACAGAAATATGGATGGAATGTCCTGATCGTTATGGTTCTGACGGTCGGTATGTTTATCTACCTGAAATACTGCAAACAGGGTTATGAGATCGCAGTAGTCGGAGAGAGCGAAAATACTGCAAAGTATGCAGGCATTCATGTAAAGAAAGTCATTATCCGTACCATGGCAATCTCCGGTGCAATCTGTGGTATTGCCGGATTTGTTATTGTCAGTGGTGCAAGTCATACAATTTCCACTGCGACAGCTGGCGGTCGTGGATTTACGGCAATCATTGTTGCATGGCTTTCCAAATTTAATACATTTATTATGGTAGCTGTTTCTTTTGGTATTGTATTTATGAATCAGGGTGCGGTACAGATTGCAACACAGTATGGTTTGAATGAGAATGCATCCGATGTTATCCTCGGTATCATTCTGTTTTTCCTGATCGGTGCAGAATTCTTTATCAATTACAGAGTTAAGCGTGCGAAAAAATAGGAGGTAGATGCAATGAGTGTACTGATAATTTTTATTCAAAAAGCAATTGTCCAGGGCATCTGTATTCTGTATGGTGCGCTTGGGGAGATTATGACAGAAAAATCCGGTAACCTGAATCTTGGTATTCCGGGAATCATGTATATGGGCGGTATTGCGGGCCTGATGGGAGCTTTCCTTTATGAAAAAGACAATCCGGATCCAAATGCTTTTATAGGTGTACTGATTTCTTTTGTGTGTGCATTTGCATGCGCTATGATCGGAGGTCTGATCTACAGTATCCTGACGATCACGCTTCGTGTAAATCAGAATGTAACCGGTCTTGCACTGACCATTTTTGGTACAGGGTTTGGTAACTTCTTCGGTGGTTCCATTTCCAAACTTGCAGGTGGTGTCGGACAGATTTCCGTAAAAGTGACCGGAAGTGCCTATACGGCAAAAATCCCGGGACTTTCAAAGATTCCGGTGATCGGTGATATTTTGTTTAATTATGGTTTTATGACATATCTTTGTGTGATCGCAGCGGTTGTACTGTCTTTCTTCTTATTTAAAACAAGAGCGGGACTGAACCTTCGTGCAATTGGGGAAAATCCGGGAACTGCGGATGCGGCAGGTATCAATGTAATCAAATACAAGTACTTGTCTACATGTATCGGCGCAGGTCTTGCAGGTCTTGGTGGACTTTATTTTGTCATGGAATATTCCGGTGGAACATGGACAGACAATGGATTCGGTGACCGCGGATGGCTGGCTGTTGCGCTGGTAATCTTTGCATTGTGGAAACCGCTGAATGCGATCTGGGGTGCGTTCCTTTTCGGAGCACTTTATATTCTGTATCTTTATATCCCGGGACTGGGACGAAGCATGCAGGAGGTGTTTAAGGCATTGCCGTATGTGGTAACGATCATTGTACTTGTGTTTACAAGTTTCCGAAAGAAGAAGGAACATCAGCCGCCGGCGGCACTGGGATTACCGTATTTTAGAGAAGAACGATAAGGATAAAGGATTCCTGATGCGGGATAATTATTGAGAAAACTCTGGTGGGATTTTCGGTGAAGGTTCTTCCGGGTACGACTCAGTTCAGAACTTCTGAGATTCCATGATGTACAGAACTTTGCTAAAAACGATACGGAAAATGCTGAACTCGCTGACGCTCAGACAGCAGCATTTTCTGTATCAACGCAAAAACCTGTACGATCAGGAATCTTCGCGAAGTTCTTCAGGCGAGATCGTACCGGAGAACCTTCACGAAAATCTTCAGCCGGAGTTTTTCATTTTCGCCCTTTACCGTACTTTATCTGAGGTAGCGGCGAAGCCGCGGGTGAAGCTGGGGATTCCCGTGGGGCGCGCCCCGGTGGGCACCATTGCAATATAAAATAGAAGATAACCGACAGAAATATGCAGGAAGGGAGAAGCTGTCTATAAAGATATCGGATACGGAACGTTATTGTCGGAGATATCAGGAAGAAGGGCACTCATGTGCAGAGGACAGGAAATGTTTGCGAGGCTTTCGTTATGACGTGCAGGCAAGCTGTCGCCATCAAGCCCACTGTTTGAGGCGTCGCCGAGTTTGGGCGACTGGCGGCAAATAGGCGCGTGCACGTCATAGAAAACGTAGCACCATTTAATGTCCCTGTACATGAGATGCCGCCTTCTGTAACATCCCACAGTCGTTTCCGTGTCCGATATGTTTAACAGCCAGCCCTCTGTCCGTCACATTTCACACTCTATTTTCCAATTTTATATTGCAATCTCATAAAGTTAGATATATAATACAGTCATGTAAAAGAAAATTCTTCGGGGCAGGGTGACTGAATATAACTCAGAATTCCCTACCGGCGGTAAAGTCCGCGACCCGCGTAAGGCGGCTGATCCGGTGACTGATCATAAGTCAGAATTCCGGAACCGACAGTAAAGTCTGGATGAGAGAAGAACACGAATAATTCATACGTGCTCATTACCCTGGGAAGAAACTCTCAGGGATTTTTTATGCATGAGAAAGCCAAACAACAGAACCTTTCTAAGGCATAGCGTAGAATTTTCTTTTAAAAAAAGAACAATTCAAAGGAGAGACAAGTATGAGTGAACAGGTTTTAAGAAGTGGAAACGTAATGGAAAGAAGCCGCACCAGAACGATCACACAGATCGCAATGCTGGGCGCGCTGGCAGGAGTATTAATGAATATTGAGTTTCCGATCCCGTTCCTGGCACCATCTTTTTACCAGTTGGATTTCTCAGAGATTCCGGTACTGGTTGGGACATTTGCCATGGGACCTGTAGCAGGTATTCTGATTGAAGTTGTAAAGGTTTTGGTACACCTTGTAACAATGGGGACAGTAACAGCAGGAGTTGGTGATTTTGCAAACTTCATTTTCGGATGTGCATTTGTGGTACCGGCAGGACTGATTTACAGACTGCATCACACAAAGAGCCGCAAACATGCTGTACTCGGAATGGCAGCAGGAACGCTCCTTACAACAGCTGCAGCCTGCCTGATGAATGCCTTTGTACTTCTTCCGGCATATGGCAAAGCATTTGGAATGCCGATCGAAGCATTTATTGAAATGGGAGCTGCAGTTAATTCTTCCGTACACAGCCTTCTTGGATTTGTGGTACTGATCATCGTTCCGTTTAACTTATTTAAATATACCCTCACTTCCGTAATCGTATTCTTTATTTATAAGAGAATCCGTGTTATCCTTAAGGGAGACTGATTATGTCAGCCTGCAGACCGTATCTTTATATGGCTGCAGGCTGTTTTACAAAGATGCATGGTATACTTCATGCAGAAAAGAGGAAACCTATGGGAAAGATTCATAATGTAGAAAAAATGACCGACAACCGTTTTGTCAATCTGTATCATGTAGATGCGACCAGCATACACAACACTCCGGTATCATATTATGTGGCATCCAGGGCGAAAGATGTACCCTCATTAAAACTTAAGACCGGGCGTAACGATCCGGATGGTGTGATCATCTACAGCATTTACGGAGAAAAAAGGGACAAAGTCGTTTTGGTGCGCCAGTACCGCTATACACTTGGCGACTACATTTATGAATTTCCGGCAGGTCTGGTAGAGCCGAACGAAGATTTTCATGAAGGCGCAGTCCGTGAAATGTATGAAGAAACAGGACTGAAATTCGAACCTCTGAAAGTTAATCCGGCATTTGAAAAGCCATACTTTACAACGGTTGGTATGACTGACGAATCATGCGCGACAGTTTATGGATACGCAAGCGGTGAGATCAGCAAGGAAGCACAGGAAGATACCGAAGAAATTGAAGTCGTCCTGGCAGACCGCGATGAAGTAAAACGAATCCTCAAAGAAGAGCGAGTGGCAATCATGTGTGCGTATATGCTGATGCACTTTCTCAAAGATAAAGAACCATTTGCATTCCTCGAAGAATGAGGACAGACTGCATATTATATCAGATGTGAAATGACTCCCACCTCTGTAGGTGGCGAGCAACAAATCAGTATCAGTGGTGGGAGTCAATCCCCCATCTGATATAGCCTCCGGCAGGATTGCAGAGATGCGCAGAAGAAGTATGTCATGCATTGCATGACGCGCATCTCGCAACAAGAATGCCGAGGCATTCTTGAACGATGAAAATCACGAATTGCAGTCGAAATATACCGATGCATAAAAGGTATAAAAAAACATCATAAAAACTATAAAACTACAAAAAGAGCGGGTTGACAAATTCTCTGAGACCATGTTATATTCTATTTGGTTGTAGTGTGTAACTCGATTTAGGAGGCATTAACTATACATAACAAGGAGTGTTTATGTATGTTAGTGCCTTTTTTTGTACAAAAACCGGTTAAAAAGCGCTTTTATATGTACTCACTTCTGGAAAAATATACAGAAGGAGAGTCTCAAATGAAAGACAAGATTTTTAGTGTTTTACAGCGAGTAGGAAGAAGCTTTATGCTCCCGATCGCGATCCTTCCGGTAGCCGGACTTCTTCTTGGTATCGGAAGTTCTTTCACAAATGCAACGACGATTGAGACATACGGACTGACAAAGATCCTGGGCGACGGAACACTGCTTCATTCCCTGCTGGTGATCATGAACAGTGTCGGAAGTGCAGTATTTAATAACCTTCCGCTGATCTTTGCAGTTGGTGTTGCCATTGGTATGGCACAAAAAGAAAAAGAAGTTGCAGCTTTGTCCTCAGTAATTGCATTTTTTGTAATGAATACTGCGATTAATGCGATGCTGACGATTACAGGACAGATCCTTGATAATGGCGAGATCGCAGAAAGTGTTCTGGAAGGAACGATCACTTCTGTCTGCGGTATTCAGTCCTTACAGATGGGTGTGTTTGGCGGTATTATCGTAGGTCTGGGAGTTGCAGCCCTGCATAACCGATTCTACAAGATACAGCTTCCGAATGCGCTGTCATTCTTTGGAGGAACCCGTTTCGTACCGATCATTTCCACGATCGTGTATATGTTTGTCGGAATCCTTCTTTACTTTGTATGGCCGGTCGTTCAGACCGGAATTTACGCTCTGGGCGGTCTGGTAACAGGCTCCGGCTATGTGGGAACACTGATTTTTGGCCTGATCAAACGTGCACTGATTCCGTTCGGTCTGCACCACGTATTCTATATGCCATTCTGGCAGACAGCCGTTGGCGGTACGATGGAAGTAGCAGGACAGATGGTACAGGGCGGTCAGAATATTTTCTTTGCGCAGCTTGCTGACTCTGCAAATATTGCACATTTCAGCGCAGATGCGACAAGATACTTCTCCGGAGAGTTCATTTTCATGATCTTCGGTCTTCCGGGTGCGGCACTTGCTATGTATCAGTGTGCAAAACCTGAGAAGAAAAAAGCAGCAGGCGGTCTTCTTCTGTCTGCAGCACTTGCATGTATGGCAACCGGAATCACCGAGCCGCTGGAATTTTCCTTCCTTTTCGTGGCTCCGGCACTGTTTGCTGTTCAGGTTGTTCTGGCAGGTACGGCATACATGATCGCACATATGCTGAATATTGCCGTAGGACTGACTTTCTCCGGCGGTCTCCTCGACTTCTTCCTGTTTGGTATTCTTCAGGGAAATGCAAAGACAAGCTGGATAAGAGTTATCCCGGTTGGTATTATTTATTTCTTCTTATATTATTTCATTTTCAAATTCATGATCAAAAAGTTCAATTTCAAAACTCCTGGTCGTGAAGATGATGATGTAGAAACAAAACTTTATACAAAGGCTGATGTAAATGCTCGCAAGGAAGCACAGAACGGTGCCGTTGAAGCTGGTTCTTCTGATCCGGTCAGCGAGGCAATCACAAGAGGCCTTGGTGGTAAGAAAAATATCAGTGATGTGGACTGCTGTGCAACACGTCTTCGTTGTACGGTTAAGGATGCATCACTGGTAAATGATGGTGTGTTAAAGGCAACATGTGCATCCGGTGTGGTACACAAAGGTCTTGGTGTACAGGTTATTTACGGACCGAATGTTACTGTGATCAAATCAAATCTTGAAGACTATCTGGAAACAGCACCGGATACTCTGGAAACACCGGCAGAAACTTCTGAGACAGCACCGGAAAGTGAACAGAAAGAAGAAGCTGAGTGCAAAGTCATTGATCGCATTGTGATTTCAAGCCCGATCACAGGTGTGGCAGCAGATCTTGCAACCGCACCGGATGAGGCTTTTGCCCAGAAAATGATGGGTGACGGCGCAGTGGTTACACCGGAAGATCCGTATGTACGCGCTCCGGAAGACGGAGAAGTTGCCTTTGTCTTTGATACCAGACATGCAATTGGATTTGTAACAGAATCCGGAATCAGTCTGCTGATTCATGTTGGAATTGATACTGTTAAATTAAATGGTGAGGGATTTGAGGCACTGGTAGAAAGTGGTCAGGAAGTGAAGAAGGGAGATCCGATGCTGAAACTGGATCTCGACTATCTGAGAAAAAATGCACCTTCTATTGTTTCTCCTGTTCTTTGTACAGAACTGGAGGATAACCAGAGAATCCATCTGTTGAATGAGGGTCAGGTCAAAGCCGGAGAGCCACTTTTCGAGATCGAGGTTCTTCAGTAAGAACCGCCCGGATGGGGAAAAGATACGGATGTTGTACAGGATAGCAAAGATTTTAAATCACAATTCCTTTATAGGAATTTCGGACGAAAATGATCAGGAATGTCTGGTTATGGGAAAAGGTGTGGCTTTTGGCAAAAAGGTCGGACAGACCGTGTCGGCTGCCACAGAAGCAAAGGCTTATTCTCTGAAGGAGATGACGGAGAGAGGTGACGCCAAAGATATCATCAAATCCGTTTCGCCGCTCTGTCTCGAGCTTGCGAATGAAGTGTTGAGTCGGGCAGAAAAAGAATTCGAAAAAGTAGACCGCACGATACTTTTTACCATGGCAGATCATCTTGATTTTGCAATTCGCCGTGTGCAGAATGGTGAGCAGATCAGCAATCCTCTGACAGATGACATCCGTGTCATGTTTTATAAAGAATATAAGGTGGCATCCTGTATCCGGGAGCTTCTTAAGGAAAAACTGCAGATAGAGATTGATGACCATGAGATCGGATATATTGCACTTCATGTACATGCCGCAGTTGTAGACGAAAATGTCTCTCAGGCAATGGAAATCGCAAGAACCGTCCGAGAATGTATTTCCCTGGTCGAGAAGGAAACAGGAAATTCCATCGATGTCATGTCTCTCGGCTATAATCGTCTGATGAACCATGTACGATACATGGTTGCAAGAGCGATTCATGGCGAGAAACTAAAAATGAATCTGAATGAATATATGTCTGTGAAGTTTCCGGGACCGTATATGGCAGCGGAGCGTATCTGCCGCCAGATGGAAAAAAGCCTGAAGCTTCCGGTTCCGGATATCGAGATCGGATATCTCGCCATGCATCTTGAGAGAATGCTTGATACCAATGTGAATGAGTAAAAATATAATATAAAAGGAGATAAAATTATGAAAACATTCGAGTACACAATCAAAGACGAACTGGGAATCCACGCAAGACCGGCAGGACTTCTTGTAAAAGAAGCCAAAAAATTCGAGTCTGAATGCACTATCACAAAAGATGGCAAAACTAAGAAACTGACACAGCTTATGATGCTGATGTCTCTCGGTGTAAAACAGGGCGATACTGTAACAGTATCTGTAGACGGAGCTGATGAAGATGTAGCAGTTGCAGCACTGAAAGAATTCTTTGAAAACAACTTATAATTCACCGGAATACTCATATTTACTATATTTGCAGATATGAATTAGGGAGGAAGTAAGAAATGCAGTGTTTTCAGGGAAAATCTGTATATAAGGGAATCGCAATGGGACCTGTTGTGGTTCTCAGGAAAAATGATTATCAGGTAAAACGTACCAGAATCGAAGACGCAGAGGCAGAAGCAGCACGTGTGGACGTGGCACTGAAAGCTTCTCAGGAGCAGCTTCAGAAACTCTACGACAAAGCGGTTAAAGAAGTCGGAGAGGCCAGCGCGGCAATCTTCGAAGTACATCAGATGATGCTGGAGGATGAGGACTATCTGGAAGCAATCCAGAGCATGATTCGTACCGAACAGGTCAATGCCGAATATGCAGTTGCAGTTACCGGCGATAACTTTGCAGAAATGTTTGCTTCCATGGATGATGATTACATGAAAGCACGTTCCGCGGACATTAAGGACATTTCCGAGCGCCTTGTCCGCAACTTAAGTGGTCAGGGAGATGTGGACTTAAGCTCGATTGAACCGTCTGTGATCGTTGCAGATGATTTAAGCCCGAGTGAGACTGTACAGATGGATAAGGACAAGATCCTTGCATTTGTAACAGTTCATGGTTCTACAAACTCTCATACCGCAATCCTTGCACGTATGATGAACATTCCGGCACTGATCGGTGTGAACATGAATCTCGAAGAACTTCAGACCGGAATGACTGCTGTTGTAGATGGTTTTGGGGGAAAAGTGACTTTTGAGCCGGATGAAGAACTCAAAGCACAGACTGAAGCCAGAATGCAGGAAGAAGAAGAAAAACTGAAACTTCTTCAGGAACTCAAAGGCAAAGAAAACATTACTCTGGATGGCCGCAAGATCAATATCTATGCAAATATCGGAAGTGTTGGAGATATCGGTTATGTAATGGAAAACGATGCCGGCGGAATCGGACTGTTCCGAAGTGAATTCCTGTATCTCGGAAGAAATGATTTCCCAACAGAGGAAGAACAGTTCCAGGCATACAAGCAGGCAGTGCAGATGATGGCAGGAAAGAAAGTGATCATCCGTACACTGGATATTGGAGCTGACAAGCAGGTAGATTATTTTAACCTCGGAAATGAAGACAACCCTGCAATGGGTTACCGTGCGATCCGTATTTGTCTGAAACAGCCGGAGATTTTTAAGACACAGCTTCGTGCACTTCTCCGTGCCGCCGTATATGGAAATCTTTCTATCATGTATCCGATGATCACTTCTACAGAAGAAGTAAAACGTATCTACGAGATCGTTGCAGAAGTGGAAGGAGAACTGAAAGCGCAGGAAATTCAGTATAAGATTCCGGAACAGGGAATCATGATCGAAACTCCGGCAGCAGCGATCATCAGTGACAGACTTGCAGAGATGGTTGATTTCTTCAGTATCGGAACCAACGATCTGACACAGTATACTCTGGCAATCGACCGTCAGAATGAAAAACTTGACGAGTTCTACAATCCACATCATGAGGCACTTCTCCGCATGATCCAGATGGTAGTGGATAATGCGCACAAGTGCGGTAAATGGGCAGGTATCTGTGGAGAACTTGGTGCAGACGTGACTCTGACAGAGCAGTTTGTACGCATGGGACTGGATGAGCTTTCCGTAGCACCGTCCATGGTTCTGAAGCTTCGTAAGATTGTAAGAGAGATGAAAGTGGAAGAATAAGTAATATAGTGGATAAATAATATCTGTCCGATATGAAAGTGTGGATAAGCATTTTTTTATCGGGCAGTATTTTTTGAAAAAATATCAAATTGAAAACCGTTTTCATATTGACACAAAATCAGAATGTGCTATAATATGAAAACGGTTT
>ENA-UOJO01004603-UOJO01004603.1-human-gut-metagenome-genome-assembly--contig:-P57-NODE-4603-length-11719-cov-4.166324_pt1 | contig 11719 bp, 8 predicted proteins | sample MGYA00242351_ERZ723898 | MGnify/ENA metagenome assembly ERZ723898 | reverse complement strand
GCCTGTAACGTACCTTGGCTTTTACACGAAGCTCATTTTCTATTTTATCTACAGATATCAGGTTTATATCGCATGCGTCAAGTTCGCGCGAAAGAAGCTCGTCGTTTTTGCCGAGTATAACGCGGTTTGTCTGCGGCTCAATGCGGCATACATACAGAGGCTCCGGCAGTGCAAGCCCAAGTCCCCGGCGCTGACCTACAGTATATCGGATTATTCCTTTATGCTTTCCGAGCGTCTCTCCGTCTGTGGTCACGAAATCACCCTCCGGGAATTTTCTGCCGGTATAGTTTTCGATAAATTCCGCATATTTTCCGTCAGGAATGAAGCATATGTCCTGACTGTCATGTTTTTCGGCATTGCAGAGACCAGCGCTTTGGGCCTCGGCGCGTACGTCGCTTTTTGTCATTTTGCCGAGCGGAAATATTGCGTGCGAGAGCTGTTCCTGCGTCAGTGAGTAAAGTACATAGCTCTGATCCTTACTGATGTCGAGAGCTTTTTTGAGAAGATATCTGCCGCTTTTACTGTCATATTCTGTTCTGACGTAATGGCCTGTAGATATGTAATCGCAGCCTATCTCCTTTGCATATGAAAAAAGTCTTCCGAATTTAAGATGACGGTTGCAGTCAACACAAGGATTCGGAGTCGCTCCGCACTGATATGCGCGGATAAAACGGTCTATAACGCATTCCTCAAATTTTTCTGAAAAATTGAGAACGGTGTGTTCCATTCCGAGCGATTCCGATATTTTTTTTGCATCTGCGATGTCATCCGAGGTGCAGCAGGACGGATCTTCTGCCATATTACTGTCGGCGCGGAAGAGCTTCATAGTCACACCTGTGCAATCATAGCCTTCGCGGCACAGAAGCATTGCGGTCACGCCGGAATCAACGCCTCCGCTCATTGCCACAAGTACCTTTTTCTTTCTGTCATCTGTCATGTTTATATGCCTTTCATTTGTTTGTATTGTTTTTTTAATCGGAGCAACGCTCTGCTTTGCCCGCAGAGAGCGGAGCCTGCGACAGATTGCAACCGGCACAGGGCACGCCAGCTCTCCGGGGTTTCAGCGGAAGATTATAACTCCCGCTGAAATTCCGAAATGGAACCCGCCGCCTATAGAGGCGGGGGATATCTGTGCTTAGGTTATACTTTCAGTCTGAATTTACGGTTTCGCCGGCTGTTGCCGGAAATATGAGGGTTATTTTTGTGCCGACGTTTTCGGTGCTTTCAAGCAGTACCGAGGCACCGTGATATGCTGCGCCGTGTTTGACTATGGATAATCCGAGTCCTGTACCGCCGATTTCGCGTGAATGGCTTTTATCGACGCGGAAGAAGCGTTCAAATACTCTGTTTTGAAGTTCTTTGGGAATCCCGATTCCGGTATCTTCGCATATAACCGTGGCGGTTTCACCGTCATTGCGCGCAATTAGTTTTACATATCCGCCATTGCGGTTGTATTTTATTGCGTTATCGCAGATATTATAGATCATTTCCTCAAGTATCCGACGGTTTCCGCGGGTAAATACAGATGTTCCGTCTGTTGTTATCGTTATACCGCGCGACGCTGCGAGCTGACGCAGCCGTTCGGCGGTCTGACAGATTATCTCGTAAAGCTCTACGGTACTGCTGTCATATGGAATTTCACCGCTGTCAAGCTGAGTGAGCTTAATTATATCTCCGACGAGATCGATTAGCCTGCCTGCTTCCGAGCGTATTTTCTTTGCAAAGTGAACAGCATCTTTGTCCTGTGCCATTCCGCTTTCTATCAGTTCGGCGAATCCGGATATTGATGTAAGCGGTGTTTTGAGTTCATGCGATATATTTGCGGTAAATTCGCGTCTGAGCTGTTCGCGGTGTTCTTTTTCTGTCTCGTCAAATATGAGGATTACTGCGCCTGAAATAACGTCATCCGATTTTACGGGACTGCCGAGTATGCGGTAATAGCTGCTCTCGCTCCGAAGGACGGCTTCGCTGCGGATGCCTCCGAGAGATAAGCTGACAAGCTTTCTGAAGTCCGGGGACGAAGAGACGGAAAGAACGCTTTTATATTCGCGCGAATCGTCTGCGCCGAGCAGACGGAGCGCACCGGAATTATAGGACAGGATATCGCCTTTGTGGTCTATTATAAGCATTCCTTCCTGCATATTGGAGATAATAGATGAAAATTCGTTCTGTTTTATACGAAGCTCTCTCATCTGAGCAGTTATCTGTGAGTTTTGTTTTTGTATACGGGATATAAACGGTGCAAGTTCCTGCGGATATCCGGAGGTTTCCGGATGAATAGTATCAGCTGTGCTTATCTGTCTTACTGTAGATGCGGATATCCATACGGCAAGAAGCAGGGATACTGCTATGGCGGCAGCAGTTATTGCAGCAGAGGGAACGGCGGCATTGGTTATACGCGATTTTACGGGGACACGGTCCTGCGTCATGATTATAACGCTGCTGCCGTCGAGCTTTACCGCGCATATAAGCTTTTTATCGGTTCGCGTTTGGTCGGAGCCTGTGAGCAGTGCATTTTCGGCGGCGCCGGTATATACAGCGATATCTGTATCACCGTCATATCCCGGAGCGTGCCATATTCCGTTTTCAAATGATATAACTATAAGCTCGTTCTGATCTGTGCTTGCAGCGGCGGAGAGACGTATTGCTTCGTCTTTATCCTCCGGAAGTATTTCTGCAAGAGCCTGAGTGCTTTTCATCAGCCGGTCTGCGAGAACGTCTGATTCATGATCAATAGCCGATCCGAGCGAAGCCGAAAAGATCGCTGCCATAACAACCGTCAGCAGGATTGCGGTGCTGATAAATATACGTTTTTTCATAATATGCTATCCTTTCGGAGTCTACTGTTTCTGATCGGTTTCGTGTATATGCCGTATTATTACGGAAATCTGAGACTCAAAAACCGGAGAATATACCGGTAAGTTACGGATCTGACACTTTACTTTAGATACCGTATTATTTTTTGAATTTATATCCTATTCCGCGGACTGTTTCTATAAGATTTCCGCATTCGCCGAGCTTTTGTCTGAGAGTTCTTACGTGTACATCGACTGTACGTGTCTCGCCGTCAAAGGAAAATCCCCATATTCTGTCGAGTATCAGATCACGGCTCATGACCGCTCCGCGGTTAGACATAAGCAGATATAGAAGCTCAAATTCTTTAAAGGTGAGCGCTACAGGGGCGCCGCCTACGGTTACAGCACGGTCTGTCAGTGATACCGTCAGATTTCCTGCTGTGTATACTGTTGTATTTTCTCTGGCAGTATTGCTCCGACGCAGTACAGCCTTTACCCGTGCTACAGTTTCCATTACTCCGAACGGCTTTGTTATGTAATCGTCGGCTCCGGCGTTAAGCGCCGTGACCTTGTCAAACTCGGAGCTTTTTGCGGTAAGCATTATAACCGGGATTATTGAGGTCTCCGGAGTTTCACGCAGACGCGCAAGCACGGAAAGTCCATCCTCTTCGGGAAGCATAATGTCGAGCAGAATGAGCTCCGGCTTTTCGGATGCCAATGCACGGTTAAACTCTGACGGGAGCGAAAAGCTTTTTGAATGTACACCTGATTTTTCAAGAGAATAGCTCAGAAGCTCGCGTATCGAAGCGTCATCTTCGAGTATATATACCATATAGATCTGCACCTTCCTGCAGCGGCGGCTTTATGTTTTGTCCGCGCCGCTTATTTTTATAACCTAATCACAGATGTCCCCCGCCTCTATAGGCGGCGGGTTCCGGGGAGCTAATGCTCCCTGTGCCGGTTGCAATCTGTCGCAGGCTCTGCTCTTTGCGAGCAAAGCAGAGCGTTGCTCCGATTTAAATTCATTATATATACAATATGCACCTGATAAATATATGTTATCTTTAAAATGTATTTTTACGGATTATCTGTTATCATATTTTCAGACAGTCAGCCTATCGTCAGCACTACTATTTCAGTGGGATTAAACAGCCTCGGTGCAAATGAATGATTGACGAGCCCGCGGCTTACTACAAGTCTGCCGTCATATACTCCGGAGGTATATTTCGGAAAGAACCCCTGCCCCGGCGCGAAAATCCCCTTTCCGAACAGTCTTATCTGACCGCCGTGCGCATGGCCGCTGCATATTATATCTATATCAAGCGGTTTTACAAAGCTGTCGTAGTATTCGGGATGATGGCAAAGCAGAAGCTTGCATCCGCCGAGATCTCCGAAACGTTTAAGCCGCTTTCGATCGATCAACAGCAGGTTTTCGGGAATACCGGAGCATGAGAGCATATTGAAAACGGTCGTCGCTTTGTCCTCTTTGCCGTCACTGCGGAAGGCTGACGGAAGTCCGGTTATATTCAGCTTTGCGGCGCCCTTTGTAAATGTTTCGGTTTTATCGCCTACAATGCTGACTCCTGCGTTTTCGAGTGTTTTGATCTCGCTGTCCGAAAGAATTTTGTCATGATTTCCGGTTGAATAGTATGTCGGGGCGATCGAGGCCGCCTGCATCAGAAATGAAATTCCGTGCGGATATCCTCTGTCTTTCAGTTCGAGTATATCTCCGGGCGCAAGGATAATATCCGGTTTTAACATACCGAGTATTTTTATAATGTCTGCGGCAGAGCGGCCGTGCAGGTCGGAAACGATCGCGGCGCGTACAGGCATCCGCCGATCGGTGCCTGTATACAGTCTGTCCGGATCCGGATGTATTTCATATTCAGTTATTATCGGTGTTTTTCTCATAATAATATTGTGTCTCCGCGGGAGATATCGGAATATATTTTTAAATAACAGCCCTTTTTTGTTACGGATACGGTTTCGAAACTTACTTTGCGAAACCATCGCACGGTATGCATATAAAGAGGGAGTATTGAATATATCCTATCGTTTTATTTTATCACGCTTCGGCACGGTTGGCAAGAAAAATTTTTAACTGTGTGTTTAATTTCGTTTTTATGTATGGGCGAACTGTATTTACAGAGCGGAGTCTTGTGTACAGCATCTTTGTGAAACAATATTGAATAATGTAAAAAAATACGTAAAAATTACTTTTTTATACAACATGGGTATTGCATTTTCTGACGATATGTGATACAATTTTTCTTATGCCGAACGAGGTATGTATTTATGCATATATACAATAAATATTCATTAAAATCTGAATATTTATTCGAAATGCTATTGACTTTCGCCGGAATACGGTGTATAATTAATGCATAAAAATTCAATTGACCACATGTGTGGGAGGAAAAGATAATGAATAAGGTAAATAAGGAAAATATAAAAAAGGTCGTACTTGCATATTCCGGCGGACTTGATACATCGATTATTATTCCGTGGCTGAAGGAAAACTACAATAACTGTGAGGTCATTGCGGTATCCGGAAATGTCGGACAGGCAGATGAGCTTGACGGACTTGAGGAAAAGGCAAAGAAAACAGGCGCTTCAAAGCTCTATGTACTTGACCTTACCGACGATTATGTTGATAACTATATTATCCCGACAATGAAAGCAGGGGCTGTTTACGAGGAATATCTTCTCGGAACGAGCCATGCACGTCCCTGTATCGCTAAGGCACTTGTTGAGATCGCAAAGAAAGAGGGCGCTGACGCAATCTGCCACGGCTGCACCGGAAAAGGAAACGACCAGGTTCGTTTTGAGCTTGCTGTGAAGTATTTTGCACCCAATATGCCTATAATCGCTCCGTGGCGTGAATGGGATATCAAATCCCGCGACGAGGAGATCGAGTATGCTGAGGCACATAACGTACCGCTGAAGATAAACCGCGAGACAAACTATTCAAAAGACAAGAACCTCTGGCATCTCTCGCATGAAGGACTCGATCTCGAGGATACAGGCAATGAGCCGCAGTACGAGAAAGAGGGATTCCTTGAGATGGGCGTTTCTCCTATAAACGCTCCCGATGTTCCTACATATGTTACTATCGACTTTGATAAAGGCGTACCGGTTGCTCTCGACGGAGAGAAGATGAGCGCGAAGAATATCATTCTGGGGCTCAATGAGATCGGAGGAAAGAACGGTGTCGGAATCATTGATATCGTAGAGAACCGTCTTGTAGGTATGAAATGCCGCGGCGTTTACGAAACTCCCGGCGGAGCTATTCTCTACAAGGCGCACAGCGTTCTTGAATCGCTCTGTCTCGATAAGCTTACCATGCATGAAAAGCAGAAGCTCTCTGTAACATTCGCGGAGCTTGTATATAACGGTCTGTGGTTCTCGCCCCTCCGCGAAGCGCTCTCCGCATTTGTTGATAAAACACAGGAAAAGGTTACCGGTAAGGTAAGACTTAAGCTCTACAAGGGTAATATGATCAATGCAGGCGCATGGAGCGACTACACTCTTTACAGCGAGGAGATCGCAACCTTCGGCGAGAGCGATTACGATCAGACTGACGCTACAGGATTTATTAACCTGTTCGGTCTGCCTACGCAGGTTCAGGCAATGGTTGACGGCAATAAGTAATAAGGTACGGAATATCCCTGCGGTTGCCGTATGATTAAAAAAGCATATGCGGATGTTGCTGCGGATAAATAATTATTACAATATACAGAGCATACCCCTGCCCGTACGGGCAGGGGAATACGGATTTTATTAAGAGGATTTTTTAATGGCAATGTCAAAAATGTGGGCGGGAAGAACCGACGGCGTGACGAGCAAGCTTGCTGACGATTTTAATTCGTCGATCGGATTCGACAGCCGTATGTACCGTCAGGATATTACCGGAAGTATGGCGCACGCGGCAATGCTCGGCGCAAAAGGAATTATAACAGAGGAAGAAGCAGCTGCGCTGATAGACGGTCTTGAAAAGATTTTGTCTGATCTTGAAAGCGGAGCGCTTGAGATCGATCCGTCCTGCGAGGACATACACATGTTCGTCGAACAGGTTCTTACGTCGCGCATAGGCGATACCGGAAAAAAACTGCATACCGCAAGAAGCAGAAACGATCAGGTAGCGCTTGACGTTCGTATGTATCTCCGCGATGAGATAGATGAGATAACAGGACTTATTCGGGGGCTTATAGCTGCCGTTACAGATAAGGCGGAGGAATACAGGTCTGCGATCATGCCCGGATATACCCATTTGCAGAGAGCGCAGCCGGTGACCTTCGGCCATCAGCTCATGGCATATGCTATGATGCTTCTGCGTGATACCGGGCGTCTCGGCGATTGCCGCGGAAGAATGAATGTTTCTCCGATAGGCTGCTGCGCGCTCGCAGGTACGACATATGATACCGACAGAAGATTCGAGGCTGAGCGTCTCGGCTTTGACGGAATATGTCTCAATTCGCTCGACGGAGTATCCGACCGCGATTTCTGTGCCGAACTTTTATCTGCGCTTTCGATCCTTATGATGCATCTCTCTCGCTTCTCTGAGGAGATCATACTTTGGTCGAGCTGGGAATTCAGATTTGTTGAACTTTCCGATGCATTTACTACCGGTTCTTCTATCATGCCGCAGAAGAAAAATCCCGATATGGCAGAGCTTGTCCGCGGAAAGACCGGACGTGTATACGGCGATCTTATGGGACTTCTTACAACACTCAAGGGACTTCCGCTCGCATATAACAAGGATATGCAGGAGGATAAGGAGGGCGTGTTTGACGCCTGCGATACTGTCAAAATGTGTTTGCGTGTATTTACCGGAATGATATCTACCATGAAGGCAAACACCGAATCCATGAAAAAGGCGGCTCAGACCGGATTTATAAACGCTACCGACCTTGCCGATTATCTTGTTAAAAAGGGACTTCCTTTCAGAACGGCATACAAGCTTTCCGGTCAGATCGTTGCGAAATGTACTCAAACCGGACATGTGCTTGAAACACTGCCTCTTTCCGAATACAAGACGTTTCATGAATGTTTTGAAGAGGATCTGTTTGAGGAGATATCTCTTGACACCTGTGTTTCGAAGAGGATAAGCGAAGGCGGAACTTCAGTAGGCTCTGTTGAAGCTCAGATCTCGTATGTCAGAAATGCGATAAAGTAATTATAAAAATAAAGACCGCTGTTTGTCCTGTCTTTACCGGACTTTTCAGACCGGTTTGTATTTTAATAAACAGTATACCCTATAAAAAATATAAATAAGGAGAAAAAGAAATGAAAAAGATCACAAAGATCATTGCTTTTGCTGCAGCGGCAGCAATGCTTACCGCTTGCTTTACAGGCTGCGGTAAAAAAGGAAAAACACTTGAGCAGGTTAAATCCGCAGGAGAGCTTGTCATTGCTACAAGCCCTGACTTCCCTCCGTTTGAGGAGCTTAACAACGGAAATGTTGAAGGTATCGAGATCGATATTCTCAATATCATATGCGAAAAGCTCGGAGTCAAGCTGAAGATCGAGCAGATGGACTTCGATTCCGTCCTCCCCGGCGTACAGGCTGCAAAATATGATGTCGGTGTTTCCGGTATTACAATTACGCCCGACCGTGAGAAGAATACGCTCTTTACCGATTCTTACTGTCTCGCAGAGCAGTCTATCGTTGTTACCGAAAACAGCCCGATAAAGGCAAAGGCTGACCTTGACGGCAAAAAGATATCCGTTCAGAGCGGAACAACGGCTGAGGAATTCTGCGGTAAGCAGGGTTATGCTCTCAGTTCATTCCAGGCTAACAGCGATGCTCAGACCGCACTTACTACAGGTAAGGTAGACGCATGGGTAATCGATAATCTTACTGCAATAGAGATGGTTGCGGCATACAATGCAGAGAACGATTCGAAGCTTGTTATCCTCGACGAGGCTATGACGACAGAGCCTTACGCGTTTGCGTGCTGCTTCGGAAGCGAAGATCTCGTTGCTGAAATTAACAAGGTCCTTGCTGATCTTGTTAAGGACGGAACCGTTAAAGAAATTTTTGAAAGATACGACGCGCCTTACGTATCTCCTACGGAAAATAACTGATAGCATATATAAGGGGCTGTCCGGGCGGCAGCCCCTGTGTTTCTTAAACCGGCTTTTTGAAAGGAGATCGGAATTTGGACGTAATTTTATCCCCTCTCAGGGGATGGCTTGACAAGCTGTATGAGACATTTATTGAAACGAAATATTATAACCTCTTTCTCGAAGGCTTTAAAAATACTATAATAATAACTCTCGGCGCGCTTTGTATCGGGGTTTTGATAGGTACGGTCATTGCTGTAATTAAGTATTTTGCAGAAGATACTCCGGTAATGAAGCCGTTTGCTTTTATCTGTGACATATATACGACCGTTATCCGCGGAATACCGATCGTTGTTCTTCTGCTTATCTTTTTCTTTATAATAATGACTTCGGCAGACGGAGTTACAGTTGCAATACTGACATTCGGTATTAACTCAGGCGCATATATGGCTGAGCTTATACGAAGCGGTATAAATGCCGTGGATCCTCATCAGATGGAAGCCGGAAGAAGTCTCGGAATGTCGAAGCTTCAGGCAATGCGCAAGATCGTATTCCCTCAGGCTATCCGTTATATTCTTCCCGCGATAGGAAACGAACTTATAGCGCTTCTCAAAGAGACGTCGGTTGCCGGATATGTAGCGGTCGTCGATCTTACGAGAGCCGGAAATCTTGTACGTAACAATACATACGATTCGGTTAATTCACTGCTTGCCGTTGCGGTAGTATATCTTGTGCTTGTAATTATTCTTACGCAGCTTCTGCATGCACTTGAAAGGAGGCTCGGAAAGAGTGATAAGCGTTAAAGACCTCAGAAAAAGTTTTCACGGCACCGAGGTGCTTAAAGGTATAAATGCCGAGATAAAGAAAGGCGAGGTTATATGCGTTATCGGTCCGTCAGGATCCGGTAAATCAACCTTTCTCAGATGCCTCAATATGCTTGAGCATCCGACCGGCGGAAGTATCATATTCGAAGGCAACGATCTGACCGATAAAAAGGTGGACATAAATATGCACCGCCGTAAAATGGGAATGGTATTTCAGCATTTTGAGCTTTTCCCGCATATGACGATCATGGGGAATCTTACCTGCGCTCCGATGATGCTTAAAAAGCAGTCTAAGCAGGAAGCGGAGGCGAAAGCTCTTGAACTTCTCGGCAGAGTAGGACTTGCCGATCGTGCAGATGCATATCCCAGACAGCTTTCGGGCGGGCAGCAGCAGCGCGTTGCGATCGTCAGAGCGCTTTGCATGGAACCGGACGTCATGCTGTTCGACGAGCCTACTTCTGCGCTCGATCCTGAGATGGTCGGAGAGGTACTCGACGTTATAAAGACGCTTGCTTCCGAAGGAATGACGATGGTAGTCGTTACTCACGAGATGGGATTCGCACGCGAGGTATCGAGCCGCGTTCTCTTCCTTGACGACGGAGTGATCGCCGAGGACGGTACGCCTGAACAGATCTTCGGTGCGCCCAAAAGCGAACGTCTGAGATCGTTTCTTGCCAAGGTTCTGTGAGCATGGAAGAGGTATTGCAGGAAACAGTATACTGAAATTATTGGGTAAGGGCTTCGCCCGCCGTTCACCGGGGAAACAATCAGCAGGAGATCGTACTCCTACTGATTGCAAATATGGATCCCGCCTGTAGAGGCGGGGGACATCTTGCCCACAGTTATATTTTCAGTCTGCCTGTAAGCAGACGCTGCTGCGGTTATTATGTATTGTGCCGCCGCGCGTAAACAGGCAGACTGCTGTTTTTACCGGGCATGCGGTTCAATTAATAGTAAAAAAAGGACGCTCCGATATTGTACATGCTGTAATTGTTGATTTTTAATCGGCGGTCAGACCTCTGACATAATGTTTGGTTATACGGCCGTCCCATTATTAAAGAAAGGAAATGACTGATGATTTCACTTAAAAACAGAAGCTTTCTGAAGCTTCTCGATTTTACTCCAGAGGAGATAGAAGGTCTGATTGATCTTGCTGCTGAGCTTAAGCAGAAGAAAAAAAACGGTGTTGAACATAAGCTTTGCGCCGGAAAAAATATTGCTCTGATTTTTGAAAAGACAAGTACGCGTACGCGCTGTGCATTTGAAGTCGCTGCATCGGATCTCGGTATGCATCCGGTCTATCTCGATCCGTCAGGCTCTCAGATCGGAAAAAAAGAGAGCATCGCAGATACGGCGCGCGTTCTCGGCCGTATGTTCGACGGTATTGAGTACCGCGGATACGGTCAGGATATTGTTGAGGAACTTGCTTCATATGCGGGTGTTCCGGTCTGGAACGGACTTACAAACGAATTTCATCCGACTCAGATACTTGCCGATTTTCTTACCGTTAAAGAGCATTTCGGATCGCTGCGCGGACGCAAGCTTGTATATATGGGAGATGCACGTTATAATATGGGAAATTCTCTCATGGTGGGATGCGCTAAAATGGGTATGAATTTCGTTGCATGCGCTCCCGAAAAGTATTTTCCGAATGCAGAGCTTACCGCAGTCTGCCGCGATATTGCTGCGCGGACCGGAGCAACGGTTGAATTTATTACCGAACCGGAAAAGGCTGTCTCAGGTGCTGATGTTATCTATACCGACGTATGGGTATCTATGGGAGAGCCTACCGAAGTGTGGGCAGAGCGTATAGCCGAGCTTTCGCCGTACCGTGTTACGAAGAAGCTTATGGATATCGCAGGGGACGGATGCCGTTTCATGCATTGCCTGCCCGCTTTTCACGATCTGAAAACTTCTGTCGGCGCTGATATATATGAAAAATTCGGTATCGACTGTATGGAGGTTACCGATGAGGTGTTTGAAAGCGACAGATCGATCGTATTCGACGAGGCCGAGAACCGCATGCACACCATT
>ENA-UOJO01004589-UOJO01004589.1-human-gut-metagenome-genome-assembly--contig:-P57-NODE-4589-length-11746-cov-38.764092_pt1 | contig 11746 bp, 8 predicted proteins | sample MGYA00242351_ERZ723898 | MGnify/ENA metagenome assembly ERZ723898 | reverse complement strand
CAAGGGCCACCTGGTCCGGGAGCTGGACGCCCTGGGCGGCGAAATGGCCCGGGCGGCGGACCGGGCCTGCATCCAGTATCGGATGCTCAACCGCCGGAAGGGCCCCGCCGTGTGGTCCCTGCGGGCCCAGGCGGACCGCCGGGCCTATCAGCAGGTGATGAAGCACACCCTGGAGCGGCAGGAGCACCTGACCCTGCGCCAGGCGGAGGCGGTGGCCCTGCGGACGGAAAACGGCCGCGTCACCGGCGTGGTGCTGCGCACCGGGGCGGTATACCGGGTCCGGGCGGTGGTGCTGTGCACCGGCACCTATCTCCGGGGCCGCACCATCGTGGGCGACTGTGTGGAGGACTCCGGTCCCGACGGACTCCACGCGGCGGGCCCCCTGACGGAGAGCCTGCTGGCCCTGGGCCTGCCTCTGCGGCGGTTCAAAACCGGCACCCCTCCCCGGGTGAACCGCCGGAGCATCGACTTTTCCCAAATGCAGCTCCAGGAAGGGGACCCCTCTCCCCTGCCCTTCAGCTTCGAGACCCCGGCCCCGCCGGAAAACCGGGCGGTGTGCTGGCTGACCTACACCACCCCGGAGACCCACCGCATCATCCGGGAGAACCTGGACAAAAGCCCCCTGTATTCCGGGGTCATCCAGGGGGTGGGACCCCGATACTGCCCCTCCATCGAAACCAAGATCGTCCGCTTCCCGGACAAGGAGCGCCACCAGCTGTTCATCGAGCCCATGGGCCTGGACACGGAGGAAATGTACATCCAGGGCTTCTCCTCCTCCCTGCCGGAGGACGTGCAGCTGGCCATGCTGCACTCCGTCCCCGGCCTGGAGCGGGCGGAGATGATGCGCCCGGCCTACGCCATCGAATACGACTGCATCGACCCCACGGCCCTGCGCCCCACCCTGGAGACCCGGGCGGTCCGGGGCCTGTACGGGGCGGGACAGTTCAACGGCTCCTCCGGATACGAGGAGGCGGCGGTCCAGGGCTTTGTGGCAGGCGTCAACGCGGCGCTGGCCCTGCTGGGCCAGGAGCCGCTGATCCTGAAGCGCAGCGAAAGCTACATCGGTACCCTTATCGACGACCTGGTGACCAAGGGCACCCAGGAGCCCTACCGCATGATGACCAGCCGGTCGGAATACCGCCTGCTGCTGCGCCAGGACAACGCAGACCGCCGCCTGTGCCCCATCGGCTTCCGCATCGGCCTGGTATCGGCTGAGCGGCTGCGGCGGGTGGAGGAAAAATACGCCGCCGTGGAGCGGGAGATCCGCCGCCTGGAGAAAACCGGCGTCCCCGGCACCCCGGCGCTGAATCGCCTGCTGACGGACCTGGGCACCGCCCCGGTGCCCGACGGCTGCCGCCTCATCGACCTGCTGCGGCGGCCCCAGGTGGGCTACGACGACCTGGCCCCCTTCGACCCGGCCCCGCCGGGCCTGCCCCCCGCCGTCCGGGAGCAGGTGGAGATCACCGTGAAATATGAGGGCTACATCCGCCGCCAGGAAAAGCAGGTGGAGGAATTTGAAAAACTGGAGCGCCGCCGCCTGCCGCCGGACATGGATTACAGCCATATCCAGGGGCTGCGGCTGGAGGCACGGGAGAAGCTGGCCGCCCTGCGGCCGGAGAACCTGGGCCAGGCGGGCCGCATCTCCGGCGTATCCCCCGCCGACATAGCGGCCCTGATGGTATACCTGCACACCCGCGAAACGCCGCCCGAAGGAGGGACCTCAACATGACCGTTATCGACCTGACCCACACCATCCGGGAGGATATGCCCGTCTATCCCGGCACGGAGCCGCCCCGGCTTACCACCGCCTGCACCGTTTCCCAGTGCGGCTACCGGGAGACCCTGCTGCATATGTATTCCCACACCGGCACCCACATGGACGCCCCCGCCCACATGATGGACGGGGCCCCCACCCTGGACAGCTTCGGTCCGGACCGCTTTGTGGGCCGTGGCTATGTGATGGACTGCCGTGGCCTGTCCCGAATTCCCCTGGACCTGCTGCTGCGGCACGAGGCCGCCCTGCGGGACGCGGACTTTCTGCTGTTCTGCACCGGGTGGGACCAATACTGGGGCACCGATGCCTATTATGAAGGGTTTCCGTGTCTGACCGAGGAGGCCGCCCGGTTCGTGGCGGGCCTGCCTCTGAAGGGGGTGGGAGAGGATTCCATCTCTCTGGACCCCTGCGACACGGTGGATTACCCCAACCACCTGACCCTGTTTTCCGCAGGGCTGGTGAATACCGAGAACCTCAAGGGGCTGGCGCAGCTCATCGGCTGGGAATTCACGTTCCTGACCATGCCCCTGAAATTTGAAAATGCCGACGGCTGCAGCTGCCGGGCGGCGGCGATTGTTACCAAGGAGGCTTGAACACAATGGGTAAACTGCGATTCCTGTTTGCGCTGTGGATGGCGAAGCTGTCCGTCCCGGCGCTGAAGATCACCCGCCACAACGGAACGGACTTCCCCGGCACCCTGGCCCTGAAGCTGTGCCCGGACTTTCTGAAGTATGTGGGCCGTCCCAAAACCATCATCGCCGTCACCGGCACCAACGGCAAAACCACCGTCAGCAATCTCCTGGCGGACACCCTGGAAAAGGCGGGTCACCGGGTCCTCATCAACCGGGCCGGTTCCAACGTGGCCAGCGGCATCGCCACCGCCCTGCTGAAGGGCTGCAACCTGGCGGGCCGGGTAAAGGACTATGACATGGCCGTGCTGGAGGTGGACGAGCGCTCCAGCGTCCGGGTGTACCCCTACATCACCCCGGACTATATCGCCGTCACCAACCTGTTCCGGGACAGCATCATGCGCAACGCCCACGCCGACTTCATCGCCGGCATCATCAGCCGCAGCGTCCCCGCCGCCTCCAAGCTGGTGCTCAACGCCGACGACCTGATCTCCTGCGGCCTGGCCCCGGAGAATCCCCGGGTCTATTTCGGCATCGACCGCCTGCCCTCGGACACCGTGGAGTGCGTCAACCACATCAACGACGTGCGCATCTGCCCCAAGTGCGCCGGGAAGCTGCGCTATGAATACCGCCGCTATCACCACATCGGCCGGGCCGTGTGTCAGGACTGCGGCTTCCACTCCCCGGACAGCGACTATCTGGCCACCAACGTGGATATCCCCGGCGGTACCATGACCATCCGGGAGGACGGAAAAGAATACCCCTATACCCTGATCTGCGACAGCGTGTTCAATGTCTACAACATGGTCACGGTGATCGCCGTGCTGCGTCAGCTGGGCTACGCCCATGACGAGATCGCCCGGGTGCTGTCCCAGTCCGCCATCACCGAAAGCCGCCACAACGTGGAACAGGCCGGAAACGTCACCCTGGTCCGGGAAATGGCCAAGGACAAGAACGCCCTGGCCTGCTCCCGAGTGTTCCAGTATATCGCCTCCCGCCCCGGCAAGAAAGAAGTCATGCTGCTGATGAACTCCCTGACGGATGTGCCCCACTGGTCGGAAAACGTCTGCTGGTTCTACGACACGGACTTTGAGTATCTGGCGGACGAGAGCATCGTCCGGGTGGTGTGCACCGGTCTGCGGTGCGAGGACTACAAGCTCCGCTGCCTGATGGCCGGCGTGCCGGAGGACCGCCTGGCCTGCGCCAAGGACGAGCACGACGCAGCGGCCATGATGGCCTACGAGCCCGGCGACGAGCTGTATGTGCTCTACGGCACGGACACCCTGGAGCTTGCCTATCAGGTGTATGACCAGATGAAGGATATCGCCCGTTCCCGGGCGGCGGAGCAGGAGGTGCAGGCATGAAAACCGAGATTTTGTTCCCCGAGGTGGCCAACCTCTGCGGCGACCTGATGAACGTCACCTATCTGCGCCAGTCCTGCCCAGAGATGGAGGTGGTGGAAACCGGTCTGAAGGACCGCCCCGCCTTCCTGGACGGCGGCGTGGACCTGGTGTATGTGGGCTCGGCCACGGAGCGGGGCCTGCAGCTGATGGTCAAGGCCCTGACCCCCTATAAGGCGGAACTGGAGCGCTATGTGGACGGCGGCGGGCTGATGCTGGCCACCGGCAACGCCCTGGACGCCCTGGGCGAATACGTGATGATCGACGGCAAGCGCGCCTTCGACGGCCTGGGCATTCTCAAGACCCACGCCGAGTACCACATGATGAAGCGGCACAACAGCTTTCTGCTGGGCAGCTTCCAGGATATGGAAATCGTTGGCTTCAAGAGCCTGTTCGGCCACACCTATCCCGATGATGAGCTGGCGAACCCCCTGTTCCGGGTGGAGCGGGGTGTGGGCCGCCATCCCGGGGCCTTTGCCGAGGGCTTTCTCCGGGGCGGCCTCATGGCCACCTACCTCATCGGGCCGCTGCTGCCTCTGAACCCGCCCTTCACCCGGTATCTCCTGGAGCAGATGGGAGCCAAGGACGTGCACCTGGCCTTTGAGGACACCGCCATGAAGGCCTACCGGGCCCGGGTAGAGGAGTTCCGGGACGAAAAGCGGGGCTATCAGTATTAAACCGCACACCCCCCCGTACCTGACCCGCACAAAAGAAAATCAGGCCCCGGGAGACGGTCCCGGGGCTTGACAAGACGGCCTGCGCCGCCTATAATGAACACAGAAAAGGGCGCTGCGACAAGCGGTTGGCTCGGTTCAATCAGGAATTCATAATGAAAACCGTCACTTGGCCGAGTGGCGGTTTTCGCGTTTCTTTACAATGATCGTAACCGTATAGGGCCCGATATGTAATGTAATCCGCATGGCGTCACCCCCTTTCGGGGATCATCAGCCAACCGCCTGCCGTTCGTGCAGCGCCATGGCTATTGTATCAAATGGCGCGGCGGAATGCAACACGTTTCTGCCGCCTGCACCCCCGTCCCCGCCGCCGCATACACTGATATCGAGGTGATATCATGGAGGTGCTGCAAGACGGCGTGCTGGCCTTTCTGGCGGCCACGGGGCTGGCGGCCCTGTTCTGGCTGCTGACGGGCTGGCTGCGGCGGCGGGAGCCCGCCCGGGTGATGCTGCTGATCCCCGCCCGGCCCGGCTGCGACTTTGCCGCCCCGGCGGCCCAGATGCTGGACCTGCGGCGGCAGCTGCGGGGGGCGGTCCCCATCGTGCTGTGCGACTGCGGCCTGGAGGGGGCGGATCTGCGCCGGGCCCGGGAACTGACGGAGCGATACGACGATCTTCTGCTGCTGACGGCGGCGGAGATCCCAGACCATTTACCATAAGGAGGGCCGCTATGGCCGAACGAAGCACGGTGGAGGGCGCCGTACAAAGCCTGATTTTTCAGAATGAGGACAACGGCTACACCGTGCTCTCCCTGCTGACGGACGACGGCGAGCTGGTGACGGTGGTGGGGTGCATCCCCTGCGCCGCCCCCGGCGAGGGGATGACCGTCACCGGCGTGTGGACCAACCACCCCAGCTACGGCCCCCAGTTCGCGGCGGAATCCGTGGAACGCCGCATGCCGGAGACGGGGGAGGACATCGCGGCCTATCTGGCCTCCGGCATTCTCAAGGGCATCGGCCCCGCCACCGCCCAGCGGCTGGTGGACCGCTTCGGGGCGGACACCCTGGCCGTTATCGAGGAGGAGCCGGAGCGGCTGCAAACCGTCAAGGGCATCACCGCCAAGAAGGCCATGGAGCTGTCCGCCGCCTTCCGGGAGCTGACGGGGCTGAAGCGGGTGATGGAATTTCTGGCCCGGTATGAGCTGCCGGTGCCTCTGGCCATGCAGCTGTACCGGGCCTACGGGGCCCAGGCCCTGCCCCGGCTGAAGGAGGACCCCTATCTTCTCACGGGACAGGCCTACGGCGTGGCCTTTTCCACCATGGACGAGATCGCCCTGAGCATGGGCTTCGACGGCGACAGCCCCTGCCGGGTGGAGGCCGCCCTTACATACGAGCTGTCCCACAATCTGAACAACGGCCATGTGTTCCTGCCCCGGGACAAGCTGCTTTTTGCCTCCGCCCAGCTGATTGGCGGCAACCCGGACGCCCTGGAGACCGCCCTGGACGGGCTGCTGGCCCGGGGCGTCATCGTCCAGGATCCGGTGGCGGGGGTGCAGGCCTGCTATCTCCAGCGCCTGTATCAGGCGGAGACCCAGGTGGCCCGGCGGCTGCTGTCCCTGCGGGACGCGCCCCGGCAGACCGGGAAAAATGTGGACAAAATTATCGCCGAGATGGAGGCCCGCCAGGGCATCGCCTATGCGCCCCAGCAGCGCCGGGCGGTGGATCTGGCGGCCCGGAGCGGGGTGCTGCTGCTGACCGGCGGCCCCGGCACCGGCAAAACCACCTCCACCCGGGGCATCGTCACCCTGCTGGAGCGCATGGGCCTGACGGTTCTGCTGCTGGCCCCCACGGGCCGGGCGGCCAAGCGCATGAGCGAGCTGTGCTCCCGGGAGGCCCAGACCATCCACCGCTGCCTGGGCATGACCTTCAACGAGCTCACCGGCGAGGTGGCCTTCAAGAAAAACGAAAAGGACCTGCTGGAGGCCGATGCCGTCATCGTGGACGAGATGAGCATGGTGGACCTGCCGCTGATGGACGCCCTGCTGGCGGCCCTGAAGCCCGGGTGCCGCCTGGTGATGGTGGGGGACCCGGACCAGCTGCCCTCCGTGGGCCCCGGCAACGTGCTGGGGGATATCCTGCGCAGCGGCGCGGTGGACTCCGTGACCCTGACGGAGGTGTTCCGCCAGGCGGAGCAGTCCGCCATCATCCGCAGCGCCCACGCCGTGAACCGGGGCCAGGCCCCGGACCTGAGCAATAAGCAAAGCGACTTTTTCTTCCTGTGCCGCCGCTCGCCGGACCGGCTGGTGCAGACGGTGGTGGACCTGTGCCGCACCCGTCTGCCGGACAAGATGGGCATCCCCGCCGGGCAGATCCAGGTGCTGACCCCCACCCGCAAGGGGGAGACCGGCACCGTCAGCCTGAACCGGGCCCTGCAGGCGGCGCTGAATCCCCCGTCCCCCGGCAAGCGCCAGAAGGCCTGGGGCGACATGATCTTCCGGGTGGGGGACCGGGTGATGCAGACCCGGAACAACTATGACGTTCTCTGGGAAAAGGACGACGGCGAGGCCGGCAGCGGCATCTTCAACGGCGACGTGGGCACGGTGGAGGACATCGACCCCTCCGGCGAGCTGGTGACCATCCGGTTCGACGACCGCACCAGCGTATACACCGCCGACCTGCTGAGCCAGCTGGATATGGCCTATGCCATGACCGTCCACAAGGCCCAGGGCAGCGAATACCGGGCGGTGGTGCTGGTGTCCGCCCCGGCGGCCCCCAATCTGCTGGTCCGGGGCGTGCTGTACACCGCCATCACCCGGGCCAGGGATCTGCTGGTGATGGTAGGCGACGACGCCATCCCCGGCCGCATGGCGGAAAACGACCGCCGCACCCGGCGATACAGCGGCCTGCGCCGCAGACTCAAGCAAGGAGGACCAAGCCATGGGCATGAGTGATCTCAACGAACGCCTGAACCAACTGGAGCAGGGGGCATTGAACTTCCTGTTCCCCCGGCGCTGCCCCTTCTGCAATCAGCACATCGGCAATAAGGAGCTGATCTGCGCCGGCTGCGAAAAGAAGCTGCCCTACACCGGGGACCGGGCCGTCCGCCAGACCTCCTGGGGCCGGGTGGCCGCGCCTCTGTATTACGAGGACGCCGTCCGCCGTGCCATTCTGGACTTCAAGTTCAAGGGCCGCATGGGCGGCCTGCCCTGCTTCGGCAGCCTGACGGCCCGCTGCGCGGCGGAGGAGTTCGGCGGCGAGTTCGACGCCATCACCTGGGTGCCGGTGAGCCGGAAGCGCCTGCGCAAGCGGGGCTTTGACCAGGCCCGGTATCTGGCCGGGAGCCTGTGCGTAGAGTGGCACGTGGAGCCCCAGGAGACCCTGCGCAAAATTCTGGACAACCCGCCCCAGTCCGGCCTGGAGGACGCCGACGCCCGCCGGGCCAACGTCCTGGGGGCCTATGAGGCCGTCCATCCGGAGCGCATCGCCGGAAAGCGCTTCCTGCTGGTGGACGATATCTGCACCACCGGCTCTACCCTGGGGGAGGCCGCCCGGGTCCTGCGCCAGGCGGGAGCCGCCGACGTGCTGGGCCTGACCCTGGCCGTCACACGGGAGGAATAAAATCCCCGCCGCCTGTCCATAATGAAGCACCGGCCCAAAGGTTACAAATTATGAACAAAAGATTACGATTTGGAAAAACCCACAAATTCTCTTGCAAAATGGGAAAAGCGCCATTATAATAGGATACCAGGAATTAAATGGCCCTCCCCGGGGCCGTGGTCCATATCAGAAAAATGAGGTGCAGCATTATGTGTTCTTTAGCAAAGGATATCGGTATCGACCTGGGTACCGCATCGGTGTTGGTATATGTCAAGGGCAAGGGCGTTGTGCTCAATGAGCCCTCCGTGGTGGCCATCAACAAGGACGACGGCCGCCTGCTCAGCGTGGGCGCAGACGCCCAGGCCATGCTGGGCCGTACCCCCGGCAACATCGTGGCCATCCGTCCCCTGCGTGAGGGCGTCATCTCCGACTACGACATGACCGAGCGGATGCTCAAGGAGTTCATCCGCAAGGTCAGCGGCAGCTTCCACCACATCTTCAAGCCCCGTGTCATCATCTGCGTTCCCTCCGGCATCACCGAGGTGGAGGAGCGCGCCGTGGTGGACGCGGGCCTGCAGTCCGGCGCCAGCCATGTGTATCTGATCGAGGAGCCTGTGGCCGCGGCCATCGGCGCCGGCATCGACATCACCAAGCCCGAGGGCCACATGGTGGTGGACATCGGCGGCGGCACCAGCGACATTGCCGTGATCTCCCTGAAGGGCGTGGTGGAAAGCGCCTCCATCAAGGTGGCCGGCGACCAGTTCAACGAAGCCATCGTCAAATACATGCGCCGCAAGCACAACATCCTCATCGGCGAGCGCACCGCCGAGCAGATGAAGATGCAGATCGGCTGCGTCTTCCCCAAGGAGGAGGAGACCACCATCGAGATCAAGGGCCGCTGCCTGATGACCGGCCTGCCCAAGACCATCACCGTCACCTCCACCGAGATGCTGGAGGCCTTTGAGGAGCCCGTGGAGCGGATCCTGGAGGCCGTTCACGGCGTCCTGGAGCGCACCCCGCCGGAGCTGGTGGCGGATATCGCCAACAACGGCATCGTCATGACCGGCGGCGGTAGCCTGGTGGACGGCTTCGACAAGCTCATCACCGCCCGCACCGGCATCCACACCGTGGTGGCTGAAAATGCCATCAGTTGCGTGGCCATCGGCACCGGCAAGAGCCTGGATTCCGTCCACGAGATGAATGACGGCACCGTGAACCTCTCCCGCCGCAAGCAGATGAACTGAGCCTCAGCTGCGGCATTCTGGGCACGTTATCTGACCCAAATACAAGGCCCCGCCGTCTGCACATGCAGGCGGCGGGGCTTCCTTAGACATCGTTGTTGTTTCTGGCTTTTGTCCGCCAATGGGCAGCCAGGAAAGAGCTCCGCTTTATGCCCCAGCCGTTCTCATAGCAGGCCGCCAGGGCAAACTGGGCGTCCCTTTGCCCCTGCCGGGCGGCTTTTTGGTACCACTGGGCGGCCTGAACGAGGTCCCTCGTCACGCCGGTGCCGTTTTCGTAGCAGCGTCCCAGATAATACTGCGCATGCTTGTAGCCCAGCTCGGCGGACTTGCGGTACCAGAGCACGGTCTGGGCTGCGTCCTGTTTCACGCCTTTGCCTCTTTCGCAGCAAACGCCCAGCACATACTGTGCCTTGGCGTGGCCCTGCTCGGCGGCCCTGCGGAGCCAGCAAACGGTCTGGGCCTCGTCCTCCTGTGTGCCCCTGCCGTAATAGCAGAGGCCCAGCTGATACTGCGCCTCTGCATTGCCCAGCTCCGCAGCCTTCTTCAGGTATGCGATCCGCTTAGTCGGATCCTGCTCCTGTTTAGCTAAATTGAGCCACTGCACCGGGGTCAGGTTCTGCTCCTGCTGCGGCGCGGGGCAGCCGCCTTTGCCGCTTGCCGCCGGGGCGTCAGGGGATTGCCCGTGGTCTCCGTTGTACCCGCACCGGAGACAGAACCGGGTGATCTTATTTTCGTATCTGCATACCGGACATTTCCACATCATTCTCCACTCCTCAGCCGTAATTGTTGATTTTGAAGGTCTTGTATATAAATGCATGCGTATTATATCACAGGATTCTTCTTTTTGAAACATGAAAATGTGCATTCTCAAAAAATTTACTTTTGCGAGCCAAAACCATTTCTCATTGGCAACTCCGCACAATTGCAGGCAGACTTCCTGTCCCTTGCGGGCTTCTCCCCCCGAAAGTAACCGGGCACTGGCAGATTTTCCATATTTTACCGCCTGCATTCACAAAGATTTAATATTTTTTTTGTTGCCATTTTGTAACTTTTTGTTTATAATGTTTCCGTGAAGCAAAAAAAGGCCGAATGACGACGCCTGTCAAAGGGCATCGTGTGTGCATACATCGAGGTATTATCCCATGATCAGAATGACAAATGTTGAAAAAACATACGAAAATGGCACCCATGCGTTAAATGGCATTTCTTTTGAGATTCAGGACGGGGAATTCGTGTTCCTGGTGGGCCCCTCCGGCAGCGGAAAGTCCACCATCATCAAGCTGCTGACCGGCGAGCTGGTGCCCTCCCGGGGCCGGGTGATGATCAACGGCTTCTCCATGAGCAACATCACCCGGCGTCAGATTCCCCTGATGCGCCGCACCGTGGGGGTGATTTTCCAGGATTTCCGCCTGATCGGCAACAAAACCGTGTACGACAATCTGAGCCTGGCCATGCGGGCGGTGGGGGCCTCCGCCAGGGAGATCAAAAGCCGCATCCCCTATGTGCTGGGCCTGGTGGGGCTGGACGGCAAGGGCCGCCGGTTCCCTGATGAGCTGTCCGGCGGCGAGCAGCAGAGAGTGGCCATCGCCCGGGCCCTGGTGAACAATCCCAGCACCATCGTGGCCGACGAGCCCACCGGCAACCTGGACCCCGTCCGCTCTCTGGAGATCATGACCCTGCTGGAGCGCATCAACGCCCTGGGCACCACCGTGGTGGTGGTGACCCACGAAAAGAGCCTGGTGAATCATTTTGACAAGCGGGTCATTATGATCGACCACGGCGTGGTAGCCGCCACCGGCGTGGGCAGATACGAGGTGGCCGCCCATGCGTAATTTCCGTTATTTCTTCCGGGAGGGCGTGGGCAATATGCTGTCCCACGGGTTCATGTCCTTTGCCGCCATCGGCGTCACCGTGGCGTGCCTGCTGATTATGGGCACCTTCTCGCTGGTGGCCTACAACGCCAACATCAACCTGCAGGACCTGCAGAAGGAGAACGCCGTGGTGGCCTTCGTGGACGAGAGCCTCACGGATGAGGAGGCCCAGGGCCTCCAGTCCCAACTGTCGGGCATCTCCGGCGTGGCGGACTGCACCTTCGTCTCCCGGCAGGAGGCCCGGGACGAATATGTGGACCAGTATAACGAGGACGACCTGTACAGCGACCTGGACCCCACCATCTTCCGCCACCGCTATGTGATGCACCTGACGGACCTGAAGCTCATGGACCAGGTGGTGCAGCAGCTGGACGAAACGGAGGGCATCGCCAAGGTCCGGGCGGACCAGGACATCTCCAACGGCTTCATCACCGTCCGCAACATCGCCAGCGTCATCAGCATCGCCCTGATCGCCATTCTGCTGATCATCTCCGTGTTCATCATTTCCAACACCATCAAGCTCACCACCTTTGACCGCCGGGACGAGATCGCCATCATGAA
>ENA-UOJO01004585-UOJO01004585.1-human-gut-metagenome-genome-assembly--contig:-P57-NODE-4585-length-11751-cov-5.220161_pt1 | contig 11751 bp, 9 predicted proteins | sample MGYA00242351_ERZ723898 | MGnify/ENA metagenome assembly ERZ723898 | reverse complement strand
GGCGCGAATACGTTGTCTGCATTTTCGACAGACGGAAAGCTGTGTTACCTCGGCGAATGGGCAACGGGCAACTGGCCTCGGCATCTTCTGCAGATTCCGGGGACGGATCTGATCGTCAATGCATGCAATAAAGAAGGCACGCTGGTTATTTTTGCCTGGAATGGAAAAGAACTGATCCGTAAAGACGAAATTATCCTGCCGGGCGCATCCTGCACGGTTTATTTATCCGGAAAGTAAGAGAACACAAAGTCTCTGCTTCAGATCAGCCGCAAAAATGCCAACAGAATCAGCAGGGCTCCGGAGAGCCAGTCAACAGAAAAATGAGTTTTTTGTGCAAGGCGGTTTCCAAGCAGGAAGCCGCCTTGTATTGCTGTAAATCCGAATAGGAGGGAAAAGAAAAGAACGGCGACAGGATTTAGATTCCCGAGGGCTGCACCGAAGCCTGCTGCAGCACCGTCTAAGGACATCGCGAGGGCGAGGCAGACGGATTCCGGGACAGAAAGGCTTTTGGAGGCGTCGGCATCCGCCTTACAGGGATCGGCGTAGACGGAGAGAAAAAACTGGAAATGCAGGGCACGGAACATGAAATTTCTGGAAAAGCCATCGTGACGGCACAGAAAGGATTTGATCGCTTGATCGAGAATCCGAAGGGTGCCCATGCAGACGAGCAGTAAAAAGCAGATCAGTCGGGCGGCGATAGGGGAAAGAAATGGACGGACGAGGGATCCGGCAAGCATGGAAAGGCAGAGGACACCCGAGCAGACCAGGCTGACAGTGACAGCGCAGACCAGAGGAAGACGGATTTTGCTGCTTCCGTAGGAAAGCCCGGCGACAAATGTATCCAGGGAAAGGGAGAGGGCGAGAAACGCGGCCTCGGGGATTATCCATAAGAAAGTCATAAGAATCGGCTTTGGCGGCAGGTGATTTGCTATTAGAGTATGCCTGCCGGGTGGCAAGGGTGCGCAAAAGGGCTGGGTTCATAAAACGAACCCAGCCCCATAGTACGGAGAAGGAGGGATTTGAACCCTCGCGCCTGTTACAGCCTACCGGTGTTCGAAGCCGGACCCTTCAGCCACTTGGGTACTTCTCCATATATTTTTACAACATCACCATTCTATCCGAAAAATCTCTAATATGCAAGCGAAAATTTTACAGTCACTTGTACATATTTTTAAAATATTATATAATTCTAGTTAAATGATGGCTGCAGAGGGCGCAGCACAGAGAAGGAGGACTTTGGGATGAAGAGCATAGGTATGCTGACCAGCGGCGGAGACTGTGAGGCACTGAATGCTCCGATGAGAGGCGTGGCAAAGGTGCTTTATAACAGCACGGAAGACGTTGAAATCTATGGCTTTCAGGACGGTTATCAGGGACTGATCTACGGAAAGTTCCGGCTGATGACCTATGACGATTTTTCGGGTATTCTGACAAAGGGCGGCACAATCCTTGGCAGCAGCCGTACTCCTTACAAGCTGATCCGTGAGCCCGGTGCAGACGGTGTCGACAAAGTGGCGGCGATGAAACAGACCTATTATAAGCTGCAGCTGGACTGCCTGGTAATCCTCGGCGGCAACGGCACACATAAGACAGCGAACCTGCTGCGTCAGGAAGGCCTGAACATTGTAACGCTGCCCAAGACCATCGACAACGACCTCTGGGGAACGGATATGACCTTTGGCTTCCAGAGCGCGGTCAACATTGCAACAGACGCGCTGGATTGCATCCATACGACGGCGGCATCCCATGGACGCGTATTTATCGTAGAAGTTATGGGACACAAGGTTGGCTGGCTGACCTTAAATGCCGGTATCGCGGGCGGCGCGGACATCATTCTGGTCCCGGAAATTCCTTACGATATCGACAAGATTGTGGAAAAAATCAACGAACGGCATAACCGCGGCAGCAGATTTACAATTCTGGCAGTTGCAGAGGGCGCGATCTCCAAAGAGGACGCCAAGCTGTCGAAAAAAGAATATAAGAAAAAACTGGAAAACTACAAATATCCTTCGGTTTCCTACGAGATCGCAGAGCAGATTCAGGAAAAGAGCGGCATGGAGGTTCGAGTAACCGTGCCCGGACATACCCAGAGAGGCGGAAGCCCCTGTGCCTATGACCGCGTATTCGCCAGCCGGCTCGGATCAGAAGCAGGCAGGATGATTCTTGACGGGGAATACGGCTTTATGGTGGGCTACAAGCACCGCGAAATCGTCAAGGTTCCGCTGGAAGAGGTAGCAGGTAAGTTAAAAATGCTCGATCCCAACGCATCCATCGTCAGAGAGGCGAAGATGATGGGCATCAGCTTCGGAGATTAAAAGACAACGGACGGCGCCGCGTACATTGCGTGACGCCGTCTGCTTTGCGGAGAACATAAGGAGGTTCGTCCATGTCCTACACGGCGATGTATCGACGGTTCCGTCCGACTACCTTTGAAGAGGTCAAGGGACAGGATGCGATTGTCACAACACTGAAAAACCAAATCCGGTCGGATCGTATCGGTCATGCCTATTTATTCTGCGGTACAAGAGGTACCGGTAAAACGAGTATTGCGAAGCTTTTTGCAAAAAGTGTCAATTGCGAGCATCCCGTGGACGGAAGCCCCTGCGGAGAATGCGCATCCTGTAAGGCGATTGCAGAAGGCAGAAGCATGAATGTGATAGAAATAGACGCAGCGTCTAATAACGGCGTCGATAATATTCGTGAAATCGTGAATGAGGTGGCATATTCCCCGACGGAAGGAAAATACCGCGTTTATATCATCGACGAGGTTCATATGCTTTCTGCGGGAGCGTTCAACGCACTGTTAAAAACCCTGGAGGAGCCGCCGTCCTACGTCATCTTTATTCTGGCGACGACGGAAGCCAATAAAATTCCGGTTACGATTTTGTCCCGCTGTCAGCGTTATGATTTCAAGCGTCTGACGGTCGAACAGATCGAAGAGCGCATGAAGGAAGCTCTTGCCGCGGCGGGCGAAGAACTGCCGATCGAGGAAAAGGCGTTAAAATACCTTGCAAAATCCGCAGACGGTGCGATGCGTGATGCCTGGAGCCTTCTGGATCAGTGCCTCGCATTCCATTTCGGACACGAGCTGACCTACGATATGGTGCTGGACGTGCTGGGCGCGGTGGATACGTCGGTGTTCAGCAAACTGCTGCGCTGCGTGATTGCGCGGGATGTGGCGGGCTGTATCGGTGTGCTGGAAGAGATCGTGCTGCAGGGACGGGACATGAGCCAGTTTGTTTCCGATTTTACCTGGTATCTGCGCAACCTCCTGCTGGTGAAAACTTCCGGGGATTCTTGTGAAGAAGTGATTGACATATCCAGTGAGAATCTGGCAAGATTGAAAGAAGAAGCGCAGCAGATCGAAGTAGACGCGATCATGCGGGATATCCGGTGTTTTTCGGAGCTGTCCGGTAGGATTCGCTATGCGGGTCAGAAACGTGTCCTGATTGAAATGGCGCTGATTCGGCTGTGCAGGCCGGAGATGGAGACGAACGAAGATACACTTCTGGAACGGATTCGAAAGCTGGAACAGACGGTGGAACAGATCGAAAGCGGCTCGATTGCAATCGCAGCGGCGCCGACAGGACAGCCCGCAGTGCAGGCAGCAGCGCCGGTCAGAAGGGCAGAGCTGCCCAAGGCAGTTCCCGAGGAAATCAAAGAAATCGTAACCAAGTGGCCACAGGTTGCAGGAAGTGCACAGCAGCCGATGAAGTCATATCTCAAAAATGCGCGCTTAAGCCTTGGCGGTGACAATCGGCTGCTGCTTGTGGTGGAAGACGGGCTGGCGTCTGATTATTTTACCAAAGAACCGGCAAATAAGGGCGCACTGGAACAACTGTTGGCGGAGCTGACGGGCAAGCAGATCGAGGTTGAAGTCCGCAGCGTGCGCAGCAAACAGGAAATGGAAAGTTCTTATGTAGACCTGACAAGGGTTATTCATATGGACATAGAAGAAGAGTAACAAACAGAAAGGATGCAATAAAATGGCAAAGAGAGGCGGTTTTCCGGGCGGCATGGGTATGCCCGGCAACATGAATAACCTGATGAAGCAGGCACAGCGCATGCAGCGTCAGATGGAAGAAGGACAGAAGGAACTCGAGGTGAAAGAGTTCTCTGCAAAATCCGGCGGCGGCGCGGTTGAGGCTGTCGTAAACGGCAAAAAGGAGCTGGTAAAGCTGACCATTTCCGAAGAAGCAGTAGATCCGGAAGATGTGGAAATGCTGCAGGATATGATCGTTGCGGCTGTGAATGAAGCGATGAAGCAGGCGGACGAAGCGAGCCAGGAGCTGATGGGTAAAATGACAGGCGGACTCGGCGGAGGCTTCCCGTTCTGATATGGATCTTTACAGCGGCTATATCAACAAACTCATTGACGAGCTTTCGGGGCTTCCCGGAATTGGCAGTAAATCTGCGCAGCGTCTGGCGTTTCACCTGATCGGGCTTCCGGAAGCAAAGGTGAACAGGATTGCAAATGCGATGATACAGGCTCGTCAGAATGTTCGCTATTGTAAGGAATGCTTTACCCTGACCGATAACGAGCTTTGCCCGATCTGTGCCAACGCAGAGCGGGACCATTCGACGATTATGGTTGTGGAGAACAGCCGGGATCTGGCTGCCTACGAAAAAACCGGAAAATATAAAGGAGTCTATCATGTGCTGCACGGGGCGATTTCCCCGATGCTGGGCGTGGGACCCCATGATATCAAATTAAAAGAGCTGATGGAGCGCCTGAGTAGAGAGCCGGAGGTAAAAGAAGTCATTATCGCAACCAACTCCAGCCTTGAGGGTGAGACGACGGCGATGTACATCGGCAAGCTGATTAAACCCACCGGAATCCGCGTGACGAGAATCGCGAGCGGCGTACCGGTAGGCGGCGATCTGGAATACATTGATGAAGTAACACTGCTTCGTGCGCTGGAGGGGCGTACCGAGCTGTAACAGACAAAATTTTCAGACGAAAGGGATGGACGAACCTATGAAAAAAGAGTTATTTGGGAAAGTAAACGGCAGAGAGGTGTATTTGTATACACTGGAAAACAGTCATGGTATGAAGGTGACGGTCAGCAGCTTCGGTGCGCTGATCATCCGCATCTGGGCACCGGATCATAACGGTAATTTTGCAGACGTTGCACTCGGTTATGACAGGTTGGAGCAATATCTGGAAAACGGTAAATTTTACGGTGCAGTCGTTGCGCCGAATGCGAACCGGATCGGCGGTGCAAAATTCACCCTCGAAGGAAAAACCTACGAGCTGTCTGTTAACGACAATGGCAATAACCTGCACAGTCACAGAGCTCTGGGTGGGCATAAGCGGATCTGGGATGCCGAAGAAAAAGAAAACGGCATTTTATTCACGATGTCTATGAAAGATGGGGAACTTGGCTTTAGCGGAAACAGGGACTTTTCGGTTCTGTATGAGCTGACGGAGGAGAACGGACTGCGCATTACCTATGATGTGGTAAGCGATGCAGATACGATTCTTAACCTGACAAACCATTGTTATTTCAATCTGGATGGACACGGTGCCGGACAGATTACCGACCATGAGCTGCAGTTGTTTTCTCATGCGTATACTCCAGCCGATGCAAAAGCGATTCCGAATGGAGATATTTTACGCGTAGAAGGTACACCGATGGACTTCACAGAGCCGCATCTGATCGGCGAACGGATCGATGCAGACTTTGACCAGCTTAAAATGGCAGGCGGATATGACCATAACTGGGTTCTGGACAATTACACCGGACAGGTTCGTAAAATTGCAGTTGTCAAGAGCTCTGATAAATCCCGCATAATGGAGGTTTATACAGATCTTCCGGGCGTTCAGTTCTATTCGGGCAACTCCAGGGATTTTGAAGACGTAAAGGATGGGAAAACCTACGGCTACAGAGCGGGTCTGGCACTGGAAACCCAGTTCTATCCGGATACACCGAACAAACCGCAGTTTCCTTCTTCGGTATTCGGACCTGACAGACCGTATCACACCGTAACAGAATATCGGTTTGTATAACACTGTCTACGCAGGACATAGAAAAACCGGCAGCAGCGAAGCGATCAAAGCTTTGCTGTCTGCCGGTTTTTATTCATGACAATAGAATGTTGCGGAGCGCGCATTCTATTGTTTTAGAAATCCTGTCGTCTTTGCTTCCCTTATCTTTTGCAGGTCAGAGTCTCGTCCCCGCCAACGCCTTTACAAAGCTTTTCTCCTCGGATCCATGCTTCATCCATGCACAGATATTTAATACGCTTACGATAGCCCCACGCATAAGCGACATGAATCCTGCCATCTTTTCCCTGAATCAGGCAGGGATATTCGTAACGGCGGTTGTTGACGTCGTTCCACGGACCGATAAAGCCCTCGCCGTGCTCGATGATACGCCGCCAGGGCCAGCTTTTTCCTCCGTCCTCGGAAATGGCGAGTACGACAGGACAGCGCTGGTCGGGCCAGACGGTGCGCTCGGGCTCGTCATTGAAGGCGACGTCATTGTATACAACGCAGACTGCGCCGCTTTGAAGACGGATTGCGGTAATGCTTGCGTTGTTGTTGCGCAGCACAGTAGGCTCCGGCACGCTCCAGGTCTCGCCGTTATCATGGGATTCCGAACGGTAAATATGGTCAGCAGAGCGGCTGCGCAGCAGGCAGATCAGATTTCCGGGAGAAAGTTCCACGATATTGCCGTGTACGCGCCCGCGGCTGCCGGGCATCATGACGCTGCGCCAGGTTTTGCCCTGGTCGTCTGAAAGCTGCAGGACGGTGTAATCGTCTCCCATGCAGGAATCGTTGATCGCACATCGGAAATTGTTGAAAATAAAACGTCCGTTGGACAGAATCTGAATCTTTTGCCGGCAGAACGAGCCGGGAGCGGAAAACATTGTCTCGGTCGCCTCCCAGGTGTGCCCGTTATCGCGGGAAATTTTCCGGCGGATTTCAGCAGTTCCCTGTAAATTGTCAGAGGTTGGATTGTTGGGATCACGGGAAACCTGTGCGGTATACATCAGCCAGATTTCTCCGTTTGGATGCAGGAAGAGGGAAGGATTCTGCTCGCTGCGGGTTGGATCATCGGAAACAATTACCGGTGTTTCCCACTGGGAACTGTCCTCTGACAGACGCGACACAGCAATGCTGACATCCGCGTTTCCCTCACAGGAGCCTGCAAACCAGCAGCAAAGCAGATCGCCATTTTCAAGCTCTAAAAGATCGGGCGCGTGACAGCTGTTCCACGGATTCGGAATCAGGGATTCCACGAAATTCAAAGCGGTATCGCGGTAAAGCCTGCCGTCGTCTCTGACAGACGGCAGGTCAATAATTGTATGTGACATAAGTCCCCTTTCTTTTCACATTGCGCAGGACGATGCTCACTCAATGTGAAACGCATGCGCGAAAGATCCTTTTGTGAATCTTTTTGCGCATGCGCATAACAGGTATATACAAATTTACGCGTACATTGTCGCAGCTGTGTACAGTGTAGGTGTCTCGTCACAGTTTTCTACGCGGATCGTTTTTGCCTCTCCGGGATAGAGCTTGAAGTAGTTATCACTGTAATGTACTCTGTCGTCGCTTGTCATCAGATAAGCGAACGGTGTAAATACGTTTGCACGGACGGTTACGAGCAGATCGCTGCCGTCTTTTTCAACGGATTCGATCACCGCATCGCTTTCCGGAATGGTGTATTCGCGGTAATAAGCGCGCAGACTGTCAGCTGTTTCAAAGCCGTCTGCACTTACAACGAAATATCCGTCTGCGGCAGGCTCTTCAGCGGCTACATGGAATTGCTGCCAGGAATGCGGAGCAACGGTCAGATCCTTTGTCAGGAGAACACTATTGTGTGCGCCATCAAAGGTCTGTGTGCCGACGCAGATAGTTGTCCGGAGTTCATCGGGGGTTTCGTTGATGACGGTTACAACCGCGCCGCCGTTTGCCTTCCGGATAATCAGTTTTTTCGTATCAAAAGCGCGTTTTAAGAAGTAGAACGAAACCTTTCTGGTGAGATAGTAATCGATAATGGTCCAACCGGTTTCCGGCCAGCAGTCGTTGTACATCCAGATCAGATCGCCGGCACCGTAGGATTTCTGGCGGATCGCCTCTGCCATTTCGGCATATAAAAGCCCCTGCATGATACCGCTGTAAAGCAGATAGCCGCGTTCGTCCAGCGTGGAAAATTCAGTCAGATGGCGGTTGATAACGCCGTCGATGGCCCCACGCTTGCGTTCGAACTCGCCGTGATGCTTCCAGGACGGATTGTTGAAGGACATCTCTTCCCCGTCCAAATAACGGCGGACGGTGCTTTCCATCTGCGCGCCGAAAAATCCGTATTCGCTGGAAAAACGCGCCGGGAATCGATCAAAAGCTTCCAGTTCGTAAGAGAATTTGAATCTCGTCTTGGAATCGCGTCCAAAATAAGTCCATGCATGGACGTCTCCCTCTTCAGTGGTATTGGAACGTTCTCCAAAGTACGGGGTGGACGGCATGTAGGGAATCAGCGGGCTATTGTGCTGGACTGCGCGGGGCTGGATGTAGTTGAAAATCTGATCGCCCCAGTAGCGTTCGGGCTGCAGCATTCCCGGGAACCAGTCGGTGTAGGACTCGGCGATTTCGTTGTTTCCGGTCCAGACTGCCATACAGGGATAATGCGCCAGACGCTTGGTCTGATATTCTGCCTCGCGTTCTGCTTCATAAAGGAACGAATCCTTCTGATCGGGGTAAAAAGCACATGCATACATAAAATCGTGCATCAGTAAAATACCGTATTCGGAGCAGTAATCGTAGAAGCAATCCGGTTCATAAGTGCCGCCGCCCCACATACGGAACATGGTAAAGTGTGCCGCTGCGCCTTCGCTGACCAGCTTTTTATAATTTTCATCAGGTGTCCGCAGATAGATAGAATCGGTAGGAACCCAGTTGCCGCCTTTGCAGAAAATGCGGGTGCCGTTGATCTTGAAGAAGAAGTTACGGCTTTCATCCGGCAGCTTGGAAAAGTCGATGGAAAGCGTGCGGATACCGATTTTCTTCGGTTTTGCTTCATGGGTGATGCCGCGTGCCGTGCAGCGTGCGGTAAAGGTATAAAGGTTCTGAGCACCGTAACCGTTCGGCCACCAGAGCTTTGCATCCTTTAATACAACGCGTTCCTGTGCAAAATTGATGCCGCCGACAAGCATCAGGGTCTGATGGCCGGTATAAGCGGTCTTGCCGTCGATGGACAGCTCATATTCCAGCTCTGTTTCAGCGCTCTGCACCATGTTGGATTTTTCGATTTCAAAATGAAATTCGATTTCTGCATCATTTCCGGAAAGGCTGAGCGTATCGACGCGGGAAGCGATTACCTGTGCACCGCTGAACGCTTCGATTTCGATCGAACGTCCGATACCGCAGGTAGGAACGGGCTGACACCAGTCCCAGCCATAGGTAAACTGTGGCTTACGCGTGTATACTCGCTGGTCGCAGATCGCATTGTCACTTGCACAGTAATAAGAAACGGTGTCATGTGGATAATTTAATTCCATGCCGGAGGTCAGACGGATCACGATCTGGTTGGTACCGACATGCAAAAAGCGTTTGATATCTGCAGAAAAAGCACAGAAGGTATTTTCCTGATGTCCGGCGGGAATGCCGTTAACTAAAATATCGGCATTAAAATCGAGCATTTCAATGTTCAGGCGGACAATATCTTCGTTGAGCATTTCTTCGGTGATATCAAATTCTTTGACAAGCCACCAGGAAAGCTCTTTAATCCAGATGCTTTTTTTTGTGTTGTCCTTTAAAAAAGGCTCCTCGATAACTCCGTTATCGATCAGGGCGGTTGTAACGTCGCCGGGTACAGTCATAGGAATATATCCCGTTTTGGAAGGATAGGGGTGCATGGCGAGGGCGGTATTTACCGTAAATTTCGGATCGGGTTCTTTCAGATACATTTCCCGTTCCTCCTCGGTCATATTTTCTTCGGTCAGATAACCGGGAATTGTCGGCTTGGGAGGCATGGCGTTGAGGTGGACGAGCACCTCTGCACAGCGATCTGCTGTTACGTCCATAAACTCGCCGCGAAGTTTCCATTCGCCTGCAAGAGAAAGTTTGCTCATTTTCAGTACCACTCCTTTAGTATATTCTGCAGAAATTTTGGTATCTACTAAAAAATAGTTTAGAAGAGCCCGGAAGGAAATACAATGTATTTTATTGTGCTTTTTATATCGAACAGAAGTGTTTGACAGAATAAATATGTGCAAAAGTTCCAGAACGGGACTCTGCTCCAAACCGCCAAAAAAGAGCGCATAAACAGACAAAATCTGCGGCAACGGTCTGCTAAGATTAGGGAAAACGGGGTGCCCGGATGGAAAGGAGCAGAGGTAAAATGTTGAAAATACCCAAAAATGTGATGCAGATCGGGACAGGCAGTCCGAATGTAAAATTGTACATGGAGGATTATGTCCATACGTTTCTGGAACGATGCCAGGGAAAAGAGACGTGTCTGGCATTCGGGCAGCAGGAGGAAAAGGACGGCATCCGCTATTATTTAATTTACGGGGTGGAAAAAGAAACGGACTTCAGGCGCGGAAATTTTCCGTATTTTCAGAAGCTGGAGCGGATTGGAAAAATTGAAAAAAAGGAAGCCTCCGTCCGGTTCTGGACCGTGCGGGGAGAAGAAATCCAGATCGGAGGCTATTTTATTTTTTATGAACAAAACGAAGAAATGCAGGCATATATGATTGCTGAACGGGAGCAGAGCCGCCCTGCAGATGTGGAGGAGGAACGGGTGATGGAAGCGATCAATGCCCGCCGGGAAAAAAGAAAAGCGGAAGCCGCAGCGGACGCAGCGCGGGGGATAACCGCTTCCAAGGCGTCTGCGCCGAATACAGCGTCTGGCAGGAAAACGGTGCTGTCAAGGCTGGGTGCGCTTAAGGCTGCAGCACCTACGCTGAACGCAGCGTCGAGGAAAACTGCTTTTGGGACAGCTTATCAGGCCCGTTCAGGCAGTACCGGCGCCCTCTTCCCGAAGCTTTGCCGGATTGGCTGCCTGGTGCTTTTGTTGGTTCTGGTCGGAACGGCGCTGACGTCCGTCAATCAGTACTCGGATATGAAAGCGGTTTCCGCCCTGTTGGCAGGAGCTGTCCGGAATACAAAAAATGAGACGGAAAATACATCTCCCGGACTGATTGTAGAAGAGACTGTTGGCTGGAATTCATCGGACGAAATGGCGCAGTCTGCCGCCTTGGACGAAGCTACACAGGCGGACGATGCAACCGGTGCGGCCAATACGGCGATGGATGGCGAAGTGACAGACAATAGGACGGCGGACAACGTAATGACAGACAACGTAATGCCAGACAGCGTAATGTCGGACAGCGTAACGACGGACAGCGTAACAACGGATAGCGTAATGGCAGATGGCCGGAATGCGGTCACGACCGACGCAGACGCTGAATCCTCGGCAGTCCGGCAGTCCGCATCAGCCTCCGATTCCTTTCCTCAGGTTCAGGAAGCCCTGGCGCACCCGGAAAGCTATCAGGTGCAGAAGGGAGACAGCCTCATCGCTATTTCCAGGAGATTTTACGGAACAGATGAAAAGGTGATAGAAATCTGTCGCCTGAATAATATAAAAGACCCGAATCAAATCCAGCCCGGACAGAATATTTTACTACCTTCAAAATAATGAATGTGTTATGATGGAATGAGCGCAAACGAGTTAACATGCTCGCAAAGATGCTGCAAAAGAAATGGGGACTTATCTCATATGGTAGATATCAGGGAATACCTGCGAA
>ENA-UOJO01004583-UOJO01004583.1-human-gut-metagenome-genome-assembly--contig:-P57-NODE-4583-length-11753-cov-24.379723_pt1 | contig 11753 bp, 8 predicted proteins | sample MGYA00242351_ERZ723898 | MGnify/ENA metagenome assembly ERZ723898 | reverse complement strand
CAGAAAATCGGTCATAATCCTGCATTTGCGGGGTACGGATCGTTATTTTCATCTCATTTTCTCCTTATTGTATCAAAAATACCCTGTCTGACACGGTTTCGGGTCCAGACAGGGCATTTTGAGTTTCTTTTCAGTTGCCCGCTTCCACCTTGCTCAGCAGGATGCGGTCATTGTCCAGGGCCTTGCCGGCGTTCTCGCGGAACTTTTCCAGCAGGTCGTCCACGGTCATCTTACTGCGCTCCTCGCCCTTGACATCGAACACGATGCGGCCGCCGTCCATCATCAGGGTGCGGTTGCCCAGCTCGAGGGCCTGATGCATGTTGTGGGTGACCATCAGGCAGGTGATCTTTTTCTCGGCCACGATGCTCTTGGTCAGCTCCAGCACCTTCTCCGCCGTGGCAGGGTCGAGGGCTGCGGTGTGCTCGTCCAGCAGCAGGAGCTTGGGGGTAACGAGGGTGGCCATGAGCAGGGTCAGCGCCTGCCGCTGGCCGCCCGAGAGCAGGCCCACCGGCTGCTTCATCCGGTCCTCAAGGCCCATGTTCAGCAGGGCAAGTTTTTCCCGGAACAGCTCCTTATCCTTGCGGGAGATGCGGGAGAAGATAGCGTGGGGGGCGGTTCCTGCCCGGAGATAGGCCAGCGCAAGGTTTTCCTCAATGGTCATGTTGGGGGCCGTGCCCTTGAGGGGGTCCTGGAACAGGTGGCCGATGACCTTGCTGCGCTCGTACTCGGGCGCAAAGGTAATGTCCTGCCCGCCCAGCACGATGCTGCCCTCGTCGGCAATGAAACCGCCGGTGATGGCGTTGAACATGGTGGATTTGCCCGCGCCGTTGGAGCCCACGATGGTGGCAAAGTCGCCTGCCTCCATGTGCAGGCTCACACCGTTCAGGGCCACTTTTTCGTTGACGGTGCCGGGGTTAAAGGTCTTGTGCAGGTTGTTCAGTTCCAGCATTTCCATCTCAGTGCACCTCCTTCCGGGCATTGTGCTTGCGCTGCTCAAAGGCAAACTTTGCCCGGATGGCGGGCATCGAGATGGCCACAGCCACGATGAGGGCGCTCACCAGCTTCATGGCGGCGGCGGGCACATTGAAGCGCAGGGCCACGGCCACGATAAAGCGATACAGGCAGCTGCCGAACACCACGCCCAGCACCCGGCGCACCATGGTGCGCTTGCCCACCAGCGTTTCGCCGATGATAAGGGAAGCCAGTGCAATGGTCACCATGCCGGTGCCCACGTTGATGTCGCTGCTCTTCTGGTACTGGGCCAGCAGGCCGCCGGAAAGGGCGGTCAGCGCGCCCGAGATGCACAGGCCCACTGTGATGGTGAAGGCCGGGTTGATGCTGGAGGCCCGCACCATGGCGGCATTGTCGCCGGTAGCACGAATGGAAAGGCCCAGCCGGGTGCCCAGGAAACCCACCATAGCGGCACAGGCGAGTACAATGACCGCCGCCGCGATGACCAGCTTATACCAGCCGCCCGTAAAGGCCAGCGCGGATTTTGCCAGCGAGAATACCGTATCGGTCTTGACCAGGGACATCGTGGACGAAAAGCCCATGACCGCCAGATTGATGGTGTACAGACCGGTGTTCACGATGATGCCTGCCATGATGCTCTCAACGCCCAGACGTGTCTGCAAAAAGGCGGTGACAAAGCCCGAACACACACCCGCCGCCATGGCCGCGAACAGGGCCAGGATGGGGTGGCCTGTCAGCGCCACCTGACAGGCCACGGCACAGCCAAGGGTGAAGCAGCCATCGGTGGACAGGTCGGCAATGTTCAGGATCGAATAGCTCAGAAACAGCGCCAGCGCCACCAGACCGTAAATGCAGCCCAGCTCCAGCGCCGTCTGGATCACGTTGAGCGAAAAGATACTCGCCAGCATGGTTGATGTACTCCTTTTTAGAAATTCTCCTGCGTGGTCACTACCACAATTTCGGTGCAGTAGGGCTTGAAGGCTTCCTTAATCATGTTCAGGGTATTGTCGTCCATGCCCAATGCTGCGGCCGTTTCTGTATTGATGGTCACGATGCCGTTGTCGAAGGTCTGGTAGGGCAGGTCTGCGGGGGTCTTGCCGCCGCAGAGCAGCTCCACCACCATATCGGCGGTGGCCTCGCCCAGCTGGACGTAATCCACGCCGTAGCCCACAAAGGCACCATTCAGTGCAAAGCTGTCCGCGCCGGTGAAGTGCATCACGCCTGCATCGGTAAAGGTCTCGTAGATGGACAGCTCTGCGGTCATCACGGTGTTGTCGGTGGGGGTGAACACTGCCTTGACACCGGCGGCCACAAGGGCCTCGGCAGCCATCTGCACCTCGGCGGTGGTGGTACCGTTCTTTTCAATGTACTTGATGCCCTTGCTGTCGCAGAACGCCTTGGCATCGGCGATGGCCTGGGTGGAGGCATCCTGGCTCAGGTCGTACAGCAGGCCGATGGTGTCAATGTCGGGGTTGATGGCAGTGATGAGGTTCATAATGGCCTCGGTGTTCAGGGCATCGGAGGTGCCGGTGATGCCCTCCTCCCCGTCAAACCCGGCGGAAACAGGGTCGGTGACGGCAGAGTAGACCACAGGGATGCCGGTATCTTCCACAGCGGCCAGCATGGTGGCGGCAGTGGGGGTGGCCACGGCCACGATGACATCTACCTGGTCGGCCACGAGGTCTGCACCGATCTGGTTCAGGTTGGACTGGTCAGCCTGGGCGTTGGCGTAGTAATCGGCATAGTCGAAGGTCACGCCCTTCTCCGCGCCCACCTTATCCAGGCGGCTCTCAACAGAGGCCACGATCTGGTTCAGGGAAGCATGATCCACATAGTTGACGATGCCCACCTTAAAGGTCTGGCCTGCTTCAGAAGCGGCGGCAGCGGAACCGGCAGCGCTGGAAGCGGTGCTGGATGCTGCGGCAGAAGAGCCGGAGGAGCCGCAGCCGGTCAGGCCCAGTGCGGATACGACAGCGGCTGCGGCGGTAGCCTTCAGGAAGCTGCGGCGGGAGATCATGTTCATGGTTTTCATAGCAGTTGCTCCTTTCCCGGAGCGGGCGGCCAAAAAAATAAAACCCGCTCCACCTGCGGAACGGGTAAAATAAAAACGGCCCCGTCCCTGTGTGTTCATCCACAAGGACAGAGTCGAGAAATTCGAATCTGCGGTGCCACCTTGCTTGCTCCGCTCGTCTTCCCACCATGGAAAACTGCAGGAGCCCCTCAACGGAGAGCCAACACTCCCCTGCCCTGTAACGGAGGCTTCCGTCCCAAGCTACTAAAGGCACTGCCCTGTTCGCCCGGCCCTCGGCGGCCCACGAACTCTGCCCCGCTCTCTGCCCGTTTTCACCATTCGGGCTCACTGTAAGTGCGCTTGCAGGTTCTCTTCCGCCTCATCGGTTTGTTGATTGCATTATACGCTTTATTTTCATAAAGTCAAGAGGGAATTTTTCATTTTTTCGGCCGCAAAGATGAAATGCTTCTTGGATGTTCTGCAGCAGCCCGCCCGCCCAAATCTCCCCGGTGTGGCCCGGGCAGCTCTGCCAGGGCAAAAGAAGCCTTCTTCCAGCCATAGGTCATACTTTCTCTCCGCTCCGGGACGCATTTCCACTTTCAGTATCCCCGTTGCTGCGCACAAAGTTCGCAGTTTCTGCCACGGATTCCACACTATTTTTATCCTTTTCCCAAGTTTTGCTCTAAATTCTCTTCAAAGGGCTTGACAGAAAAATGTTTTTTGCGATAAACTAATTCTATGAAATATTTTCGTTGTATCCAACGATGTCAAACATGCAACTCGGAGAGGACACTACCACCATGTCGATGACCCTGAATCCCGTCAACGAAGCCGCTTTTCAGAAAGCTGTACAGTCTCTGGAGACCCTGAACCGGGCCGCCATGTTCCACCCCACCGGCACCGGCAAAAGCTGTATTGCCTGGAAGGTGGTGGAGGCTCACCCCCAGACCACCTTTTTCTGGCTGGTGGCCGGTGCACAGCGTCTGGCCCTGCGGCAGGCAGAGCTGACACGCTACAACGGCGGCACCCTGCCCGGCAATGTCCGCTTCTGTGATTGCGAAAAGCTGGCCGCTGCCACCCCGGAGCAGTGGGTGCGGCTGGGGGAGCAGAAACCCGGCTGCATCGTGCTGGACTGCTACCATGAGTTGAGCGCCGTGTGTTGGGCACAGTCGGTGCAGAAGCTGCTGCGGATGTGCCCCCAGGCAAAGGTGCTGGGGCTGGGTGTGCCCAACGGTGCCCCCGTCTGCGCCGCCGCGCAGGAGCTGTTTGCCGACTGCATCGTCTCCCACATGACTGTGGCCGAGGCCATGGCCGCCGGGACCATGCCGGTGCCCTCGGCCTATGCAGCCCTGCTCTGGCCTCAGGAGGAGGAGCTGGCCACCCTGCGCGCCCGGATCAAAAATCTGTGTATGCCCAAGGGCGACACCTCCCTGCGCGTTCAATATGAAGAACTGAGCTGGTCTCTGCGTCAGGTGGAAAACCTGACCGTTCTGCTGCCCCGCCTGCTCAGCGATACCAGCGGCCATTATCTGGTCCTGTTTGAATCCGCTGCCTATCAGGAAAAGCTGGGCACGGAGCTGGAACAGCTGCTGCGCACTGTGGACTCTGCCGTCCGCTTTTACGCTGCAGATCACGCCTGCTTTGCGGATTCTGCCGCCGTGGAGACTTTCCTCTCCGATACAGCCCCCGGCCCCAAGGTCCTGCTCTGCGTCAACGCGCCGGGAGTCCAGCAGCCGCTGGCTGGGCTGGCCGGGGTCATTCTGGTGCGCCAGTCCAGCCTGATGTCCACCTTCAAGCAGATGCTCTGCCGCGCGCTGGTGGCTGCAGGCAGCCGCAGCGTGCCGGTGTTCGACCTTGTGGCGCAGTTCGAGGGGCTGGGCAACGGCCGTACCCTGCAGCGTGACTGCACCGAGGCCATGACCAGAGCCGGCAGCAAAACGCCGGGCTTCCGGCAGGAGCGCCCCATGCAGCAGACCTACCGCCTGTATGGCAAGCTGCGCCGGGAGATGGAGGCCCGCTGGGAGGTGCTGTGTCAGGCCGCCGCCGATGCCGCCGCCAAAGAGGGCACCCTGGAGCTGCCCCGGAGCTATACCATCCACAGCGGCGTGCCCGTGGGCAAGTGGCTCGAGCTCCAGCGGCAGGTACAGGCCGGGCAGCGCCCGGGCCGCCTGACGGCTGAACAGGCCGTCAAGCTGGAAAAACTGGGCATCCGCTGGAACCACCGGCTGGAAGCTGCCTGGGAAAAGGGCTTTGCCTCCGCACAGAAATACCGCACCGAGCACGGTGACCTGCTGGTGCCGGTGCGCTACCGCGATAAAAATGATTTTGCACTGGGCGAGTGGATCGTCTACAACCGCCAGCGCTATCTGGGCGGCAACCTGACCCAGAACCGCATCGAGCGGCTGGAAGCCATCGGCATGGTGTGGAGCACCTCCAACGACCTGTGGGAGCAGAACTATGCCGCCGCCACCCAGTATTATCTGGAACACGGCGATCTGGAAGTGCCCATCAAGTACGAAACGCCCTCCGGCTTCGGTCTGGGGGTCTGGCTGGGGGCCCAGCGCGCCGCTCACAAGGCAGGCGAGCTGCCACAGGAGCAGGTGGAGCGGCTGGACGCTCTGGGCATGGACTGGACCAACCGCAACGACCGCAAGTGGATGTCCCTGTACGATGTTGCCGCCGCCTACTACCATGAGCACGGCAACCTGAACGTTCCCTCGGAGTATGTCACGCCGGACGGAGTACTGCTGGGCAAGTGGGTGGCGCGCCAGCGCTATGCCTACCTGAACCCGGACCGCTCCAGCGCCCGGGTCACCCCTGAGCGCAAGGCCCTGCTGGACAAGCTGGGCATGGTGTGGGAAAAGTATGACCCCTGGCAGGAGCGCTATGATCTGGCTCTGGCCTACAAGACAGAGCACGGCGATCTGGAGATCCCTTCTGTCTACAAGACCGCAGACGGCGTTTGGCTGGGCAGCTGGGTCAGCCGCCAGCGGCAGGCCCTGAACTCCGGCAGCAGCGCCCTGAGCAGTGAGCGCCGCAAGCTGCTGCGCACCCTGTTCAAGGGCGAGCGCCGCCCCAGTGATCCCGCTGCTGACCACGGCACCGTGCGCGAGGCCAACTGGGAGCGGAACTTCCGCAGTGCCGCCCGCTATGCCCGCAAATACAAGCACCTGCTGGTCCCCGCCAGCTATGTGGACAGCGACGGTGTCCGGCTGGGCGTGTGGATCTCCAACCTGCGTGCAGCCCGCAAGAACCGCCCGGATTCCTATCAGGTCACGCCCGCCCACATCAAAAAGCTGAACAGCATCGGCATGGTGTGGGATGCCCGGGATGCCAAGTGGGGAACCGCCTATCAGCAGGCCAAAGCCTACTACAAGGCCCACGGCAACCTCCACGCCGCCGCCAACTACAAATCCGACGAAACCGGCTTCTGCCTGGGCGACTGGCTCCGCCGGATGCGGGAGTGGGATACCACCCACGACCCCAAGCTCACCCCTGAGCGCCGCGCAATGCTGGATAAGATCGGGATGGAGTGGAGCGAATAAGAGAAAAGAGCCACCGGTTTTTGCCGGTGGCTTTTCTGATGCAGATTACAGCTGATCCAGCTCCTGCTGCAGCTGGGCCAGCGCATTGCGGATGGGCAGATGCTGGGGGCAGGCCGCCTCGCACTTGCCGCAGCGGACGCAGTGGCTGGCCTTTTCGGCATCGGGGAAGTGGGCTTCCCACTGGTGCTTGATGGCCTCGGGCTGGCCGAACATCCCCAGCTTGTTCCAGATGCTGAAGTTGTCCGGGATGTCCACCCCCATGGGGCAGGGCATACAGTACCGGCAGCCGGTGCAGCCGATCTTGATGCGGCTGTGCAGGAAGGCGGCGGTCTGCTCCACCGCGGCGGTCTCTGCAGCGGTCAGCGGCTCAAAGCGGGCAAAGGTGGCCAGGTTATCCGTGAGCTGATCCTCGGCACTCATGCCCGAGAGGATGACATGGACGTTCCGGTGGCTGCCCACCCAGCGCAGGGCCCAGGAGGCATCCGAGGCTTCGGGCCGCAGGGCCTTGAGGGGTGCTTCGGCCTCCGGGGGCAGGTTGGCCAGCGTGCCGCCCTTGATGGGCTCCATGATGATGAGGGGGATGTTCAGCTCCTCGGTCAACTGATAGCCCCGGTCACCCGAGATCTCCTCGGCACGGTCATCGGTGTCCAGATAGTTATACTGCAGCTGGCAGAAATCCCAGGGCTGATCCCGCAGGATGTGCTCAAGGCCCGCCGCGTTGTCGTGGCAGGAGAAGCCGAAGCTGCGGATGCGGCCCAGCTTTTTCTGCTCCCACAGCCAGTCCACGATGCCCATTTCCTTGGCCCGGTCGTACCGGGCAGTGTGCAGGGAGTGCAGCAGGTAGAAGTCGATGTACTCCACGCCCAGCCGCCGGAGCTGCTCTTCAAAGATATGCTGGGCCTCCTCCAGGCTCCCGCACTGCCACAGCGGCATCTTGGTGGCCAGATAAAAGCTCTCCCGGGGCCACTTTGCAATGACCCTGCCCACAAAGGGCTCGCTCTGGCCGCCGTGGTAGGGGTAGGCGGTGTCAAAATAGTTCACGCCCGCATCCCGCGCGGCATTCAGCAGCGCTTCGGCCCGGGGCTCGTCAATGGCTCCCTCCGGTGTGGTGGGGAACCGCATACAGCCGTAGCCCAGCAGGGAGGTGCGGATGCTCTCCCCTGCGCTGTTCTGCTTTTTCCATGTTCTGTATTCCATCTCTTTTGTGCAGCTGGCTGCCGTGTTCCAGCCGCTCCTCCTTTTGTCCCCCAGTATACCGGAAAAATCCCGCGCTGACAAGAAAGATGTTCCGCTTCTTGTTCTGCCGCCGGAAATATGGTATACTTATAATCCAAATTTTATCATGTTATCAACTAAATCAGATAGCGCTAAGGAGTATCATGGAACCTTTTAACACCCCTTTGAAGATCAGGGAGATCTCCCTGCCCCACCGGGCAGTGTTCGGCCCCATGGCGGGCTTTACCGATGCCCCGGCCCGGCGGCTGATGGCCCAGCACGGAGCCGGTTTTACCGTCAGTGAGATGGTGTCCAGCCGGGCGCTGGTATACGGCGACCACAAAACCGTCAGCCTGCTCAAGGCCGAACCCAACGGTGCCCCCTACGGCGTGCAGATCTTTGGCGAAGTACCCGAGATCATGGGGCAGGCCGCTGCCGCCGTGGAGCAGTACGCGTTCGATTTTCTGGACATCAACATGGGCTGCCCGGCCCCCAAGATCGTCTCGGGCGGGGCGGGCAGCAAGCTGATGCTTGACCCCGACCGCTGCGGCCGTATTGTGGAGGAAGTGGTCAAAAACACCTCCCGCCCCGTCACCGTGAAGATGCGCAAGGGCTGGGACGCGGAGCACGTCACGGCCGTGGAATGTGCCAAAGCCTGTGAGCAGGCGGGCGCGGTGCTCATCGCCGTCCACGCCCGCACCCGGGAGCAGATGTACACCCCGGGCATCGACCCGTCCATCATTGCGGCGGTGAAGGACGCCGTCCACGTTCCCGTGCTGGGCAACGGCGATATCCGCACCGCCGAGGATGCTGTGCGGATGGTGGAGGAGACCGGCTGCGACGGCGTGATGATTGCCCGGGCCGCCTTGGGCGACCCCTGGCTCTTTGAGCGGGTGAACGCCGTGCTGGAGGGCCTGCCCGCCCCCAAGGAGCCGAACCTGCAGGCCCGGATGAACGCCCTGCGCCGGCAGGTGGAGGAAATGGTGGAGCAGAAGGGCGAGTTCGTTGCCATGCCCCAGGCCCGGGCCCAGACCATGCACTACATGAAGGGCCTGAAGGGGGCCGCCAGCCTGCGACGCTACTGCTGTGAGCTGAGCCGCCTCTCTGACCTCGACACCCTCATCGACGCGGTGTTCGAGCAGCAGCGCAGGGCCGCGCAGGACCCCGATGACACCCGCGAGGTGCCGTTCCCGTAAGCGGGAAATTTCCGATACTGAAAAGAGGACTGACGCATGACTGCATTTCATTCTTCGCCCCGGATGCTGGGACAGAAGCAGGACAAGTTCTGGCTCACCGTGGGGCTCTGTGCCCTGACAGCCGCCCTCATCTTCCTGCCGTTCTATCTGCTGGACGGCGGCTTTTTCCACTATGCAGGCGATTTCAACAGCCAGCAGATCAGCTTTTACCGCTACATGAACGGCTTTCTCAAGGGGGCAGGCTACCCCGCCGGATACGGAGGCGTGAAGAACACCTTTTCCTGGGCAACTGACCTGGGCAGCGGAACCATGAACGCCTATTCGTTCTACCTGTACGGCTCCCCCTTCTTCTGGTTTTCCCTGCTCTTCCCGCAGAACTGGCTCCCCTACCTCATGGTGCCGCTGCTGGTGCTCAAGTTCGCGGTGGCGGGCGGCGGCGCGTATCTGTACCTGCGCCGCTACGTCAAAGACCCGAACTTTGCGGTGCTGGGTGCGGCCCTCTACGCCTTTTCGGGCTGGGGGCTGTACAACATCTTCTTCAACCACTTCATTGATGTGCTGGCTCTCTTCCCCTGGATGCTCTGGGCACTGGATGAGACCATCTACGAGCGCCGCCACGGATGGTTCGCCTTCTGGGTGGCGGTGAACCTGCTCAACAACTACTTCTTCTTTGTGGGGCAGGTGCTCTTCCTTGTCATCTACTTCGTCTGCAAGCTCTCCGCCGGGGAGTTCCGGCTCACGCCCCGGCTCTTTGGTCAGCTGGCCTTTGAGAGCCTGCTGGGCGTGGCACTGGGCTTTGTGGTGCTCTGGCCCACTGTCCTCAGCGTGCTGCAGAACCCACGCACCATCGACCTTTCCTCCGGCTGGGGCTTTCTGACCTATTCCAAGCCCCAGCAGTATCTGGCCATCCTGCTGAGCTGGGTGCTGCCCCCGGATTCCCCCTATATGACCTCCATCTGGTCTGAGGGCATCATCAAATGGACCAGCATGACAGCCTATCTGCCCCTGTGCAGTCTGGCCGGTGTGGTGGCCTACTGGCGTGCCCGGCAGGGCGACAGCAAAAAGCGGATCATTGCCGTCTGCATGGTATTTGCGCTGGTGCCCATCCTGAACAGCGCGTTCTATGCCCTCAATTCCAGCTACTATGCCCGGTGGTTCTATATGCCGGTGCTCATCCTTGCGGCCATGACGGTGAGCGCGTGGGAGGACCCCAGCCTCGACCTCGCCCGCCCCGCCCGGAGCATTGCCTTTGTGATGATCGCCACGCTGGCCTTTGCACTGGTGCCCGTGCAGGATGCCACCACCAAGGAGTGGAGCCTGGGCGTGCTGCAGAATCCGGGCCAGTATTGCGCAGTGCTTGCCTTTGGTCTGGGCGGGCTGGCCGTCTACCATTGCATCTGCAGGCGCTGGCAGCAGCGCAGGGTCTTTGCCCGCCGCCTGCTGGCCGGTGTGCTGGCGTTCAGCTGCCTGTTCGGCATCGTCCACATCGGCATTGGCAAGTTCGGCCAGTGGAACACCGACAGTGACCTTGTGGAGCAGTACATCAACGCGCTGGCCCTGAAGGAGGATCTGCCCGAGGGCGACTGGCGCATTGACACCTACAAGACCCACGACAATCTGGGCCTGTGGCTGGACAAGAGCTGCCTGCAGTATTTCGGCAGCACCGCCGCTCCCAGCATCCTCAGCTTCTACCCGGCACTGGGGGTCAAGCGGGATGTGCGCAGTCAGCCCGAGCTCTCCAACTACGCCCTGCGCGGCCTGCTCAGCGTCAGATACCTGCTGACCACACTTGCGCATCAGAAGCAGTTCCACGCTGAGGCCGATGAGGGCTGGGCGTATTACGATACCCTGGACGGCTATGTTCTCTACGAGAACCAGAACTACGTTCCCATGGGCTTCACCTACGATTACTATCTCACCGAGGCCCAGTACGAGGACACCGTGACCCCCACCCGCTCCAACCTGCTCATGCGGGCACTGGTGCTCACTGAGGAGGATGCGGTGGCCTACGGGCAGTACCTCACGCCCCTGCCCACGGCAGAGCTCAACGACCTGACCTATACCCGCTACACTCAGGATTGCGCCGACCGCCGGGCCTCTGCCTGCACCGCCTTTGAGATGACCAGCGCAGGCTTCCACGCTGAAGCCACGCTGGACAGGGCCAACCTGATGTTCTTCTCCGTGCCCTACGATGACGGCTTCACGGCCTATGTGGATGGGCAGGAGACCGAGATCCTGCGGGTGGACGAGGGCCTGATGGCCGTCCTCTGCCCCGCCGGAACGGTCACCATCGACTTTGTCTATCAGCCGGACGGCATCCGCCTGAGCCGGACTGTCACCCTTGCCGCCCTGCCCGTGTTCCTGCTCTACGCCGGGCACTTTGCCTGGGACGAAAAGAAAAGACGGAAGCATTAAAAAAGCCGCCGCTCCAAAAAGCGACAGCTCAAAGAAAAGCTCAAATGAAAGAAGGTATCCTATGGGCCCCTGGTATTACGAGGTCATCAGCTTTGACGGCGATTATGTCAACCTGCGCCGCACCGACATTGAAAGCGACGAGCTGAATCCCGTTGCGCTGGCCCTGCTGCCGCCCGAGATCGAGGTGGGCAGCAAGGTCAAGTGCGAGTATTTTCAGTATGAGGTGATTGGCTGAACCTCTCCGTCATCCCGGCGGGATGCCACCTCTCCTAATAGGAGAGGCAAGCCCCCCTATTAGGGGAGCTGGTGCGAAGCGCCTGAGAGGTTCGCCAGCGCCGCTGCCAGCAGCATTCCGATGGGTGCGCTGATCCAGCTGGACATCCAGAAGCCTGCAAAACC
>ENA-UOJO01004581-UOJO01004581.1-human-gut-metagenome-genome-assembly--contig:-P57-NODE-4581-length-11755-cov-5.433761_pt1 | contig 11755 bp, 8 predicted proteins | sample MGYA00242351_ERZ723898 | MGnify/ENA metagenome assembly ERZ723898 | reverse complement strand
GTACATTTCCAGTAGCATTTTTTACTTGAGCTTTAAAAATAGCTTGATTACCAGACACCATTTTATCTCCAACATTAGATGTAAAACTAGAAATCTCTAATTTTTTAGTTGGTTTTTCAATTTTTGTTATTATACCGTTATTAAATGTATAATATCCAGGTGTAAATGTGTAATTTTTACCACCATTACTATCCCATTGACCAGCTCCATTGTTAAAACATGCTATAAGATTTCCTTCATCCCCTAAATCAATAGTTGACTTATATGAATATCCTTCTAGTTCATCACATTTTTTCATTTGTATTCCTGGAGCACTTGTCCAAAGACCGTTATCGCCTATTTTATAATGAATATGTGGATTATTATAGCCCTTATAGTATATGTGCACAGTTGTTTCTTCTGAATTAGTAACTTTATAAATTGTTGATTTTTCTGCCTTTTGGCCATTTTTAGTATTTTCCGCAATAACTTTAACTGTATATGTTCCTTTTTCATCTGGAATCCAATTAAATGTATCACATTTATTGCTTGTACTTACTATTTTGTTATCTTTAATAATTTCATATGTGTATTTAATAAATTCACTATTGCTATTTGTTTTACATGATATATTTATTGGTGTGTTAATTTCCTGTGGTGAATTTTTATCAAAATTTATACTTTCTATTGAAAATTCTTCTGCTGGAAGTATATTTAATTTTTTTTCAAAATAAGCATGTTCTCCTGTAATTAAATCGTCAACAGTAATAATAACAGAAAACTTACCAGGTTCTTTTGGAAATACAAAAACATTTCCACCTTGCTCTAAAAAGTCATATTTTATGTCTTCATAGCCAGGATATAATCCATAGCATATATTAACATCATATTTACCTGAACCACCTGTTATATTAGAAGATACTAATATACTATCAAAAGCTCTACAAACATCTTTAGATGCAACAGCACTTAATTTTAAACTATCATATACTTCACTTGCTTTATTATCTCTTATTTCATATATTCCAGTAGTTACTTTATACCTATTGCTCCACTTACCTTCAGATTTAACCATAACAAAAATATCTTCGTCATTGTAGTTATCTAAATCTATAATAGAATAATAACAATCAGAACTATTACTGTTTAAATTCATTTTCAATTCACTAGACCAATTTCCATTACCTATTTTATACTTTATATAAGATTGAGAATTATTATAGGCTAATACCTTAACTCTATTATTTTTAATTTGTTTTTTTACAAAATTAGAATATCTATTATCATTTGTATATGCCCTTACTAAATAAGTTGATTTTCCTGTTACAAAATTATCATCTTCATAATAATTTTCTTTAGTTTTTGCAATTAAATTATCATTACGATATATCTCATACCCTTCTATATTATCTACTTTAGGCCATTCTAATTTATATCCATAGTCTGTATTTATAACATTCAGCTCAGAAGGCGTACTAACTTCACTTTCCTTAAGATAAAAACTGCTAAAAGAATTGCAAATTGAATAATCATCATTATTTTTTGCTTTTAATAAATATTCTTTATTGTTCTTTTTATCCTTAAGCTTAACTTCTTTAATTGTATGTGTATAATTTCCTTGTCCTATAATGTCCTCAATTTTAAATGTCAGTCCATTTTTCATAATATAATTTAATGTATAATTTTCATTAATTGCGGCCAAATCAAAACTCATTTTTCCTTCTGATACATTATTGCTACCATCTAATGAAATTCCTTCATTATAAGTAAGCATTCCATCAAATGAAAACGGATATAAATAAGTATCTTTATCTGTACAATCTCCATTGTTAATAGTCATTCTTAAAGCTTCCCTATTATTAGTATCAAAGGTTACTTCTAAATATAATTTTTCATTATCTGCTTCCTTTTTTATTGTAAAAGTATTTAACTCATAACCTGCTAATATAGGTCTTTTATTATTATATCCTTTATATCCATTTACTGATGATACCTTATTTAATGCATCATATGCTACCCATATAAATCCATCATTTCCATAATTTTTTCCCCATGAATTTACGATTTTAAATGCACCCATTTCTCCATCATCTATCTTGTTGTTATTATTTACATCAATCCATATATCATCATTATATCCAACAAGTGTCATTTCATGACCACCATACATATTACCATCACAAGTATATACTGCTTGCTCATTAGCAAATTTGCTGTTTTCTGGTACTTCAGCATTAGTTTTTAAACTAGTAGTACAAAAATCATATATTGTTGTTGAAAAAGAAAGGATATTTCCATCATTAAGTACTTTCTTTATAACATTTAAATTATCATCTTTTGCAGATGTAATTGGAGTATCTTCACTTTCATCTGCAAATTTCACATTTATAATATCATCAATTTGATATTGTTTTGCCTTTTCATATAAATTTAATTCAGGTTGAGCATGATAATCAGTAGTATAATTTGGTGATACATTATAAGATGTTTCTACTGGAACATCCTCAATTGTAACTGATCCAATTTCTTTTAATACCTTAAGGCAATTAGAAGTTAAAGAACCACCATCAACACCATAATTAGTTAAATTATATGTCCAAATAGGGCTCATAGTGTTTTCTATTGTAGACTCTCTATTTAATTCTTTATTAGTCATGTAAGTCATACAATAATATGTATTTGCATAACTAACACATGCACCTACATATTGATAACTTATCTTTGGAAAATATTTTTCAGTTTTCTCGTCTGTAGGTAAATCAACTTTTGATGGCAATATACTTGGTGCAGCATTTTTTAACATATTATTATTTTGTTTTTTGCTGTTTTTTAATTGCTGAAGTTCATTTACATTTGTCACAACTGTACTGTTATTCTTAAGCCAGTTTTTACTTTCTTCAGTTGGCTCAATTAATCCTGTTGGCATAGAAGAAAAATCTTCTTTTTCTAGATTATTATCATCAGCTTCTTGTGACGATTCTTCATTATAAGTATACTTATCCCTTTCATCTGTAGCTAAAGCTTCTATTCTTGCTGGAAATAGACTACATATAAATGTACCTAAAGCAAAAAACGTTGCTACTCTTTTTAATAATGTTTTTTTATTCATTTTTTCCCCCTTGTTTTTTCAAAAATACAATAAACTATATCTTTTGTATTTCAAAATTCATACAAAAATGATATTTTATACTGTAGATAGTATAACATTATGTTTTAAAAAAATCTTTAATACTTCGCCTTATAAAGTCTAAAGTAAACGTTATTAACTACTTTTTTCTTCTAATTTTAAAATTATACTATATTTGCAGCAAAACACCATCTTATTAATATTTTGCTGCAAAAACCATCAAAAAGCATCAAAATTATATTACTTCATTTTATTAATAATATATATTGTAAAACACTTATTTGATTTTGTTATATTTACTTCATTCCAATTAACATAGGTAGGTTTTAAAAAATATTTTTTATCAATAACTTCAATAATTCTATAGCTTCCATTTGGAATGTTTTTAAATGATGCTTTACCAATGTTATCTGTTTGTTTACACTCAATAAGTTCTGGGCATACACCATTTATTTTATACAAATTGATAGAAACTCCCTTTAATTCTATTCCTTTTATATTTCCTAAATATGCATATACATTTATTTCTCCTGTTTCTTCTTTATCTTCTTTTTTGCATCTTTCATTTTTTAATTCTTCACCCTTACCATCATCAAATTTGTCATCCTTATTTGATTTTACACATTCAAAATTCTTTTTATACTCATTAAAAAATTCTGCATATTCATTTTTTATATAGTCATCATCATAGAAATCTTCATCACAATAATAATCTTTGTTTTCATAATATTTTTTACATTTTTCAATATCTTTTTCTTCATCACTTAATTCTTTTTTCTTTTTTCTACTAACACATTCTTTTTCTTTCTTTTGATTATGATTTTTATCTTTAGAATACATTTTATTTGTTACACTACCTTTTCCAAAAACATCACTTACACCATTACAAGTAAAATTTTCACACCTACCATCAGGATAAGTCATATCAAAATTGACAATTAACTTTTCATTTCCCTTAACATCCTCAAATTCCTGAACACTTTTAATATAGTCATTCATATATTTATTAATAATAGGATCTTTTTCCTCCATATTCGTTATACATGTTTTATTAATGGGCTCCTTATCCACAATTATCCCTCCCTATGAAAGTACAATTTTTACAATATAAAAATTTTATATTATAAAATATGAGAAAAGTTTTAATAATGTGAACCATGAATAATTTACAAAAATATTCACAAACTAATTATGATATCTTTATAGGAAGTGACTTTATGAAAAAAATATTATCAATTTTATTATTACTTTTAATAATATTTCCTACAAAACCATATGCAGAAGAAATTGAAAATGAAAAAATAATATACCTTACCTTTGATGATGGTCCAGGAGCAAAGGTAACTGAAAACATATTAGATATATTAAAATCTGAAAATATTAATGCAACATTTTTTTTAATTGGTAACCAAATAAAAGATCAGGAAGATTTAGTTAAAAGAATAAATGATGAAGGAAACGCTATAGGATTACATAGTATGTCTCATTCTAAAAACAAATTATATTCATGTAATGAAAACTTTATTAATGAAATGTTTGAAGAACAAATCCTGTTGGAAAATATTTTACAAAAGAAAATATTCCTACTTAGATTTCCATTTGGATGTAACAATACAAACTACCACTTAAAAAAATCTTTAGTAGATGATCTTCATAACAAAGGCTTTAAAATATATGATTGGAATGCAGATTCTACAGATGGTGCCAATGCTAATGCACCTGTTCAAACTATTGTAAAACGTGCAAAATCTGATAAAGATACTATATATCTTTTAATGCACTGTGGATTTATTAACAAAAACTCAGCTAAAGCTCTTCCAGAAATAATAAAATATTATAAAGATAATGGTTATACATTTAAAGTAATTACTGAAGATACACCCGAAATTTTTCATTATATTGAAAAATAGCTTCATTGTTGAAGCTATTTTCCTAATACTTATTTAATAAATTCTTGTGTTGCATATACCTTATTTCCTATTTTATATACACCTACTCCAATACTAGTGTATGAATTTGAAAGTATATTTTTTCTATGCCACTTGAGTTCATCCAGTTTGTAATAAATTTATCTGCTAATGCAATAGCATCTGTAACACCACTTATATATGCTATATTCTCAGCTCATGCACTATATTTCACTCCATCGCTTTTCATTTTTGATGTTATATAATTACCATTTAAATCTGCATGATCAAAATAATTTGTACCTCTCCTTTTTATTTTTTTCGAACAAGAAATATCTTGTTCAATATCTTTATTATTCCAGCACAATTAATTTATAACATATTTTTTATATAAATTTACTGGTAACTTTATGGGTATATTTCAAATATAAACTTGCATATTTATATTATTCATTTACAAGAAATATATTCTTAAAGAAATATATATTATGATAAACTTAAATATAAAAATAGTGGATTTAAAAAGAATATATTTCTAATTAAATCCACTTACCCTTAAAGTTTTCTTCCAAGAAGCTTTTTAACATTATTAAATTCATCAGGCTTACTATAATAATATCCTTGTACAACATCACATAGTATACCTTTTAAATATTCAACTTGTTTTTCTTCTTCAACACCTTCTGCTACAACGTTTATTCCAAGTTCATGAGATAATTCTATTATTGCTTCTACGATGCATCTACTCTTTTTGTCATTTAACAAATCTATTACAAAACTTCTATCAATTTTCAAAACATCAATAGGCAATTTTGTAAGATAATTAAATGAAGAATATCCAGTACCAAAATCATCTAGTGCCACACTTATTCCTAAACTTTTAATTTTATTTAACTGTTCAATGTTTTCATCACATGTTTTCATAAGCATACTTTCTGTAATTTCAACTTCAATATACTTAGATGGAACATTGTATTTTTTTATAAATGTTTTAAAATCATCTATTATATTACTATATCTAAACTGTACTTCAGAAAAATTAACTGCTACTTTAAAATCATCATGACCTTCATTCAAAAGATTTTTTACTTTTTTAAAGACTTCTTCTAGTACAAATCTACCTATTGGAATTATCATCCTTGTACTTTCTGCAACTGGTATAAACTCCATAGGACTAACATTTCCAAGTTCTTTGCTTTTCCATCTAAGAAGAGCTTCAAAACCATTTACTGTAGAATCCTGTAATACTACCTTAGGTTGAAAAACTACATATAATTCATTATCTGAAATAGCAGTTCTTAAACCTTTTTCAATAGCATATACCCTATCTATTTCAGTACTTATACTATTATCAAAAAATTGAATTTCATCCTTACCATCATTTTTAGCTCTATATAATGCAGTATCAGCATTTTTCAATAGTATATTGTAATTACTTCCATTATCAGGCGAAAGGGCTACTCCTATTGACACAGTAATAAAAATCTCATTACCATTTAGTTTAATTCCCTCTTCAAAAGATTTTCTTAATAAAATTGCTAAATCTTTTGCTTCATTAAATGATTCTATACCATGTCTAAATATAATAAATTATTAACCGCTATATCTACATATAAGATCTCCTGCTTCAATTATTTTACTAAGTCTTATTGCAACCTTTTTTAAAATTCTATCTCCATCATCATGACCATAAGTATCATTTATATACTTAAAATTATCTATATTAACTAAAACTAAGGCACATGATTCATTTTCCTTTTGAGATATTTTAAGATAATTATCTATAGTTCTTTTAGTATACGTACTAGATGGAAGATTAGTAACAACATCAAAATCAACTATGTTTTTTAATTCTTCTTCTGCTCTTCTTTCTCTTGTTACATCGTGAATTAAACCAAAATAAAATTGTACATATCCCATTTCATCATAAAAAGCTCTTAATTTTACATTAACACAAATAGTTCTGTTATTTATATCTTTCAATTTAAATTCAAGTCTTACATCCTTGTTACGCTGAATAATCTTATTCCAGATATTAAAAATTTCATCACCATTCATGTCATCATAAATGATATTTGAAAATTCTTCTAATGTAAACTTTACACTATCTCGTTTTTCTGAATTTAGCACTTTTGCCATATTCCCCATAATTTGAATGGTTTCACTTTCAATATTACAAATAATTAAATTATCCTTTGAAAACTCCCAACAACCACGGTACAGTTTGTTAATTTCATCATTGTTCAAATTATTAGAATTTAAATTTTCAAACCTTAAATAAGCTAAATTTTCATCCAATCTAATCTCCCTCCTTGGATTTAGATCTTAGACACTCTAATATTTAGCTCAATTAACATAAACTTAAAGCTTATTTATCATTATTTTTTTTGTCATTGACAATAGATACTACTAAAGCTGTAACTGCTGATGCAAGAACAGCTAATTTCATTACTTTTTTCTTTTTCATAAATATTATAACCTCCATATTCAATATAATTTAAATTCAAAACTAAAGCTAAAAAATATTTTGTAAGTTTTACTAATTACATCTAAATTGATTTAATTCCCCATTATATGAATACCCTATTGCCCTTAACCTCTCACATATTAAATTTTTAGATATATCATTTTCTATGCAAAAGCTTTCTAATGAACCATAAAAATCTCTAAGTTTCATATTAACTAAACTTAATAAAATATTAGGGTCCATACTCCTAATAGTTTCTTCGTTCATTACTCCTTCTCCTTATAAATATTATATCACAGTAAAAATAATCGACTTATAATTTTATACATAATTAACAATTTATTTACTAAATATAAAATAACATTAAAATTACTTATAATTCCAATATGCTATTCTTCGTCATAAATGTCTAAAAATGATGTTTTTTTCCCTTTCTTTTCCCAACCTAATATTGAATCCATTGCAACATTTTCAGCTGATTTAAAAATAGATTTATCAACATCCTTAAAATTCTTTTTAAGTTCTTTTATCATTTCTTTTATTTCAAATCTCTTATTTCCAATCTTTTTTGCAGCTATCATGCAAGCACAATTAAGAGGCCATATACCACTGTAGTTTATAAATCTTTTTATAGCTTCTTCTTCTATTAAGTATAATGGTCTTATAAGTTCAAGATTTTCAAAATTTTTAGCTTTAAGTTTTGGTAGCATTGTTTTAAAATTACCTGCATAAAGTACATTAAGCATTGTAGTTTCAATAACGTCATTAAAATGATGACCAAGTGCTAATTTATTGCATCCAAGTTCCTGTGCCTTAGCATAAAGAGAACCTCTTCTCATTCTTGCACACATATAACAAGGATAATCCTTAGCCATTTTATCTACTACTTCAAAAATTCCAGATTCATATATATGTGCTGGTATTTCTAAATATTCTAAGTTTTCTTTAAGAAGCTTTTTAATTTCAGGATGATACCCTGGATCCATAGCTATAAATTCAAGTTCAAAATTTACTTGACCATGTCTGTGAAGTTCTTGAAAAAGTTTTGCCATAAGCATACTATCTTTTCCACCTGATATTGCAACTGCAATCTTATCACCATCTTGAATTAATTCATATTCCTTAACAGCCTTGCAAAATTTAGACCATATAGACTTTCTATATCTTTTAACTATACTTCTTTCAATTTCCTTTAGAGGCTTTTTTTCTTCCTCTGGTATTATTCTTTCGCATCCATTACCTGCAATGCCCATTATATATCACCTCATTACCATGATATTATATCACATAAAGCTATTTGTATTCATTGAAAGTTAAAATTTCATCTATGTTTTTTCTGACCTTTTTTCTTGGTTCTTTAATATCATAATACCCAAGAGCTATTACAAGATGTATTTCCTTATTTTTAGGAATATTTAAAAGTTCCTTTATAGTTTTTTCTCTAAACCATCCCATCATACATGTGCCAAGTCCTAAATCTCTTGCAGCTAAACATATGTGTTCACTTGCAATTCCAATATCCATTGAAGTAAAATCCTTTTGTTTTATTATACCTCCAATTTTAGATGTAATATTTCTTTTTTCCCCTACAACAACTATAAAGGCAGGTGCTGTTAAAGCAAATTTATTTATATTTGCAACTAAAGGATCATGAAGCATATGAGCTAGTTTTTCTACCTTTTCTTTATTATTTACAATCACAAATTTCCAAGGTTGAGCGTTACAAGCTGAAGGTGCCACCCTTGCACTTTCAATAATTTTTATTATTTTTTCTTTTTCAACTTCTTTATTTATATAACCCCTTACACTTTCTCTTTTATTAACTAATTCAAAAAAATCCATTTTCTTACCTCTTATAATATCTTTATACTAATCTTATTATCTTTAATATAAGCTTCACACTTTCCACCCTTTTTTAATTTTCCAAAAAGAATAGAATCTGCCATTTTAAATTTTATTTCATTATTTATTATTCTTTGTATTTCTCTTGCTCCAAATTCTACACTTACTCCTTTATTTATAATATAATTAATGCATTCTTTGTTAGGAACAACCTCTACATTTTTATTCATAAGTTTTTTATTTAAAATATCAAATTGTTTTAATGTAATTTTTTCTGCCATAGCATCATCAATATCATTAAATATAATAACTTTTGTTAATCTATTTCTAAATTCAGGATTAAATATTTTTTTAACTTCATCTATCATATTTTCTCTTTTTACTTTTCTTTCACCAAAGCCAATAAGACTCTTATTAACTTTTGAAGCCCCTGCATTAGATGTCATAATAAGAATTACATTTCTAAAGTCAGTTTTTCTACCTTTACTATCAGTAAGGTTAGCATAATCCATAACTTGAAGTAATATATTGTATATGTCAGAATGAGCTTTTTCTATTTCATCAAGTAAAAGTACACAATGAGGATTTTTTCTCACAGCATCTGTAAGAAGTCCCCCTTCTTCATATCCAACATATCCTGCTGGAGATCCTATAAGTTTTGATATTGTATGTTTTTCTGCATATTCACTCATATCAAATCTAATAAGTTCAATATTTAATGTTTTTGCAAGAACCTTTGCAATCTCAGTTTTTCCAACTCCTGTTGGGCCAACAAATAATAAACTAGCTACTGGCTTGTTATCATCATTAAGTCCTGCTCTTGAAAGTTTTATAGCTTCTGTAACATTAAAAACAGCTTCATCTTGACCAAAAACTTGGCTTTTTATTATTTTATCTATGTTTTTTAGCTTTTTACTTTCATCAGCCTCTACTGTTTGCTTTGGCACATTACATATTTTTGACAATACTTCTTCAATAAGTTTTTTATCTACAGTCTGCCTCTTTTTATTTTGAAGATGCATTTCTCTATATGCACCAGCTTCATCAATTAAATCAATAGCCTTATCTGGCAAAAATCTTTCAGTTATATATTTGTCACTTAAAATAACCGCATGTTCAATGGTACCTTTTAAATATCTTACCTTGTGAAAATCTTCATAATATTTTTTTAATCCATTTAAAATTTCTATAGTTTCATCAATTGAAGGTTCCTTTATCTGAACTTTTTGAAATCTTCTAAGAAGGCTTTTACTTTTTGCAAAATATTTATTATATTCTTCATAAGTTGTAGCACCTATAAATTTTATTTTTCCATCTGCAAAATATGGTTTTAATATATTAGACGCATCAAGAGCCCCTCCATTAGTGGCTCCAGCTCCAACTATATTATGTATTTCGTCAATATAAACAATAGGATTTTCAATTGTACTAATACCATCCATAATAAGTTTAAGTCTTTTTTCAAAATCACCTCTATATTGCGTTCCTGCAAGAACTGTACTTAATTCAATAGAATATATTTTTGCATTTTTCAATTTTTCTGGCACATTGCCTTCGTTAATTAATTTCGTAAGTCCCATAGTTATAGTAGTTTTACCTACGCCTGCTTCACCTACATGGATTGGATTGTTCTTTGACTTCCTACAAAGTATTTCCATAGTTCTTTCAAGTTCATTTTTTCTTCCAATAAGGGGAGTCTTATCATAAACTTCTTCATTTAAACAAGTAACATATTTTAGCCACTCTTTTTCTTCCTTCTGCATACTAGAATCTTTTTTAACATCTTCACTAGAACTACTATATTCATCTTCATAATTTATAAGTTCTCTAATTAAGTTTATCTGTTTAACTCCTTGTTTTTCTACAAAATACGCAGCATTGCTTTCTCTAAGATTAAGTATGCCACTAATTATATGTGGAAGTTCAATAACCTCTTTATCACATGAAGTTGCCTTAAGAGTTGCAAAAGATAATACTTCATTAAATGAAAAACTTATTTCCGGATCACCTTTACAGTCTGAATCTAATTCATTTTCCAAGTAATTTTCTAAGTCCTTTTTTAACTTTTTTGAATTACCACCACTTTTATTAAAACTTTCTTGAAATTCCTTATTATTTACTATAGCAAGAAGCAAGTGCTCAGGAGTTACATATTCATGTTCCTTTTCTTTTGCTATGCTTATTGCATTTATTATTAAGTTTTCTACCATATCATTAAATTTCATAATCTTACGCCTCTTCCACCTTTATTCTAAATGGATATCCCTCATCTTTAGCTAGACTAAGGGATTTTTCGACTTTTGTTTTTGCAATATCATATGAATAAATTCCAACTACAGCACTGCCACCTTTATGTACACTCATCATTAAATTAAATGCTTCTTCATTATTTTTATTAAAAATCTTAATTAAAATATATATAACAAAATCCAT